>Ga0065711_1035766_pt1 | contig 21858 bp, 19 predicted proteins | sample Hoacrofraction12_FD_59098 | JGI IMG/M metagenome (GOLD analysis project Ga0065711, IMG submission 59098) | Hoatzin crop microbial communities from Cojedes, Venezuela - Epithelial fraction 12 v2 (version 2) | ecosystem: Host-associated > Birds > Digestive system > Esophagus > Crop | place... | reverse complement strand
CAGGACCTTGTCCAGGTGGGTCTTGAATATCTCCAGAGAAGGAGACTCCACAACCTCCCTGGGCAGCCTGTGCCAGGGCTCCGTCACCCTCAGAGGGAAGAAGTTCTTCCTCATGTTCAGCTGGAACTTCATCTGCTTCAGTTTGTGCCCATTGCCCCTTGTCCTGTCGCTGGGCACCACGGAAAAGAGTCTGGCCCCATCCTCCTGACACCCACCCTGCAGGTATTTATAAGCAATTATAAGGTCCCCACATGGCAGCCAGCATCCCAGCCCTCCACTTCCTGGGGTCTGTCCCGAACACAACCCTCAAGGAACCCCACTGGTAGGTGCGATGGGCTCAGCACCCCAAAGCCACCAGCGCTCCCGCACCGCAGCTGGCCCTGAGCAAGGTGGGACAGAGGAGGGAGAAGGGGGAGCTGGAGGGGTTCAGCCCCAAGGACAGGAACACCCCTGCAGCGAAGGGTTGGTTGTGCCCAGCGATGGTGGGGCGGAAGGTGCCTGCAGCCACGGGGAGCCCCGCTGCGCACCCTGCTCAGCGCCCAGGGGCTGTCCCCTTCCTGGCTGCACGGTGGGTCCTGCCCAGAGAGGTGGGTGCCCTGTGCCCCTCGGGAGGGTTAGGGGTGGGGGGACAGGCACCGCAATCACCAGCACTATTGCACACCATCGCTGTGACCCGTTTCAGCACCTCTTCGCACACGGCGCAGCACCCACCCCGGCACCACATCTCACCCTGCGAAACAAGGGACTCAAACACCCGTGAACTCCACCTCACCCCCCCAAGCCATAAAGGGGATCAGCAAGGTTACACATCATCTCCCAGCTCCTGCACGCGTTCCCTCGCGCCTCTCCTGCCCGGGAGCGTTCGGGAAGGGCAGCGCTGCCCGCAGCCACTCGATCACATCAGCACCCACAGGGGTTCCAGCTGCTCTTAAGCCAGGCCAAGAAGCAGGTCATCAGGAGTTTGGTTTTAAAACCAGAGCAGCACTAGGAAGAAAAACAACGGAGTGACATCTCAGGGGTCAGAGACAAAGGCCAAGAATTGGCGAGGCATTACTGCGAGTCTCCTGTCGGGTATCACGGGATACAGGCAGGCTGGCCGGGCAGGGCAGAAGGGCAGAACAGAGGGAACAGGGACAAATCCATCCCAGGAACCGCGGCTCTGCAAGCACAGGCAGGCAGCCAGGCTTGCGCTCCGGGGATTTGCAGAGTACCCATCAGATTGCTTTGCAGAAACAGGCGCTTGTACGCTGAGGGCAGTTTTGGAAAGTAGACAGGACTCTTGCAATGGAGAGATGAAGCCCAGGAGAGACAGAGAGGAAAAATAAAACAAAACAAAAGAGACAACCATAACACTGTGCCAAGGAGCAAGTCCAAGAACCTGCCACAACCACACGAGGAACGAGAACACGAAGACTGCAGGCATACGTCACCGGTTTACCGACAAACAGCAGCTCCCACGGAGCAAAGATCAGCCCTGCAGGCACGTGGCTTCTGCTTGGTACCAGCAGCAGGTTCTCGGGGGAGCTTCGAGAGCACACTGGTGAAGGACCAGGCAGCAAGGAGCAGAGCAAGCGTTTGCTACTCCCTCACCCCCCAGGGAACCTGTCCTTACTTGTTTCCGCCATCCCTGCTAATCCTAACCACCCGGAGTAGGAGTTCCCACCAGAGAGAAGGGAATTAGATTTTCTCAGGGACGATAATCCGTTTAAATACAACACCTCTTAGGAGACTCGGCCCTTTTCCCAGCAAGCAGCCCGCTCTCCGCCCAGCCCTCCCTCTCCCACATGTCCGGGGAGACAGATCAGTCCCATCCCTCGTGAGCACCAAGCTGTCAGAGCAGAGGGGATTGGAGAAGCAGCGCCTTCCTCCAGGTCTTGCTTAAGAGTTGCTTTAGTCCAAAGCAGTGTGAAGTCACCTGTGGACTTGCTCCCAGAGCAGCTGATCCCAAGAAAGCTGAAACAGCTCTACCCCCACTTGAAGGCCCACATCAGTTAAACAGGATTGGCTCAAAATTTGGTAGAGGAAGACTCTCTGCCCATTGCTCCCGTTTGCTGGCACAGGAACATGCTGCTGCCATCAGGGCACATGCACAAGCCCATCTCTACCCCCATCTGTCCCTTCTAGCTGTAAGGGGACTGCCGTCTCCCAGTGCCATCACAAAATTGATCACCAGCAAAGGTGCGGACTCACCTCATCGTGCCATGCTGCATCTGCTTTACCTGCCTGGAGGAGTGTCAGTAGCTCCAGGCACCCCGTGACGCCGGTCCTACAGGAGTCACTTGTGGGTCGGACACTGAAGACGGCCTGGGAGCCGCTGACCAAGCCCCTCTGAGCTTCAGGCCACCACCAAGCCCGAGCCCAGCGTGCCTCCCTCTCCAGGAAACCAAGAAGTTACACAAACACGAGCTCCCTGTTATCCAGCTCCTAAAAGTAATTTCAGATCAGAAACAGTCCAAAAAAGCCAATTTTAGAAAGTACCAGTTTATTTGAGAGAAAAAAAATAATCAGTAACAGTGGAAAATTCCCAAGAGCAATTACACAAGAGAATCTCAATACCCAGAGCAGCAGACACCGCTCCTGCCTTCCTGGTAGCGCTGTCCATGGGCAGCGAAATCCTCCCTCTCCTTCCCAGTCTACTGTGAACTCTGTGCAGCTTTCGGAGTCTCCCAGCACCGCAGTTTCCCCGAACACACTTGTACTGGGACCAAGCGAGTGAGTCAACCTGGAGGAGGAGCCTTGGGTGAAGTCCTCCCGCACTGGACGTCTCAGACATGGCCCCCCGGCGCTCCCCATGTTGCTGGCCTAGCTCCCACAAGCAGCTGCCACCAGCTGAAGCTGAACTTCTTCATTCTGTCGCCTCTACGAGTTTGGCCTTGAGCCTACCAGGCCTCAGTAAGGAGGCTTCAGGAGTCGATGAAATCTCTCGACAGCCTTCGCAACTGTCTGGTTTTGTGCTGCCTACTCAGTTTGGGGACCCCCACTCACATTTTGTACCAAGCCACACCAGACTCAGAGACGCAGGAGGACACAGCTTGCACAAAGCAGTTCCATAACACCTCCTGGAAACAGAGGGACACGCACGTTACCCTTCGCTCTAGGAGCACTGGGAAACTGGTCTCACTCTCGGTAGAGGTAGGAGCTATGTACACGATATCTGAAGACAGACCCAGCGCAGGAGGTTCGGAGCTAGGCATCTGTGAGAGCTCAGTGCTCCCAGCTGGCAGATGCCGCCGAGGCAGACGTTCAGCTACCGAACCCAGCCTTCTGCAAGAGGCAGGTACTCGGCACAGCACCGCAGGGGACTCTGCAGCCCAGCCAGCCCCCAAAACAAAGAGTTATTTTCTCCCTACTGCAAGCTTCCAATGCTCGCTTCAAAGAGCAACCCCAGCTGGGGATCTCCACTCCAACTCAGAGAACCAAACCCAGCACATCGCTCCCCGACAGGGCCCGAGGCACACGGATGGAACCCAGAGGCTCCGGCTGCTGCCACCAACTGCCCAAGCACAGCCCACCTGCGGTCAGGACACGACACCAGACACACAGCAGTACAAATGAGGTCAAGCCTCTCACACGCAGTAAGGCTGCTGAAGAATTAACTCCAGCCTTTTCACTTTTAACTGTATATTTCTCAGTAAAATATATAATATATAGCTCTACAGGACTGATTATAATATATTACAGGCTAGAAATACTCTCGTCTTTTCCCTACTTCAATCATATTATGGACCCAATTGTGCATACAGATTAATCCTAGAAGTTATTGCCTTGAATTTATAACTAAAATCCACAGAATAAAGCTTAAATAGTTTTCACAGAGACTCATTATATTAGTGTTTTACATAAGAGGGACAAAAGTTACCAGATGAGAAGAGCAGCCATTCCAGAAACTATAAATAATTCTATTAAAAAAAAAAAATTCCTAAAAAAGTTACGGGAAAACCATAAATATGTTTTGCCCTCTACAACAGCTGCTATAGAACTAGAAGAAACCTGTAACACAGTGTAGCTAACTCTGCTTCAGTTCAGAATACAAATCTTATAAAACAACATCTCTAGAGAAATGCCCGGCCAAAGGAAACACAAAGGGATTGAAAAAATAAATCTGAGGAAATTAAAAAAGTAGATTTTTTTTTATTATTATTTCAAAACAATTTCTACAAACTTTATATAAACATTAGGCTATTTTCTTTAAAATTTTGTTACAAAAAAGATCCTACAAGCAACCCTTAAAAAAAGGTAAGAGACTGAAGGCAAGGAAAGGGTGTCGTCATAGCCAAACAAAACTGGCTGTCCTGATTCCATGGACTAATGACCCTCGCCTGGGGCCCACAGGAGCAGACAGAAGTCTCCTGGGAAGACATTCCCACAGGCCCTTTATGGCATTCAGGGATTTTGAGCCCCACAGGACTTTTATTCCCTGATAAGGCAACATTATCTGTAGTGTAAGAGATTCATAAATAGTTCTCCACAAAAACGCTGCACATCACAGCCTGCTGCAAGACATCTACTAACAAGGTTTATAAAAAAAAAAAGCCATCCTCTACAGAAGCACAGCACACTGGAGGCAAACACATGGTGCTTGCTTCCACACAGTCTGTTTTGTGTTTATATACCCTCTATAAAAGCTAGCAGAAAATTTGGCATCTTTATTCTTTTTACACTAGCTTTAGAAAAAAAAAAAAATTACACTGAGGGTTTTTTTTTTTCAGACTCTTTGTATTTCATTGGGCCCTTGTTAGCTGAGTGGGATGGGAAGGGTCACGTAGGAGGTTTGTTTTTTCTCGAAGTAGCTTTGAAATTCAATCCAAAACGAGCATTTGTTCAGCACATCTCATCTGAGGGCACAGTGTTTCCATACAGTCTGCCTGTCCCTTGATGGGCGCAAGGTGCTGCTGAGCTTTAAGCATAGAACTCATTTGTAGGGGCTTTCTTGTAGATCGGTTTCTTCCCAAGGTCGTAACTGCCTTCATCCTTTTTCTTCATGCGGTAGACTAAGAGGAGGATCAGGAAGACAGCAAACAGGAGGCCCACTGCCCCTCCTGCAATGAGAGCTGGAGAGAAAAAAAAAGAGCAGCAAATAAGTCTAAACTCCTGGACAACTCCACACCATCAGCTACACCTCAAAATCTGCTTCAAGAGCGCCAGCCCCCAGAACTCCGGAGTCAGTGTCGCCCATGGGCCTGTCCTCTGCTGCACTGGCACTTTCAGCCGCAGCAGATGTGATTGGAAAAGGCCAGAAATTGCTTTTCATCCAACCATAGAATAATCACATGTTCGACATTAACCAGTTTGTGTTATTCTTCCAGTTTAGTGCAAGAAAGAAATTTTGACAAAAAGACATCCTCCCTGCACAGAAACAGAAAAACCCCACCGAAAGAAGCCCCACCACTACCCGCAAACAGCACCGACTCCAGGGAAACAGTCGAGCTCCGATTTGAATGCTTTGCTGACTACCTGCAGGAGCACACTAAGGACTCCGTGAGATGGTACTGTTTAACGGAAACACGATCACCACCACCTCCCTCCAAAAACCACCCTAACAAGCAAAGGCCACAAAGCCACAAAAAACCACCAAGATTTTCTCTCTCCTCACACCAAGGGTAGCCACAAGACTTCAGTGAAGTTTACCCTTGAGTAGAAGTACCTACTCATTGCACTGAACCAGCTTCTTGGCTGAGCGGCTTTGCAATCCACTCTTCCACTCGCTCCTCTGACTGGGAGGACGGCTGCAGGTCGGCACGATGTGCCGAGGTTTGTACTCAGACCGTCAGGCCAAGCGCTTGACGAAGCGTGCCTTGTGACAGATCTGCCCCACGTGCTGAAGGGAGGCCAGTCACCTGGGTTTGCTCTGGACAGAGGTACTTGGAACAACTGACTAGGTGTTCAGATCCCTTAGAGGTGTTGCTTGGTTCCTAGCAAGGCTCAGAAAAGGCAGGACCTGGGCAGAGGTTAGCAGGAAAACACCTGCATTTGATATGAAAGTCTATGATGTCATTGATTTATGGCTAGATATACCTCCTGTTGAGGCAGTATCTGGGTGCACAGCAGCTGCCACATGACTCGTGTGGCCCTTAAGCCAACAGCCAGCTGGCAGGCTCAAAAACCATGCTGTTTACCCCAGCAAGGCAAGCAGTAGGTTCTTCCGCTGTTTAAGGACTATAAGGCAGAAGTGACCCTGCTACAGGTAGTCACAGAGGCAAGGCATCTCACTCCCCTTCGCCAGCAGGGAACTGCTCCCCAGAGAAACAAGAAACAATAGAAGCCATTTGGATTTACAGTATTAGTGATTTAACAGGACAAGGTGGAATATTACCTGTAAGGACTTCTGTTCTTTCAAAGATGCTGCTGTTGGCTGTGCTTGCCATGGAGATCTTGTTGGACAGGTTCTCTTCGACAGGTACAGCTTTGTCTGGAATGATTTCATTGTCTACCATCGTGTTTTTCTCCTCACCTTCCATCTTTCTCTCAGTATCTCCAGGAATATAGTTGTCAGATATCTACAGAATACAGACAAACCACACCCATCAGTAAGCAGCACCCAGCCTCCCTACAATTGAAAACAGGAGGGTGTGCAGGGAAAAGAAAAGTTTGCTCAGTGCATTACAAGTACACTGTTCCTGCTCACGCAGGTAGATTCATCCCGATGCCACGTCTTGCAGGGGGAAGGGTATTCAGAACGCTGCAGACAGACCAGAGTAGTTACATGTTGCTTAAAACATGCAGAGGCACTACCTACCACAGGAGTATCCATGGTGGTCAGATAAATGGCATCTTCAGAGTCCAAGTAGTCTGCAAAGAGGGAAAAAAAGTAAGTAAAAAACCAGAAGAGGACACTGAGTTTTCCTCTCATTACATGACATTTTTCCAGAATTCAGACACTTCCGGCAATACCAGCAACTGCAGACAAACTAGGACTCCTTCTCTGCTGACTACAAATTCCCTCTTATCTACTAGTACTTTCGCCATCTAATGCCTTTGATTGCACAAGACCATGAGATGTAATCTTCAGACCAACACCTCTCGCATGGGACGGGTCTTCAGCTGGATCCATTGGCCCCTGCTGCGGATTAGCAGGAGCTGCCCTGCAAAGCAGGTCTGCTACAGCTCGCTAAGCTGGTGCCAATGGAGGGCAACGCTCTCACCACCCATCCCTGAAGGATAGTTCACCAACCCACTAGTTACCAGATCTGCCCAAACATGCCAGGCACCGATCTCAGCACTTGTTCATTCCCTTCTAGAGAACAAATGTTCACATAAAGGGGACATGGAGCTACAGAAACTGGTTTGGGCAGGGAGCTTTGCATGTCACAGAGTTCACTTCAACATCACTTAGTCCTTTACCTTATTTGGCCTCAGCTGAGATACTAACTTCAAGCCTTTTAACACTGCCCCAAACAATAGATTTTTTTTTTTTTTTAAATATCTTTTAAAAAAAGTTTCTCAGAAGTTCTTTGGAGTTCAACAGGAAAGCAATCCAGCCAGTGCAATGCCTTTTTACCCGCAGTAAGACAAGCTTGGCTGGACTCCATCTGTCTTCCCCGAATGATTCAACATCACGGTATAACCACTTTCACTGTTCTCATCTGTGAGTGACTACGATTCACACAGCTTTCTCATCTCCACCTGACACTGTAGTTCCCCTCTGGAGCTCTGGCTGTGCACTTAGCCCATCACTCATGGGCTGGTGCTGGAAGAAATTTCACAGCATCAGCTGAGGGAGATACACTTCCCCCCTTCCCTGCTTACCTCCAGACCCAGACGCCTCATCTATATCTAACCCATCAGAAGTTACGTGAGGCCCAAATTCGCTGATGTCTTCATCATCTGGCAAGTCTCCAGAGGCAGGGTAGTCAAGCCATCGGGCATCCATGGTCTCTGTTTCTCTCACCTGTAAACGGGGGTGGAGAAGTGTTAAGTACCAGGCAACTCCTCAGAAGCATTTCACAAAAGGTCAGGAGTTCAGAGCCTGTGCTGAGCACATCACTTCCATCAGAAGAACGTTAAATGCTGAACTTCCTCTCCCCCAAAAGCACTATCTTCACCAGCCTGGAAATAGCTGAATTCCCCTAGAATTTCTCAGAAGTGAGAGCCAGCCTGGGAGGGAAATTCCCCGAGGGCTACAGATTCAGGAGGTTCACTTGAACCCACAGGGTGAAAATAACACAACAGGATCTTGGTCAGGAGTTTGTAACAAAAGCATCTGGAAAAGCAGTACCTTCCGTTTGTGATAAGGGGGGGATTTGGAAGGACTTGCTATTCCCAGAGAAAAAGCCTGGCACCTATAGGTCAGTTTTTTGCATAGCACTGAAGCCTCACTCCAAGGCAATTCGTTGCTTCTTGTATCGAGAACAAACCTATTTTATCACCCAAGGGTTAAAAACTGGTCTGTCAGTTCAGCTGAATTGCAGTGCAATATAGTGTGACGTTCAAGAGCACTTGCTATCAATAATGACTTGCCTGAAGGAAGAGCTTCCTCTGCCTCACCTCTTAAAACACACATAAACAAACAAGTCTGTAAAATGAAGTCCTCAATCCTACAGCCGAACGACTGCAGTTACAGACACACATTAGCAAAATGGCAGGAAAGCCTCCCAGAGAATCAGCTGTTTGGCCCCAACGGCAACTTACATGCCAGAGCTCATGTGCACTTGGACCTTCAGGGAGCCGCAAGCCCAAACCTCCTGCCCTCACCACAGTTACGCAATTTCCCCAGAACTATTTCTCCTCGCCCCACAGCCCGGGGGCCAGCCCCGGTGACGGTACCCCAGGTACCAGCTCTTGGGTTGCTCAACACCAGCCCACAGATTCCAGCAGCTCCAAAGGCTACCACAGCCATGAAGTCATTGCCATGGTGGGGGACTCATGGTGGGAGCCCTTCCCCTACTGTGAGCAGCACAATGCAGATGGACAGGTCCCATAGCCTGGGGCTAAGCTGTCAACATTTTTTCGTGCTGTCCCCACAGAAAGACTGGGAAGCCTTTCTGAAGGTTTATCTACACCCAGGAGAGCGTTTTTAGAACATCCTTTTACTCTGCAGTCCTGCACATCCAAGGGCTTAACGCACAGGCTGACCACGAGCTACAGCCTGACAGGGGTGAAGACCAGGGCCTCGTGGGCACAGTCAGAGTGGGGTGGCACCCCCCGAGCCCCAGCACTTGCTGCTTCGTCAGGGCCGCAGCGAGCCCCGGGGCGGCTGGGATCAGCCCTCCTGCTCGCCCGGTCAGGCGTGGCCCGTCCTACAGCCCAGCCATGACACCAGCCGACAAATCACACCCGCTACCGATCTCACAGGCGAAGGCCAACCATCGGCCACAAGCCATGTGTCAGCTTCCTCTGCCCACAGCCCCGGCCCTGCTTCCAGCCCAGATCTCCCTGTCCGTTAGCATACCGGTTTTGCCACAGACAAGGCCTTGTGGTCAGGACAAGATGTTTCTCATTTCGCATAAGGAGCAGTGGCTACTGGATGTGCTTTTCGTTAGCTTATTGCGGTATCTTTGGTTTCGCCAGCAACTCCGCTGGAGGAAAACCAAAGGAACAGCCTGGAGGGCATGAAGTGCTGAGGCCAGCTCTCCTCCCAGACCCCCTGTCTCCACTCTGCCCGAGCCTGGCACTAGGTGATGGGAAGGGGGCTGGGGAGGAAGGCCAGCTGGGAAGAAATCCCCTCTCAGCCTGCAACCAGGCATTCCTAACGTTATGGATCACTTGCTCCAAGGCAAATTCATTTCAAGATATGTGAAACCCAGCCAAAGCCAGACCTGCAATGGAAACCGCCGCCAGGACACAGTAGCTGTTCCCAGGAGAGCTTCTGCCTGCTGCATTGAGGGGCAGGAAGAGCCCAGGTCCCGCCTGCCCCAGCGAGGGCACGGGGCCGGGGAGCACATCTGCTGCAGATCCTTACAACCTGGCTGCTGTGCCAGATCAACTGCAGATCCTTACAATCTGGCTGCTGTGCCAGGGCAGATCAACTGTGGCAAGAGCACTGCGCCAAGCCACACCCCTGTGCCAGCTCACGCCGTACTTCATTATGAATCACGGCCAGCTAATGTCCTAATGAGGGTGGCTCAAGAAAGCCCGTGTTTAGGCCACTGAGTGGCTGGACAGCAGGCTGGCCTTATCAGATCAGCCCAGCCATGAGCAAAGCAGTGGCAGCCAGCCACGGTGATTAGTACATACTGTGGAATGCACCAGGTCTGGCTATCAGAATACCCTATTTAAATCAGGACAGACACTGTTTACAAGCCAGAGGACACAACAAGGAAATTACTGACTCACAAGTGTAAATTAGCTTACATGGGAGCGTTCCCTGAACTCACTCTTCATCATCCTCTTGGGCAAGGACAGGGAAGTTCCTGGAAGCCACGAGAACTTCTCAAACCATACAGGAAACTTTTCTTGTGGGCAGTGAGCCTCATTTGACAGGCCACATTGGGCCTGTGGGCAGCGAGCCACATTTTACAACTGCCAGGGAAGTTAAGCGGGCTGCTGGGCACCTCTGCACTTACCCTCCAGGTTTCTACACATGCTCTCCTAGGGAGCAGGCTCCTGCTAGGAGCTGGGGCACTGGCAGCCCGGGAAGAGTTAACACTGGAGTGCTGTGCTGGAGGGTGGGTCTGGAGCAGGTACATTCCTTGCATACACACCTGCGAGAGGGCATACAGGCACTTACACAGACTTAAAAGCAAGGGCTTAGTGCTTCCCAAGCGCCATGTAAAGGGCTCCCTAGAGTACTGCTTAAAAAACGCGTCACACAGCTCCGCCGAGAGGTGAAGAGGCACCACGGAAGGTGCCCGGGCTTCCGCTCGGCTGGCAGGCTGCAGCCAAGAGGGAAAAGCCAGGAGACTGCCGCAGGACGACGACGGTCACCCTTGCCAAGTCGTCTCTGGCCACATTCAGCTTAACACCTCCTGCAACTGCCAGCTGGAGAAGGGCACCGGCACTGCTCCGAGCCTGCCTTCCACCACCTGTTATCCCTGCACTGGAGCCGGGCCAGGGGCTCGCTGCGAGAGTCGGACTGGGCGGCTGTGCAGCCCCACCTCGCCCCGGCAGCTGAAGTCGAGCCCTGCTATTAATGTGCTCCTCTCCAGGAAGGGTCTGTACAGAAATAAACCTTTTCTACAGCAGTCTGGTTTCAGGATTTCTTCCCCATGTTAAGCAGCTTTATCCCCAGTAAGCACCAAGGGAGATTAACCAATGCGCTGGGGAGCAGAAGCTTTTCCTACCTGCCAGTGGGGAGAAAAAAGAGAGCTTATTCCCTGCCAAACAACCAGCACGTCAGGCACGTGAACTACGAGCGTCATTCCTGGAAAAGCTGGGCACAGAGGTCCCATGTTTGAGCTGGAAACCGGCTGCACTGCTGGATGAAGCCAGACTGTTTGCTCAGTTCAGGCACGGGAATTGCACCCCTGGCACAGGCTGGCAGCCCTGCTGTGCTCCATCCCTAGCCCACCCCACCCCACCCCATTTTGTGCTCCTGGGGCCTTCACTTACAGCCCCAGCATACCACTAGACACTTCTCAAAGCTATTTATTGGGGCAGTAAGCAAAGTTTCAGTCCAATGCGTGAATTTCCCCAGCTGCTGGCTCATTCTGGGAAATAACAAACCCAGGCAGCTTGCCTGCCCCAGCCCACATGTCCTCACCACAGCCTTTGCAAGCCCTTTCAAAAAAAACCCCAAATTATGTTTTGGGGCAGAGACATAGTTTTTCAGACACGGAACGGGCTTTTACAGCTGGCCCTCGTCTCTGATCAAACACACCAGCGTTCATCAAAAGCTTCTTTGAAGAGTCACTGCCAGCAAGCTGCAGAGGGGGTCAGGCCTGCAGAGACCCGGGCATCCAAGCGCAGGGAGCTCTTTATCAAGTTTATAACATTGGCGTGGAGACCCAGCGCTGGCTCCTGCATCTCCCTCCCCAGCACTGTGTGTACACAAGTCTAGGAGTAAACAGGAGCAAGGTGAAAGTCAATCTTTCCTAGACAAAAGCACATGGAGTTGGGCCAGCCTGGGAGGTGGCAGTGGGGCAGACCTGTTAACTCTTTGCAGCCCGCGGGGACAGATAAATTTGAGCCACTCCTGGGGCTTTTCTCAGGTGCTCTGTACCGGGGGACAGTTGTACAGACCACCTCATTTCACTTCAGCGAGCAGGGTTACACAAATTATCTCTCCCAAACCTGTGCAGTCATGGATAGATGTCACCTCACACCACCACAATGCACACCTACACCATCTTAGCCAGAAAGGGCTCCTGGACGACATGAGCAGCTGCCCGCACAGCCCAGCCTCGGAGGCTGGTTATTAAGAGATCATTCTTGCAAAGCCACCACCCTGGTCCTCGTGCTGTCCCACACTACGAACCAAAGAGCACTGAGTACAGCAGGGCCTTTCCAGCACAAGGATGCAAAACTCTGTAAACCACCAAGCCCAAGAGAGGGGATCTCCACACAGTCCACTTCCACCGAGCTCTTGCAGGAGCACACAAACCAGGAAGGCTTTGCAAAGTGTGCAAAGGAGCAGGGGTTCGGAGCTGAGCTCACCCCCTCGCAGCGCGCCAGCCCCCCGAGAGCGGGAGCGCTGCAAACGGAGAGGCTCAGGCCCGTGCGAGCCAGCCAAAGGGAGCTGGCCGCCAAGCGAGGGAGGCCCGCAGCGAGGCAACAGGCAAAGACAGCTCTATCTTCCCATCTTAACAAGCATTAAAACAAAGTTATTAGAAGCGATATGAGCTTCCGGTAGAGGCAGCTCCTGCCAGACTCGTAAGGGAAGGGTCTGTATTTCCCCCTAAAACACCCTTTACTCCCTCCTCTCCCTCCATGCTCCAGCTCTGTGTAGGGAAAAAAACAATTAAAAAAAGATACAAAAGTTACTTTTGTCTTGAGATCAAAACAAGTATCAATATTTCAGTCTAGGTCACACCTAACTCCCTCCACACATCATCCACGGTAAAAAAAAAAAATCCGCTTGTACCAACTCCTCGTGCCTACGCTTGGAGGGCACCATTTTACCTCTTGTTCCTGGTCAGTCTGTCCCACATAATTCACAGCACACGTGGCCTGCGTGGGTCTCCGAGCCAAGTGACAGAGGACAAACAGCTCCCACCCAGGCACATGTGCATATTTAGCTGCATGACAGGCTCACCCCGAGGCTTCCAGACATGGTTAAATACTACTATGCCTTTGCTCCACACTTCTCATGCAGTCCTAGAGCAGGACCACAGGTGCAGCGGCTTTGGGCAAAGCCAGCCTTGCCCATCTCCTCTCTGACAGCCACCATCAGGGTGCACTCCCACCACAGGGAGCTGCAAAGGTAAATCCGTAACACATCTGAGGACTAAGGGGAAAATCAGAGACAGAAGCACAGACCTGGGCTTGCAGGCAGCTCCTGGCTGGCAGCTGGGGATAGCACTGCATCTCCAGTACCCCAGAGCAGTTACTGCATGCTATCTCTTTGTGCCTCTTACCAACAAGAGAAAAAATATTTCTATTTTTTGAATAGTGCTCAGTAATGCAGGCAAGGAGTAGTGTCTTGCTTAATATGGCAGAGCAAGAACAACACGCAGGCAAACTGTTCAGCTGGTAAAAGAATCACTCGTTCAAGGTGACTTCAGCGAAGCATCCCCCAGCCCCGTCCAACCAGGTATCCACCTCCCTGCAGCCACACACCAGCCCTGCGTGCTCAGACTCGGCAGCCCACGCGCTACGTGGGGCAGGCGCCGTAACGTGGTCCAGCACCGACACCGCCGCAGCCGGGGTCGCTCCCCGCCTGCCCCCACTCCCCCTGTGATTCTCTAAGCCGCGTGGCCGCAAGCGGCTCTCCTGGGGGCTCGTGCGGCAGCGGAGCCATAATCCCCGTGACAATTACTCTGTAATCCCGGGCTCTGGAGAGCGGCTCGCTGCCACGGGTGCCTCCTCTGAAGCAGGGATGAATCCTCCCGGGCTCTGCTGTCTTAAAATAGGCTTCCCTGCACTTACAAAGTCAAACCTCCATTACCTTTTAACTCGTGTGCGCTTGCTTACGCACAGCCTGCTCTCTTCAGACCACACCATGCATGCGTGCCTCTCGGACTGCGCTGTAGAAGCAAGCAGGAGGAGGACAGAGAAGATTACAAAGAAATGAATTCTTGTTTAACTGCTCTTGCCTGATTATCAACCAAGAGCAAGGCCATAAAGATCGAGTCCTTCGCCAGACAGCCTCATGTTGGGATCTGTTTACTGCAATGGTGGCAAAATAGCTGCTCTAAATACTCAGTGCCCGGCTCCAGAGACCTACAGAGCCCGAGCGGGAAGATGACTGCTTCCCCCCTCCAGCTAGAGGAGATAAAGCTCAGCAGGCAGTTGCAGATGGCTGTGTGTCAATCACTTGCCCTAAAGCAAATAAAGATAAGGTTCAGAGGAAAACTGCAGGAGGGGAGAGCCAGAGCTCTCATGTGACTCAGGAGGAAAACAACTGTGGCAGAGACGTTTCGTGTACCTGAAAGATTCTCTGGGTCATGGGCAGTGACACACACCTAGTTCATAAAGAGATTATATTTTTTATGGTATCCACAAACCTGATCACAGGCATTTCACACACTTCACTGCCCAGGGCTCAGTTCAGAAGCTGGAGAAATTTATTCAAGTTTAAAAAAGGAATTCAGTTTTTTCTGGCTCATGACGCACTCTGAGCTGCCCTACTCTATACCAGAAGGCTCCTATTGCATCTTTGTCTGTGGAAGAAAAAAAAAAAGACATGCAGGCCCCAGCAAAGCAGCTTTTCCATCAAGGATGATTTCTCATGGGGATACTTCAGGCTTGGGATACTTTATATATCGTATTTCCCCCTCATGCTGGGGAGAGGCTTGCCCTCACTGCCCTTTCCTAGAATACAGGTACACCCCAATACTTCCCTGGACACGCACACAAGTGGAATTTCCACTTGGCAAGAAACATGCAACGTGCATTTTTGGGATCTTTATGCTCCCTCGTGCCAGAGTGTTTGCAAAATTTAGCCAGGCAGACACCCAACTTCAAAGGGTGCCTTTGCTAGCTGGCTCACCACGCAGCTAATCTCAGCTTGCTTGCACAGTCAAGATTCCCAATGCTGCGCCCTACAAATGCTTCCCCTCCCACAATCCATTTTAATCTAATCAGAAGTAGTAGCCCAAAGATTTAGGCTTAGCCCAGGCAGTTGAGCTCCTCCAGCACAGTTACGCTATTTAAAGTTTTGCTCTGTTGGCAAAGCTACCAGCAAAAAACTGTAGCAAAGGAAGTTATCAGCAGAAAAGCACTTGAGACAGAGCCATATCCCTCCGCTATCAGGCTATACCCGTGTAAGCATTTGTACAAACAACCATTTCAACAGCAGGGATTTTCCTAGTTAGCTACAGCAGCAAAGGCTGCGTTTTCAGTGCATGGGAGGTTTTTTTGATCGTTTTTTAATAGGGACATTCCTGACTTGTGCAGAGGTTGCCTTGGCATGGGCCCAGAAAGCAGCAGACACAGCGTGTACTACTGGGGACAATGCAGCTGTACTTGGGGAAACCTGTCACTCCCAGGAGCATTTTCTTCTCTTGGCGAGCTCTGGACACCCAGCCAGGCTTCCTCCCCTCTGCGAGCAGGGGGTGAGGAGCTGGCAGCAGTTTTCCAGTCCTCCCTGACCACATCTCTGCTCCCACACTGTCACAGCCAGGAGCAAAGGGACCCAGTTCTTGTTTTGGTCACTCCTTTGCTGGCTCTGCAAAGCCTGCGCTCGGCTGGACTAGCAAGTTGTTTAGCAACCAACGCGCAGGACCAGCTCCTCATACTCAGCCTCGGGAAATTTAGAATTAGCGCCAAGAACAGCCCGCACACAAACAGTCTCCTGCAAGATCCTGGCTCCAGAGTCAGCCCCGCTGCACGCTGTGGATTTGCAATAAATATTTATCTTGCTGGGGAACAGAGGCTTCCAACCAAAAGCTTCTGACATCAGTCAGGACTGTATTTCCACTTGGGGGAAGAGCAGAAGTTTCTCTGTTTTTCAAGAGGGACACTAACCCACAAAAGCAGTTTCTGCCACCCTCGTAGCACCACGCTGGCCAGGATCCGTCCCTCCAGCTACCCCACTCCTCTCCAGGCCAGCACGGCAGCACCCCACCACGCCAGGCACCCTCCTTCCAGCCACGCTCCCCTCAGCCACCTCACCTTAAGCACCCAGACTTCTGGCTACTGTGCCATGCAGACCATTTCGGCACCAGTCCAAGGCAGGCACTTTCAGTCATTAATGCATGTTAACATTTCTTTTTATTGCTACAGTTTGACTGTAACAGCAGCTACAGGGCAGGAGGCAGAGTGATCCTCGCAGCAAGGTAAGCACGGCAAGGTCACAGCGCTTTGTATTCAAGCCATACAGCAGACAGCAGTGCAGTTCGAGTTGAACTGCGGCAGAGACACCTTTCCCCCTTCAGCAGCTAAGGCAGAGCAACGTCAGAAAACAGAAACCCTTCCCACGGCAGGCTTTGCTTTCCCTGACAGAACGCAATTTGTTTCAGCAAGAAGAAACTTTGGTTTTGCTTGACATGACATTAGCTGCTTGGGTAACTGTGCTACGGGTCTCTCAGTCTCCTTCCCGCCCCAAGGACTGTCTCTCTGAGATTTTAATTAACTGCTTTGATTTTTAAGTTATCCCAATTATTTGTCTAACAGCTGCCTCTTGGCATTTTATAAGCAGAGTCTCAGCCTCAAAGGATTTAAGAATAAAACTGACGAGTGCATATTTGCAACACAACCAAGACTTTCACAAGAAGGGTATTTTTGAAGTCAGCCAGCCTTCAGAAATTGAGCGGGACGCAGCTACATCTTGCGTGTTTTCCCCTCCTACGCTGACATTTTCTCCAGATTCAGGATTCGGTGTTTAACCCCCTCTTTTGAGACTTTCCGCTCCTTCAGCTTGCTTTGAACACTTTCAGTCATTTCAGATAACACTGCTGCTTTCCTCTCTCCCCCATGGAACTCTCATTTCCAGCTGTATCTGTCTGAAAACACAACTACGGAGCTGCCAGAGCAAGTTAGGGGCTGCTCAAGACAAGGCTGTTTTCTCATCTACCTTTGCCGACACCAACTCAGCTACTGGCAGCAGCCATACGTCAGAGCCCCACAGCTTTTTGCCCACCATAGCCACAACCCACGGTGGATTAGACAAGAGGCAGCAGTGAAGGCACTCGGTGTCGAGGGTAGCACAGACCGTCTGCCAAGCAGTACTACTTTTGCTTGTCACCCCTTTTCTTCCCCACCCCGGTGAGAAGAGATCCACCTCTGTGCTGCAGAGCCTCAGAAGTCTGAGTCACTGCTTTGGGGAGGGGGCCAGGGCCGTTACTCAGAGGGTGACAGCAGTGTCCGGGAGCTGCGAGGCCGGGCAAGTGCCAGAAACCCTGAGTCAGAGCGTGAGTGACTGCTGCGACACACGGCAGAGCTGGTCAGAGGCAGCAGCATTTACTGGACAACCAGTCAGGCACACGCTTAAAGACAAAAAAAAAGAAAAAAAAGAAAAAAAAAGTCATCTGAACTAACCTAGAAGTGCAGCCCTAACAGCTCATAAACGTCGGATCTTTTATAGCCCCTTGGAGCAGTAGCTTATTACAAGTTAAACTCTTTAACTACGGTGTCCTGTCTATTCAGAGCCACCAAGCCCGGTCTCATCACAAGAGTCTCATTCTAGTGCAAATCATCTGAATCCTTAATCCGCAGCGTTCGCATTCCACCAGGTCTCAAACAAACAGCCACACATGCTCGGCAGCAGCAGCCCGGAGGTCGGGGTGTGCGGGGTTTGTCGTGCTTCAGCTACACTGGTGGCTAGTTCAGGGGCTGCAAAAGGAGCACTGCCCTGCTGTTCTCACCGGGCATAAAGGAACGAGCTGCACCGAGCGGAGGGCGAGAAGGCAGCTGCAAGGATCTAAGAGCAGGCTGAAGAGGACAAATGTTAACTCCAGAGCAAGGAAGTGTTTTGAAGGATGGTCGCTCCATTTTGTATAGCCAAAGTGATAGCTGGGGAGTTCTGTGGGGTCAGCGAGCCACAATAACTTAATCAAGTAATCTTACAAGTCAACTGAAGTCATCTACGTTGCAGACTGCAGAACCACAGCAGCATGCCTCCCTTCTTGGTACAGTCAATATTGCCAAATTAAAAAAAAAAAAACCACCTTGGTTTTAAAGACAAAGCTCATCAACCCATCCATTGGAGGGAGAACAACTTAACACACCCCAGTGCAACACAACCTGGTGTTAACTTACAGCCAGCCAAGTGGATTCATGCAGCCAGCACGTTTTTAACAAAGCATCTACCAGCACCAGGAGCTGGAGGGAAGGGAAAAGCAGCTGCAAGAGTTGTGTCCTGCTTCCACCACAACATGGAAGCTGCTAACTTCACTTTGAGTGTCGATGGAGAGGAGGGAACCTGGCTGGCTGCTCGGCATCCAGACTTCAGTGCAAGTGTCCCAAAGCAGGCAATAAGCCACCACAGGAAAACCATGGCAAGGTCACGTTAGGCTCCACTTCAGGCATTTGAGAGCAGCAAATGGCCTCCCCACCCCACGCATTCAGACAGCCAGGCAATAGTAAAGCCATTAATAGAGGCTTGGAGGGGAGAGGGGAAGACACGTAGGAAAAAACATTTTCATTGTTGGACTGGATACAGGCTTTTGCAGGACCTCGAAGTGCCAAGGCCTTGGGAGACAACAACAGGAGGGGCAGGAAAGAGAGCAATCGTGTTGGCGAACAGCCTTAACATCCTAGAGTGAATGAGTCTCTGGTATCGTGACTCCGAAAAGTACCAAGTTCAGCCCCGATCTGCCTCTTGCGTAAGGTGTTTGGAGAACTCTGAACCACAAGAAAGTGCTCTCCAGCATGGGAGCTGGCAGGCACTTAGGACAGCAGAGAACTGGGCAGCAGCACCGTTTCCCTGACTGTGCCCCAGGCACCGCGGGGGTGACTGCTCCCACCCGCGTGGGTATTTCCACATCTAGTACGGACAAGGTGCTGGGCTGCAGAGGGACTCTGCGTTTCATCCCAACAGCCAGCTCAAGGTTCAGCTACCAGAAATCATGGGCTCCTTCTCTCAGGACTAAGGAACATTGTCTTAAAACATCATCATTTTGCTGCTCTGTGTTTTAGGGCAGCTGAAGCAAAGCCATGCTCGACACGTTCAGCTGCCCCGTGAGTCTGCCAAGTCAGAAGGTAAAATAAAGTGAAACGTGCAGATAGCAATGTCTTGATTTGATTGGGAGGGACAGATGAGAAACTGGGCAAAGAGCAGAAAGAACAGGCCTCGGGGATCAATGGCAGCAGGACAAGCCAAACCGGTTTTAACATTAATAATGCTGCGCTACTTTCCAAACACAGCTATCATCAACAAGACACCAGCTTTGCCAATCAGGAGGCCTCCGAGCATGATTGCTTTAAACCAGCAAACAGAGCCCACAAACAGCACAAAGCCTCCCCCCTCTCCCCCAGCAATCCTCTGCCGGCAGCTTCTGGGTTGGATTTCTGCTTGCCCACACTGCTGGGGACACACACACACAACGTGGTGCTGCACAGAGGCTTTTTCTGCTTACTTCAAGGCAGAAAAGTAGGACAGCTGCAACAAGCTTGCAGCCCATTAGCACTGCTACGGGCGCTCGGAGCCCTCTTGCAGCTCCAACACAGGAGCAGCCAGCTCCTCGGCTGCAGGGGAACACCCCCTGCTTCCCCTCTGTGCTGCTAGGGGCACTTTTAGATGCTAAAAGAGCAGGGAGAGCCCAACAGGAGAGCCCGACGATGCTTCTCTGCCTGAGCAAGGCAGACCTCAAGTCCTTCGTCCGCCCCACCGATCCCACGCCTTGGCTGCACCGGTGGCTTTCCGCCCATCCCCAGCTGCAGGCTCCTAAAGCGTCCTTCCCAGGAACCCCATCCTCGCACAGCACGAGCGGAGGGGAGCACCCTGCCCCACACCACCTGTGCTTTCTAAAGCACTGGACCAGAGAGGGCTGGGAACCACCACGAGCCATCAGCCTTCGGCTCTGACCTCCCACTGCCCCATGGGGACATGGCGATGTTCTCACACCACGCTGCTGGAACACAACCCACCCACAGCCCAGGCACCCGCGTCACACTCCGGCACTTCAGTAACATTCCCCACCCTCTGACACATCCACAATTGCTTCAAGTGGAGAAATCCCAACTACACCAGAAAGCCACGCAAGGGGAAAGGAGCCAAGGCATTTGTGTTTGTACAGGCTTGGGGAAATACTCAAGCACCGAATCACTCTCAAAAGCCACGCTCTTACATAAGCCCAAGAAATACAATCCCTGCCTTGTTAAGAAACAGCTACCTGTCTTCACCCTGCCCGCACAGAAAAACTAAGAGCCACATGCTGTGCAGCCCTGCACGTTTTGGCAGTGTAGTTAAAAAAAAAATAATAATAATATGGGAGGAGCGCCAGCAGAACTCTCCCAAACAGCGTGTCATGCTCGTCTCCTCCCCAGCAGCCTGTAACCCAAACAGTTTGTTTGGATAAGGCTTTATAGTAGGGCAGTGTTACTTCTCGAGCATACACCCCATCTTAGGTAGCTTAAAAGATACAGACAAATACCCCGGGCAAGTCACATATAAGGATTTACAGAATACATCTGTGCAAAACTTGTTGTCTTTGCAGAAATCCGATGCTCACAGACCACTCCATTCCCCAGGGACATCAAGTTGCATTTCATACCAAACATGGTCAACGCAACTTGCAGATGCTGCCTGCCCCAAAGGTTTGCCCTACTAGTTTGGGCCAGTTCTCAACTGAGTGATCCATGTGCGTAACAGCAGGGATAAAGACACCAGATTAAAGCAGATTTGGGCTGTGTGGTTTTAGCAGAGAGTAGCTGACAACTACCACAGCTGCTCTCCGGGGGAGCTTCCTACTCTACAGCTAGCAACCCCCCAACCCCATGTCCTTACTAGCAAGCACCCAAGCAGCAGAGCCTTCGCAGTTCCGATCTGCCCACCCAGCCTTCAGTCCAGAAGGAAGCAATGCAGCGGATTAAACCTAGTTTTGGGAAGCCCTGATCTCCTGCAGTCACCTTAATCTCAGCAGCTCTTTCAGGCTAGCAGAGGAATCTGCCCCGACTGCACTATCAGCATGTCGGACACACACACACAAACACACAAAAACAAACAACCAGCGGGGAAAGCAGAATCCCAAAAATCTCTGCTTCACCACAAAGATCCCACGTGCGCCCAGCGTGAAGCACCCAAACTGCTTCAGATCACTATAAATTTCAGAGACTCCTAAACCCTCCATGCTAACACCTCGTTTCTCACTCCCACGCGGGAGCGAGGAAGGTTTGGTACAGGTAGAAAGCCACCAGGAACCGGCACAGCCAAGCTCAGGTCGGGCTGACAAGCCCAGCCAGGCGCTGGAACGTGCCGCACGGGGCCAACCCACCAGACATTGGCATTAAAAACGGGATTAATGGACTCCAGCCCACGGCCAGCAGCTGGAGACCAGAGCCATCACGGGGAGCAGCAGCTCATCTCCGTCGCGTACCCACGCACCCCGCACCGCTCTAATTGCGCCGGGCTTGATTACAGAAACGCGAGACGGGGCTCACCCGTGCGCGGGGGGGAGAAGGGGACCCAGCCGCCGGGGAGGGAGCGGGACGGAGCTCTGCTGCGCACAGCCGGGCCGGGGGCAGGGACCGGAGGCAGGGCTGCGACCGGCCCGACACCCATCGCCCCCCGGGACTCACCGACTCGGCGGCGGCTCGCAGGAGGAGGCCGAGCAACAGCGCGGCGCGGAGCACCGGCGGGGCGCGGAGCAGCGGCATGGCCAGGGCGGTGCGGGTCCGAGCGGGCTCTGGCCGGCCCCCGCCGCCCCGCAGCCCTTATAGCCA
>Ga0065711_1008173_pt1 | contig 21858 bp, 10 predicted proteins | sample Hoacrofraction12_FD_59098 | JGI IMG/M metagenome (GOLD analysis project Ga0065711, IMG submission 59098) | Hoatzin crop microbial communities from Cojedes, Venezuela - Epithelial fraction 12 v2 (version 2) | ecosystem: Host-associated > Birds > Digestive system > Esophagus > Crop | place... | reverse complement strand
CGAGGGGGTGGGGAGGGGTGGAGGGGGCTGGGGGATGACACATATTGAATTTTCATTACAATCTAACTGAAATTATTACTTGTCTCACTACTGCAATAATTTAACAAACTTGTTTGCATCTCTTTGTATTCACAAATTACATCCATTTATGCCTGACAACAATCCAGCACACTTTTTGTTCCAAAGAGTGAAAAAAATCCAAGGAATGTTTTAAAGCTCTTTTCAGGAGACAGTTTGACTTATATTTTCTTCAAGTTCCATCCTACTTCCTGCCTAGCGAGGCTTTCCTACTTATCTGAACGCTGATGTAAAAGTAGCCATGCATTTGATCAGGTACAAAAGACACATGAAAGGTATGTGGCATTCTACAGCCACAAGACAGATATGCATATGCGTGCAGTTACAAGATGGGTATGCTTTCAGATTGGACAGGTCAACTGATGGACAGCAAACACACTGCCAGCCTGATGCCTTGGAAATGTACCCTCAGTCAACCTTCTTTGCACTTGGATTTCTAAGAGATACAGGCCTGGCTGTAGAGCAATAACCTGGCACCTTTCACTTCAGAAATAGTCGAAAGCCAGAGAGATATTGCAGAGCTGTGCTGGGAATGTGTTACAGTCAATCTCTGTGTCAGGGAATTAGAAGGTGAGGTGTAAAGAGTGAGCCTCACAGTCACAGCATGGGAACTTTACAGGTTTTTCTCCTGGAAAGAGAAAAGATGAATGGTTATGAGCACCCTTCCTTTCTGGAGGCAAGTCTGAACTATAAAGCCTGTTCTCATATGTCTAACTCCAATCTCACACTGGAGAGAAGACCATAACTAATATTTTCAGTGAGGCTATGAAGATTCTACGCCTGAAAAAGGCAGGCTCCATCTAAAAAGCATGATATAGTGGACATGAGGATAGACTGGGTCTATTCCAGTTTCCACTTCTAACACAGAGCTCATTTAACTCATTTATAATAGTACTACATTAAATTGTCCTGTAACAAGTTTGCAATGGCTATTTTAATGCAAAAGCAGGTTTAGCGAAGGGAGCTACAAGTCAAAAATATTCATCTGCCTCTTCTCATTAGTCATAACACAGTTATGATGCTCTGACCATATTTATGCTTAATAAAAACAATGTTAGCAATCACAGGAATGATCCAGTTTTTATAAATTCTGTTATTTTTACATTTTCAAATAAAATGGACAATGGGGCTGTTCAGCAAAAAAATATGCTTCTCTCTTTTTCTATGTAAATCTTTAAACTGTGTTGTCATGCCAAGGATATACAGTACTCCAACTAGATACAAATCATCACAACCTTAAGTTATTAATTAGATTAAAGGAAAAATATTTTTTAATTCCTCTATCTTAAACATGATTTTACGCAATTACTACATAATGATTCACCATAATCTTTTATTCAGTTACTGCAATCAAAATTTCTTACAAGCACAAAGTCATTATTTCACTTCTACAGCAGCTTACCTAAGGATCTCAAAAAGTTTAAAATTGCCAGCTAATTAATTCTAACAACATTCCCATAATTTGGCAAAGGTTATATTAGCATCACTTCAGCCACCAGCAAAATGCCTTATCCTCTGATGTTAAACACAATAGCTGACTGAAAGGTCTCAACAGAATAGTATTTTGGGTCTTTTTCTACCACATGCTCAGCAGTCTATATTATCCAGTTGTAGATCATCCAGCATCTTACAAAGTCAGGCATTAAATGACTTCAGAGAATACATATGTTCATGTAGAAGGAGTCAAGAAATACACGTGGTTCTCTACAGAAGGCATAGACTTTAAAAAGTAAAAATTTGGAATTTATATAGACTAGGCATGTTTGGCCAGATGTTCTTTTCATGTTAGTAAAATCACATAGCCATAGTCACAATCAAACCTGGTTTGTTACCATTACATTCTGGAACCTCTTAGTGCAATAATCACACTGGTAATTTAACTATTACACCATCAACTTGCAAATGCTAGTTTAAATTGCTAGCACACAGTAATATCTGTACATTTATAAAAGACATGGTAAGTCACACGTTTTTGGCAAGCATTTCAAAAAAACATGTTCACTAAGCACACATTCAGCACAGCTAATTCTAGAATCAACTACCCTAAAAATACAGGAGCGCAACAGATGACATTCTTGAACCATCCAGATTTGCACTGGGTAAAAAACCCAAGAAATCTCAAGAAATATGGTCAAGAAGCCATCCTGTTTCTGTAAAAATAAAAATAAAATTAAAGCAGTAGAGAAAGAACTGTCTGCAAAACTATTCACAATGTATCAAAAATATGAGATTTCCTGTAAATCTAGATGCAGAGGTTATAATTCTTAGTGATCCTGCAGACAGTTTGCAGCACTATTGCAGCCACAAAGCAGTCACTAGCCATTTTAAATGACATGCTACCCCACAGGCCTCAGGTCCAGTTTACAACTACTGCCAATTTTTTTCCATGCCTTGATTTGGCACCAAACTCCTGAAAAATCTACTCTTTTCTTACAAAGAGAAAAAAAGCACAAGTTCTTCATTTGGGACAAGTTGAATTCTTTGTGCTAAGCTATGTGCTTTGCTTTCTGATGGGCACAGTATGCTTGCTGAGAGGCAAAGCACACAGGAAAAAGCTTATGACACCTATGCTCATGCTGCATTTTGAATTGCTCTCATATAGAACAGCCTCTCAATGGAGTGCACAACATTACAAAGCCACACAGACCCCTCCTTTCATTCTGTCTTCCGTCTCTTCCTTTCCTCGACTCTCTGATTTGGAGTAGTACGGAGAAACTGCATAGAACAGACTATATGTATTCTAATAGCCTACTACATTTAATTTAGATATTGCAGATATTAAGGCTTTCCAGATTTTGAGAATTGTATGCCATTTAGACTTCATACTATTTAGGAATGCCAGACCATGTATCCCTAGAAAGACAGTCGAGAGGTCACTAAAGCTTAATCAGTTCCATAATCACAGAGCAGTTCATTCTCTGAAAGATCTCTCCCCTGTACCCTTTCAGCTCCAACAGCCACACAACACAAAGATCAGAAGAATGACCTCTCTAGTTCACAGGTCTGACTCAGTTCCTGGGCCAGTTTTCTAAAGTGCTGTCAGTGTGCGAGCCAGTTACTAAGATCCTGAAAAACAGTGTACGGGGTGATTATGAATAATCATGGCAGAACTAAGAAAAGACAAACAGTGTGAAACAGGTATGAGCAGAAGAAAGACAGAAAGAAAAAGAAAAGAGCACAAGTATATAGGCGAAAAGCATATTACTGCATTTTTCTCGCCCTCTCCTTTTTCCTAAATGATTTTTTTTGGCAGCTGTTTTCTGTTTTCCTGCTACTTTGTGCCTCCTAAAACACTTTAATGCAAATCTCGACTTTAAAAAAATTACAGAAAATCTGCAAAAGGACAGCTTCTGCTTCTTTTCAGAAATACTTCTCCTGCCAACCTCCAAACAGCGAGGGAAGCATACAAGCAAAGAATTTTCTTGAATCTTCTTCAATCATTTTTCTAACATGCTGAAAATGTGCCTCCTGCTTTCATCTTCCCTGTCTCTACTCCTTCCCAATGTTCGCTTTGATAAAATGGTGCATATCATTAACAGTCTTTAATGGCCTCACTAATGTTTTGATTTTTTTTTTTCCTTTCAGTGCTGTAGTTTGTACCTGCAGCTGCTTAGAAAGTATTTCAAACAACCTAAAACAAGTGGCCTGAATGATTCAAGATTATTGGTAAGGGCACACAGAGCCTTTCAACTCAGAAGACAAATTAAAACGCATCATAAGATGGTAGTGATGAAAGCCATAAGCAATTATGTCCTAAAGTTTTATATGAAACAAATGTGGTGTGCTCAATGATCTAGTCCATATTGAGAAATCCACTACATGTGGCACTGGTTAACAGGAGTTGGCAGTCTCCAAAAAGTGTTTGCAGAACCGGTGCTTTATGAAATGAATTGCTCTTTTAGCACTGGAAGAGGTGCTTTAGCTCAGAGTCTATACAGTGCATAAAGATGTGTTAGGTATGGCAAGCCTTTATGCAGAGTGGTAAGGAGGAGGGCCAGTTCCGTGAAGGCATAACTCTTCTTTGGTGCTCAGAGAGATCTGTGAAGTTTAACAGTAGGAATATTCATAGTACTAGACAGTCTGGAATTTAACTACAGAAGATGGAGTGGGAGGGAATGGAATAACCTTTACCTTCACTGAAATAATCAAACTCTATAATAGAGTTTAGTCAGAGTATTCTTTTTTTTTTTTCTCTAATTGTGCTTCCTTCTTTTTACAAAAGGCACTGCCAGAAGGCAGCCCCGATAGCTGGCGCAAGGAAAACAAAGGTGCCAAGACACAGGGCAAAAGGGGACCTGCTCTTGGACTGAGCCAGCAAAGAGGAAGACACAAATCTGGGTGCGTGCTCAACCCATCTGGCCACAGGTCCCTCACAATTATCCTTCTTGACAATGTTGTTGAAGAGAGTGCATAGAGCTTATCTCTGTCCCCATCTGGTTATTGGTACCAGCCCTCTCATGATTGCTCTGATATATGAGATCCTTTACAGCTGATGTACCCAGACCAAGGATATTGGTCTTATGGAAAACGAGCACTCCATGTACCCATACCCTCCAGCTGGGTCTGGGCATACGTCTTGCTTCCAGTGGAGACCCTTTAATTTGCTGAAAGACAGAAAATGAAGCATGAAAGGGTGCCTGGAATGCCTCACATCAATGCATGTAAAGACCAAAAAAATCTGTTAATATTTTAGAAAACTTCACTCCTAGTTTTTTATTTCATGTGTTTCTGGAACCCAAAATTAAATTCAGAAAAGCAACACCAATCAGAGGACACCACCACATAACATGTACTTGGACACAAAGCAGGAGCAAAGGGCCAAACCCAACAGGTCAGAATAACCACACCTGATAATTCAAATTACATAAAAAGGTAAGAGTATTTTATGGTACATAATCCTATGCACCACCTGCTATTGCATTTCCATTTTTCATTCTGCCAATTGTTCCCTGTAGATATGCACACCTGCACTCCAATACATAGTAAAAGTGAGATTCTTATGGAAACTTTACAGGTAAACTCTAATCATTCAGTGACTAGTCTTATTTTATGCAAAGTGCCTACAAAGTTCAGAGCACAAAGAATAATACCGAAAACTATCATAGTAAATCAAATTCTTCTTTGCTTCCAGTACTCTTAAAGACTTTTAAGCATATTTCAGGTTTGCAAGAATAAACAGTGACAACTTGTTTTTCAGAGGATTTGGGTAAAGAAAGCTATCATTAAATCCACCCTGAGTACAGTCAGCTGCAGACTCAGACACTCAGTGAAACGCTCTGGGAAACTCTGAATGCTCCTTGAAATGTCAAACATACAAGGTTCCTCAGACATGTTTTTCTGGGCTCTTGCAGAGCATGTAACAAAGGATTTTGCCCCTCTCTTTGCTATTCCTGTGCGTTGTACACACTCTAGTGGCCAAAACCCCATATTTTTAAGTAGTCAAACCCTTTCTCGGCTTTACTGTCAATGTAAACAAGACCTTTTACTAAATGTATTTTACCTTCTTTTCTCAGGTACTTCAGCTCTCTTTTACTTCGTGCCACACAACAGTTGAACACATTTATACAAATTTCTCATTAAGGTATTAACAACTTAAGTAGATTGTCACAATACTATTATTGTGCAGGTAGTATGTGGTTTAATGAGAATTCTGTTCTAATCAAGGTCACTCTTGCCATGTTTACATCAACTTAGTTACTTACCCATAATCAATAAACAGCTCTCTTCAGCATTTGAAATCTCAAAGCCCAGTCCATCTGCTGCAGACACACTGCAATATTCCTTAGCTTATCACAATTTTAATGTAGTTTGCACAATACTAAATGTGATTTTGTCTGGATTTTCTGATGTAACTGGAACACAAAGTAATGATAATCAGGGATTCGAAAAGTTAGACAAAAGAAAGGAAGAATCTAAACTCACCAGCCAAGAACTAATCCTAAACACACAAAGAAAAAAAAAATCACTATACCTTGAAAAGTAGTTGTAAGCAAATTCAGGATTCTGGATGAGACAGAAGCAATGAAACCATAATTTCAGTTACTGCTCCCAATTAGATCAAGGTATTCAGAGCAAATACATCCTTACCCCAAATCAGAGGGATTGGTAGATGTCTTACAAAGGGTTAAGGGGTGCCTACACTGGATATACACAGAAAAGCTTGCAGCTGGTCTGCAGTGTGCCTGTGTCAGACAGATACACTCTGAGATGGCAGAATTCTTGCAATTTTGACAAACCACCACATCAAAACAAAGAGAAGATTATAGCCAATTAACTTCTATTAAGGATTGCAAGTAATCATGTTGTCCTATTAATTTATACTAACTGGATATAAAGGCTAGTTTTAGAGGTGTATGTACTCAAAACGAGTTGACAGATATATGTACACTTGGCATTTCCACAGTAAAGAAAGATTTTGCTGATTCTGACAAAACAAGGGTGTTTTTTTTAAGCTATTACCAGTTTTTCAGACAATCTGTACCATGAATTGCATGCAGTTGTTTTCCTAAATGTATTTCATTCAGCAGCGTGCAGCATTTGAATTGTTTCCAAAAATAGTATTAACCTCATTCTTTCTTTTGAATAAATCTGTGTTCCCACAACAACTGATTACAACATTGTCTTTATAATAGTTAAAATGGATTACCATTATATAATGGTAATTACATGATTTAGTATTTGCAAAGAAAGATTAAATCACACCCAAGATCAGGTATTACACAGATTCTGTACATATTTAAGGTAGTGACTTTAAACTCCAGATGACAAATGTAGAACTAATATATGTATCCAAAGCAAATGCATATCATACATTTATGTATCTGTAGAGAAAAACCACACACACACTGCTCTGCTGTCCTTCAGCCTATTTAGCTTGCTTTGTACGATGAAAAAAGCATCAGTTCCTCTGTATTGTGCATATACAAGTGTTCTTGGTGTCATTACCACACACATACACACTCCCTAGCTTCTGTATTGCAAACCATGTGTTTTCTTATAAAATTGAACTAGCACTCAAAAACTGTCAAAAACTGATTTGTTTACACTTGAAATCCTTTTACCTTGGATATCATTTTTGTTTGCTTTAAGCTCTTCAAAAATTGGACTGATCCACTGGTTTGTACTATCTCAAGTCTCATGAGCACCCTCTATCGACTGAGGTTCTCAGACTGTGCGGCTAATTTGCAATGGTGAACAATTACTCATGTTTGTAACATCTCTCCTAACCTGTTTGCACTCAGACAAAACTGCATGATTAACCATTAATTTTTTCCACTGATTCATATACACTATTTATTGCCAGGTTGCCTTTCACACAAATAAGTAATAGCAACCAAATCTTTCATGCATCCCTGCCGAGTTTCAGCATCCATGCAGGGACAGGAATGACTCTCACACATTGATGCAATGCACAGTTGATTCCCCATTTATTGCTCTGCTTGCGTGGTTATATACATTTTCCATATCTGTACACACGATCACGCTTTATTCGGATAGGCTACAGACATAAATCACGCGCTGTTCACGCACCCCACATTCCCTTATGATTGGTAACTATGCACTAATGCTAATAGCAACAGGCCGCCTGCAAGTCCTTGAACAGATCTTGTTTTTGCTAACCCACATCATTATTCTTAGCTGTCCTTTCCAGCGGCCTGTCCAGCTATGCTAACTGTTTTGCTTAAGTGGCCTAGTCACGCTAACTCTCAAAACTACATCGACCCCAACACATCCCAAACATCACTTCAGTTACGGCAACATATCACACATACTGTGTCACTAGGTAAACTACCAGTTTTACATAAGCTAGTTCAGGTACTAGCAATCTAATCGTAGACATGCTTATGGCCAGCCAGTTTAATCTAGCTCTCAGCTGGGTTTTGCTGCTGTAATTAAGAGTTTTCTAGTACAGAGACAGCTATTTTAATAGCTCAGGAATACCTAGAAGACAGCATAGGTAAACCCTTTGCCTGGTCAAAAACACCACTGAAGAAATGAGTAAAAATGAAAAGGTGCTGATTGAAAGCAACTTAGTATTTCTGTGAAAACCTTGATATTCCTTAAATGTAACATCAATTTTTTTCAGCTATTTAGTTAAAACACCTCATATAGCTTAAATCAAAACACAGTATGCCCTCCTTTCTCACTTATTATATTTCATACAAGAAAAGAGTATCTCAGTATCTTTTTCACGAAAACTAATACATTTGTATATTGTTGCTTTAACTTCCATTTCTGCCTTCTAAACTCAGTTTCAACACAGTGAAGAAGCCAACAAATATAGATTTAATTATACAGAAAAGATGCTTTAACTGCAGTGCAAATTCAATACCAAAAATCCAAAGAAAGCAGCTCTGCTTGAAATGTGTGCAAGTCAATTTATTACATCGATTTCAAAAGAGTTGTGCTCTTTTTTTATCTATTTAATACATAGATTACCAAAGGTCAGAGTTGATAAAGACCTCTATTTCAGTGGGTAAGTTTTACTGAAAAACTGATCATCTGTAAGGCACTTACTTAACATCTCTTTTTTTCTTCTTTAAATGACACAACAGTTTGGAGCCCCTTAAACTCTTATTGCTAACCATATTCATCCACATCTACTGAAAATCTGTAAGACAATTTTAAATCAAAGCAGAATATTAAGTATCATCTGACACCTTATGAAAACCTTGAAGGACTGTAATTTAGACACCATTACTTCTACATTACCTCTTCTCTGGGTTTCCTCAAACTTCTTCCCCTTACTAGATAAGGCAGAATCAAGGCAGACTTAGTGGTCCATACAACTGACAACATTGGGAAGTCGTCTGATTAGACAGACCAGAAACAACAGGACCCAATTCACTTCTTATGATAAAACTACACTCAAAAAATTTCATTAACATACACTGACTCCGCACTGGTGCCATAAGAGAACCTGCAACTTCTGAACATAATATTCTAAACTCCATTTACCTTACTTTTGAATTTTTTACTAATATCACTAATTTTCTCTTTTAAGAAGCACAGTGGCAACACTTCACTAACATGCAGAAGGCTTCTGCAGAAACGTCAGAACAATGCTTGAGAAGCGTGCTTGGGAACAGTCACCAGCTATAACTGGTCCTATGCTCTCTGCATCTAGGATCCTGCCATCCTCTGCTGCTGCAATGATATTTAGGCTAACCAACAGGAGAAACACAAGCACACTGAACCTCAGTAAAGTCATCTTTAGCTGCACAGCTTCTTGAGAGATGTTAACCATTGACAGAAGTTAAAGCTGCCATAAACAGCAGTAAATTACACCAAGGGCCAATTACATAAAAAATTAATAAACAAGTTTAGCAATTTCTTCTGTAATTAAACGTATAAATGTCATTTAGCACAATAATACGAGGCGAAGTCAAAATACGGTCTTTAAGACAATTTGTTTCAGTAACTTTTTCTAAATGCTCTTTAAAACATCACCAGATTCACAAGCTTTGACAAAGAGCATTGTGTTAGCAAAGATATGACAAATGCATAATAACAGCATCAGAATTGCAATGAACTGTAATGTTTGCATGTCTGAAATTCTATAACCACATTTATTTTATCAGTTTTTACTTTCACTCATTTTCTCTATTTATTCTTATATAAACTGTATAAAAACATTCACAGTTCCACCTAAAAGCAAGCACAGAACAAGCCTTCTATCTTACACAACAAAATACAATTTTGCTTAGGAAGCTTGCTTCACAATACCTTCTACTTCACATTTTCAGCAGGAGAAACCTCTTGAAATGAGGCTGTGACCAATATCTCATTATTATCTACTCCAAAATCACAAGACTTCACTGATTTTGTGGTATTTAACTTACTTTTGCTGAAGAGCTGACACTATACAAACACTGGTTGATTACACAGATCAGAAACACAGCTCTTGCTTGCACTGCCACCTGCTGTTGACGTTAATTTTGTTTCCTGCTCAATAGCTTTCAAACATCAATTTTGTACAGCTAATTTCACCTACTCCATAAGAAAGACATATGATCAACATTGATTTTTTTAACCGTTTTAAACATCACTCATTGTTACAATTTCTGTAGGCAGCAGAGGCACTGGGCTGACAGAACAAGGACATTGGCAATGTTAAGACACTATGGGAATATAAATTATATTTGTTAAGAAAAGGGTAGAATAAGCAGTCAATACAGTGATGACAACAGTTACGTTCAACTATTTCTTATGGAGAGAGGGAGAATGTGACTAAGTTGTACTATGTGTGACATGAAACAGCTAAATGAGAAACAATTGTTTACTCTCTTCCAATACAGTAAGAATCAAGAGCGTACTAGGTGGCAGGTCCAATACGAAAACAACACAAGTAAAAGAATGTTTTTTTCCAAACTATTTGCAGTTAAGCTGTGGAGCTTCTTGCTAGAGAATGCTGCAGATGCTAGAAGTTGATAACTTGGAAAAAAAAATATAAACTCTTTGGTTAGAAAAATTTATTATTCTAATAACTCCCAATGCCACCACTAAGGTATTCTGCAAATTATTGAAAGCAGATCTGAGGCAGAGTTCTTGCATTCTTTAACACCATTGGATACGGTTTTTATCACTGCCAAAGAAGTCACAGACATCTTGGACTAAACAAATTGAGCAAGCACCAGCCTGAAAATAAAAGCCAAACTACCCAAGAAGAGTACTAGAATTGGAAATTACAACAGGAACTCAACAGGCAGGAAGTAGCAATTTGGATAACTACATTGAAGACTTAGGAGTGACTGGGTGGGAGAAAAATACAGAGGGTGGGAGAAAAATACAGAAAGAAGTTGAGGTAAGATGAAGATTAGTGAGAAAGAGGAAAGGAGTGTAATGAGCATGAAATGCATGGTAGGAATCCAGACTGCAGATGTAGGTAGATCCAGGAGATGGGCAAAGGGTTTAAGCTGGCAGATACAAAATTACATTCTGCAAGGGCCGAAAAAATGATAAGGGAAGCAGTGAGGAGAACCAAACCTCATCAGTTACTCTAATTGATAAGGGCATGTGAGAGCGCAGGACTGTTTCTTCCAGCAAGGTTACTGATTGTGGACCTGGTCATTTGGGAAACCAAGGGAAAAGCGGGAAGCCAGAAACCAAAATATACCAAGACACACATCTGACAAAGCAAACATTGACACAGTGCAAAGAAACAAACCTTGTTAGTCACACAAGCTCATGGGCTATCAAGAAACTACTGCTACCACTTTGGGGAAGATCCACCTGAGCTTTCCAACTGATAAGTCTGCAAGGCCAGGGGCCCCAGGCTGCGAGGGGTGCAGGAATCGATAGACCCACGGAGGGATGGGCAGGGAAAGGTGCAGCAGGGAGGAACAAAGAGGGGGCAGACAGAAAGGGGTCCAGAGGGGTCCAGTCATGTGTAAAACAGGGCCACTCAGTACAGTTCTCTGGCTGAGCCCCACACCTGATTGCCGTAGCCTGTCCTATCTTCTTACATCTTATTACAACCCTTCTTATCTACCTCTCTGTGTAATCTCACCTCTGTCCCGTGTGTGTGAGTGCTGCAGTGACTAAGTGCCCGATACTGGGGGACCTGTGCGTGTGCGTGAGTGGAACTTGGTGCAGCCACTCCAGTCAGATCAGGGATGCGGGCACCCCTAGCCTGTGTTGTCAGAGACTGGAGCCAGTGGGGGGACCCCAGCACCAGCTACTGGAGCAGCTGGGGGTTTATAATCTCCAGCCACAGGGCGGGAACAGCGTGTGTTCCCAAAACCAGCTACTAGGGGACACCGGCATGAGTGAGGCGAGCCAGGGGCTCGGTGCTGGTGGCTGGAAGAGAGACGCGCGTCTGTATCCTCCCCAAACCCAGTGTGCGTGGGCTGTGCATGTGTGTAATCACCAGCAAACTTCAGGCTGGACCAGGTGGCAAGTAGGAGACCGTGGCTCAGGGCAGCAGTGCCAGGCGGGCAGAGGGGCTGTGCCAGTACTTGGGATCCGTGAACACGCGTGTGCCTGCGAACCTGGAGAGTGTCCTGTGCATGCCACACTGGTGACCTTCTCTCTCGGCCAGCCCAGGAGGAGGAGGGGGCTGGGCTGTCTGCCCTCGTGTTTGTGAGTCCTCTGTGGCTGCGCCTCTTCTGTGGCAGCCTCTGTGACCGGCTGTGTCAGTGTTCTCTACGTGCATCTCTGGGACACATGCTCAACTTTCATTACTGGTTGAACCTGCAAACAGGAAAACATCACTCTCCTCCCTCAGCCTGGGCAAGAAGACCCTATGTCCCCACCCTGGACTTCTACGGCTGGGCAGAAGAAGGCCTGGGCTGGAAGAGGCAGCCGCACTCCCTGCATCACTTAACAGCTGTATCAGACAGCTCTCCCAAAACTAACTTAAATTATTTTCATATTTACAGGAAGTTGTCTGTATCAACTCCACCTACATCATCAGTTGAGTCAGCAAAAATCTTTCTGGTGGACCTTGAGGTGCCAAATTTACAGCTGAAAATACTAACGGTATTTCTTTTCCACTCCTGCAAAGAAAGAGTAAGCTGAACTTTATGAGTTTCACATATAGATACAAAAACCCAAAAGAACATAAAAAATCCACATCATAACATTCTGAATACAGCAAAGTAAAGCACTAAAATTAGAAAGTGTCATAATTAACACCACTTTAATTCATCATATAGATCTTAACAGGACTCCTACGACATAACTACCAACCATTTTTTCATGGTAGTATCTTTGTTACAGTACACGTACATTCTCTGTACTCTGGGAACAAAATGTTTTGTTTTGAAAAGAGAAAATAAATTGAATGTTTCCTGCCTCATTTATTTTGCAAATAGCTGGTGGATATGATCAAGGCATAGCATAAAAGCGGAGAAGGAATAGTTTTTTGAAAGCTGCTTTAGAGAGCTTAACCTTTATCCCTGTATTGGCTCCACCATTTCCCATGGATACCTAGAAATCCTGTTTGTTCCCAAAACAAGTAAAACTAGTTTCCTAGTTTTAAACCCCCCTTTAACAGAAGGGGAGTCATCCTTTGAATTAAAAACAAGCTACATGAAGGTAATCATCATGAAAAAGAAAAATCCATTTGCAGGTATGGATCCTGCAGAGAGGGACCTGGGTGTCCTGGTGGGCAACAAACTAACCACGAGCCAGCAGTGTGCCCTTCCTGCCAAGAAGGCCAATGGTCTCCTGGGGTGCATTAAGAAGAGTGTGGCCAGCAGGTCGAGGGAGGTTCTCCTCCCCCTCTACTCTGCCCTAAGGAGGCCCCATCTGGAGTACTGCATCCAGTTCTGGGCTCCCCAGTTCAAGAAAGATGAGGAGCTGCTGGAGAGAGTCCAGAGGAGGGCTATGAAGATGATGAGGGGACTGGAGCATCTCTCCAATGAGGAAAGGCTGAGGGAGCTGGGAGAAGAGAAGGCGGCGAGGGGACCTCATAAAGGCCTACAAATAGCTTAAGGGTGGGTGTCAAGAGGATGGGGCCAGACTCTTTTCATTGGTGCCCAGTGACAGGACAAGGGGCAATGGGCACAAACTGAAGCACAGGAAGTTCAGCTGAATACAAAGAACTTCTTCACTCTGAGGGTGACGGAGCACTGGAACAGGCTGCCCAGAGAGGTTGTGGATTCTCCTTCTCTGGAGATCTTCAAAACCTGCCTGGATGCAGTCCTGCACAGCCTGGTCTAGGCGAAGTGATTGGACTAGATGATGTCCAGAGGTCTCTTCCAACCCAGCCTCAGCTAGCAGTTTAGAAAATGGGGAGAGCAACAGTTCTTTCAATGAAAAACATGATTTCACTATCTATGAGGAAGCATTTGTAAGCCAGACACTATCAGATTATTAAAATCACTTTTATTGATCGACCCTTACTAAACAATCCAAATACCAACTTTGCCACCACCTGAGAAACCTGAGAAAGTGAATCACCCTGTCTAGTACTCAGGGAGCCATGCTGCCACATTCGTAAGCCATACAAGTGCTTAACAAACAGAATCAAATTAGAATAGGGAGAAAACTGAAAATACAAGAATAATTTGGAGCCTTACTACAGCCTATCAGGTTCTGAGGAGTCCAGCAGATTACTACACTGTAAACAATTTTGCTGTCTCTTTGGGTTACACTTTGGGTTGGATATTTAAACCGTTACATTTTTATTGCCTTCATCTTTCTCCAGTGAATCAAGATTCTGCAAGTTACACAAGGTGAAGGAGAGAAAAATGAGGTAATGATCAGGTGTTCAATCTCACAGATGAGGCAGCTGGGACCTTTCAGAGCAGTGATCCCTTCTGAAAAGCCACTTGCTGAAAAGCTAACACCTCCTCAGCTGACAGTCCTGATGGTCATGCTCCTGTCTTCCAGTCCTCCACATCATGCACACTATCCCTGCAAATATAATTCATGCACATTTATTAAGTTTCTGCACTTACCGCACCCCCCGCTCCCCATTACATTAATTGTTTGGGGAAAATTTGCTTCACTAACCATCATATCACAATGGTTACTGAAGCATCACAACTATCATAACCATCCACTTTTCAGGAACACATTCAGAGCAGATTGGTACTGCTGCATTCCTTTCCTGTCTGGCACCAGCATACACTGTAGTACATACCACAGCTGAAAGAAACTTCCTGTTAACACAGTTTGACAGACCGAAAGCATTTTGAACTGAAAGAACTCTTACTGTCCCCATTCTGTAGATGGCTAGCTGAGGTGCGTGGTTAGTATTAGAAACACCTAATAGTATTCAGGGGTTTTTAAACTGAAATTACTGACACCTGCAAATGGGTATTTTTTTCTTCATAACAATTACCATCATACAGCCTTGCTAAGCTCTTTCCCACAAGAAAGTGGAAACTCCCAGCGAACTGGCTCCATCTCTTTAGTGCCAAGAAACTTGTATTTATACCAATAGACCCTAGATCAGGCCCTTTAGCGTTTGCCCCGCTCTCAGGGCGGACTGCTTGAAAAAGGATCATGGTGATACTTGGGAAAAAAAAACTAGTTACATTGTGCCAAAGTCCTGGTTAGCAACACCAAAGGAGACTACACAGAAATGCTGCAATGCCAAGTCAAGAAACCTTGTCAGACAACACTGATTACTGCTTGTCCCATAACAATGAATCCCTAAAATAAGCTACACATGCGTTAAAACTTTATTTTGAAGCCAAGAAGTGCTAAAAGCTCAATGTATTATAACGCATTGTACATAAACGAAAATGTCTGGCAACACGTTCCTTTCACACATCCACTGTCTTACTTTGTTTCACTTCCAATTAACAGTTTAAAACCAGAGCTGCCGTTTAACCTTGACCTAGCACAGTGGCTCTTGGAAAAACAGAGCCTTCACAAAACATGTTGAAATTAAGAGGTAAGAAGGAAGTACAGGCCCAAATGAAGAACTAGCAAACCTTCTATGATCTTGCTACTGTGTTACTGATTCTGAAAAACATTAACTGTTCTTGCGTGTAATCTAGCCCCAACACTAAAATGGAATTAATACAGATTCTTGCTCTAAAAAGTCTACATAAAATAATGACGTGTTACGTTATTTTTAACAAATCTGTTAATGGCATTATTGGCCCCTTTCTTTACAGATGTTAGCTGCACAGGCAGAGCTGATCTTCAAATAAGGCCTGTTACATGGTCAGCCAGCCCAAGACTCATTAGGATTAAAAAGGCAGACCTGCCTGCTGAAGTCACATCATAGGAGTAAGTAACAGTTAACGTTCTCTTCACTGTGGTGTACTTTTGGTTTCCCCTTATCTTGCGGCTTCTGCATATGCAGTATATTCATAATTCCATCTGCATACAGGGAGGTGATAAGTCTCTCAGATTGACAGGAATCCAAGATCTCATTTAATAAAGGATGTTTAAGGGCAACACATTGCAAATCTCAGAGCCATCTCTCCCCCGGTGCATATTCCTGAAACCATTGCAGTGTCAGGCACCTAAACTATCCGGGTTAACAGCCAGGCAGTGAAACATCTGCATCTCACAGCAACGTCTGATTACCTGGACTTACCACAGAAAAATATGGCTTGTATGTGAGGTGTAACAGTATGAATGAATCCCAAACAAATGTATTCAAAAATCAGTAGCCAATACTGCCATTTATTTTTGCAGTCATCCTCTAACTACTAATTTGGAAGAGACACACAAACTTTGAGAGTCTGAAACAGTAAGATCCCATAGATACTACTTCTAAGAATGTTCAGTGAGGGAGGGTCACAAATCATACATTTGAATATTATTTTTTCCTTACATATAAAACATCCACTTCAGACAGAGGAAGTTCAGAGTATTCTCTTCAAGTTCCTTCAAGACTTTTATTAATCCTTCAGGCATTTGGAATCCCTGAATAGCTACACGCTCTGGTAGAACTTACAGTAGTTTCTGGCTCAGAGCGGTCTCTTCTGCAACTTCTCCATAGTAACACGAAGAGCCTGCTTTCACAATAACTGTACATTGCTAAGCTTTTGCAGGTAAGGTTATGACACAACTTGGGATAAACATTTCTCTTCAGACTGCTTCTCTCTCAGTTGTACTATCATTTTGCCATTTTTTAGGCTAACAGGAGCAGTGCTGTCTCACTTTTTGCAGGCACTCCACTTCTGCTTTGCCTGCACACCGCAGTGCTCCCAATGGCACTTTGGTACATGCTTTGCAGCACATGCAATTTTTTCTACAGGCTGCAGCACAAAATGAATAGGGTATCAGAGCATTCAGGACAAGGTATTACTCCCTGTTTGCTGTCTGCAGTAATCAGCAAGCATCTTGAAAAGACTATCATTAGTCACCATCAATATAGAGCCACCAGAGCCTCTTTCAAGATCAGAGCAAATTAGCAGCACAGCATCTATTTCCATTCCCACACTGACAACCTCACTCAAACTCCAGAAGCCTTACAACTACAACTTTACAACAGTGCTCCCCACTACTAAAGAGCTAACAGACTCAATCAAGTCAAAGCTTATACTGGACAGTATTTATTTATTTATTACCAAATTCATGAATCATGGCACACCCAAAGTCCAGCATCACTTTAACCTTCTCTGTGAGCTTTACATCAATGTGGAATACACCAAAGGAAAAAAACCAGCTTTTAAAGCAAGTTGCCATTGCATATTTTAAGTCTACAGAACCCTTAAGTTGCTCTTAGAAAATTCAACTCAGTGATTAAATAAAGTTCTACATATTCACAAGAATTTGTAACATTTTATCCAGCACAGTAACTAAACCTGTTAGCAGAACTAAAACATTTTCAAGCTCATGAGTTGGCATGTTACGATCATTTTAAATTCGCATTCAATTTTCTATTATAGTTACTAATATTTAAAACCAGGGATATTATGTCCTTTTTGCAATGATGCACTGAGAGATGGCATAAATTCCATTTGAGGTACTTACAGTCATGCAAGTTGGGGACTGCTGACATGATGTCAAGACACAGAGAATGTACCCTCCCATCAGCAAGAAAAAAAAATGGCTTCCATTGATTCTTTGTTTCTGATCATACATTCCCAGCCTTCTGCAATACTCCTCATGACTCAGAAAGGACACTGCCCTTGAGTGATAGGTTAGTACCTGCAAGCAGCACAGCAACAGCATAGCACAATCCCTGTTATTTTAAATATTGTCATTTGTGTGGTACACAAATTTGGAAAAGGCACATGGTGAGGAGAGGGACACACAAAAATTCTGAAATCTAAACCATTATGACGAAAAAATAAATGTCCTGCAGAGCCTACACTTTGGAGAGTCACCAGCTATAGTCTGACCTTACTAGCAGTTCACACAGAACACACTTAACGCTGATGTGCTGAGGAACTACCTGTCCGTTGTGGACTTTTGGGTGAATACATGTTGAAATTACAACCAAATCAAATTTAAAAGGACAAGTTAATGTGTATCTTTTAATGAAGTGCTATTAACTAGGAATTTTACTGCACAGTAACAAAAATCAGCACACAGAGAAGAGGGCAGGACACTGTTTGGTTCAGAAGTTATTTAACAGTAAGATTTACATCTCAAAGGTATTAAAATCTCAAACTATATCCATATTCCCACATAATTTCAATCACATGCCCACAAAAGAGGACCCTTCTACCTACAGCTCTAACAAACATTAAAACCAGTACATATGTATCTCCAGCTAAACCTCTGTTTCTAAAGTAAAAACTTGATGAATGGGCACATTAAACCATTTGAGATCCACATTTAAAAACAAACTAAGAAGCAATCATTTTATTTTACACTTGAAAAAAACAGTGAACAATTTAAATAAAACATTAAAAAAAAGATCCTTATGAGTTAGTTATTCCCACTTAATACAAACTCAAGTGACAAATCTGAAAATGTAATACAGATGAAGAACTGGATTAGCTTAGTTTACACGTCCCAACTGGAGTAACTGCGATGATTTTTGCAAGATTTTACTGTACCACACAATTGCATTTTGACCTCTCAAATACTACATTCTCTTTTTTTTATATATATATATAAGAAAGTATGTGTGGAAGAATTATAAAAAATCTCAAGCTATACAACTTTTAGTATAACAATTAATTTGAAACCATTACATAAATTACATTTTCTGAAGAATGTGAACTTTGCTCTATTTCAAGGAGATTTTTCTTCCAAAATGGTATACAAAAGAAGCGTAAAAAAGTAAGCATTAGTCACCTTGTACTGCACTTCTGGAACAGGTACAGAACTCTGAGAAAATTAAGAACAAGAACACTTCTGTCCAAACAGCTTATCATCCAAGAAGAAAATCATGCTTCACATTTTGCAAACTGAGAAAGCCTTCAATGACACCAAAGCTGACACAATAATTTCAAACTTCCTTTACATTTCAAAAACAGGAAGGAGGAAAACAAAAAAAGAAACTTTGAAGAAAGTTCCCAAAGACAATTGCTTTCAAAGTGACTCATCTTTCAGTCAGGCAGCGACAGAAGTTTCTGTAGGATCCAACACATACATGACTCGTATGGTCAAAACTTCTTGAAAAGGCAAATTAGGGGAGAAGGACAAAGGGGAAGCAGGAGCATACTGATAGCAAAAATACCCCAATAGCACAAACAAGATTTCACACGCCTTACAGATACCATATAATGTCTACACACATTTTGTTCAGGAGTTTAAAGGAAAGAATATTCCACGTACCTAGCTTATACGGAAGTTAGTGTCATGTTAAAAGAGGTAACTTGACACCCACATACACGTAGAAAAATTCTAAGGCAGAAAAATAAAGTTCTAGCTACACTGAAAAGTATCAATGATGTTTTTAACCTTTAAAAACCTAAGTTATTACAAGAAAAAAACCTAATGAAGTAATTAAATACTATAGTATGAAGCAGTCTAGTTAGATGCTCATCTGAAACTCCATTCCACATTGTACATGCCATAGATAATAAAGATACCATCAGCAGCACCATCAGGTAACAAACGCCTCCCCAAACCATACCCTATTTTTCAGTCACAGAATTACACAGAATCACAGAGTGTTAGGGATTGGAAGGGACCTCTGTGGGTCATCTAGTCCAACGCCCCTGCCGAAGCAGGGTCTCCTGCAGCAGGCTGCACAGGACCTTGTCTTGAATATCTCCAGAGAAGCAGACTCCACAACCTCCCTGGGCAACCTGTTCCAGTGCTCTGTCACCCTCAGAGTCTATAGCATGTTTCACCACATAGCAGGATACAGTAACTTGTTGATAGTGCTACAGTACCAGATTTTTTGTGTATGTATAGATTATACATAAGTAACTTACAAACATCTGGTTATTTTGAATATGAATGTTAAAGACATGGCACATACTTTGCCTCATAGAAGCATCAAGTGACACGCTTCCTTCTGAATCCCAAAACATTCATCTTTCAGCTTAGTCTCCCTGCTAGTATGCTGTCTAGGATGTAGAATGCTTTCTTTTTTCTGGAGTTTTACACACAAGGAAAACAAGTTTCAAAGCTATTAACAGGGCACCATGAGCTAGTCAAGCAAACACAAAGGCTGCATTAGCCCACGTAAGATATCAAGAAATTCATTACACAGATCAGGATGTAAGGCTGAGTTGTCATTACTTCATAAATGGCAGGTTTATGACATTAATAAGAGGAATTAGAATTGTGCCTTTGTCTACTACAACAACAAAGCTATTTTCTTCTTCAGCCATTAATCATCACAGGAAGAAAAAACATTACTCTGGGCATTGGCTGTTGGAGGGCTGGTGGCAGCCCTCTGCCAGGTGGAAACAATTGCTTACGGGTACATGACCCACTTCACAGAGTATATGGCTAGTTTCCAGCTAAGTGAATAAAATTAAAATCACATCCCTTACCTTTTTAATCTGTTCCTATCTGTAAGAATACCCTTTTCAATCCTTCATGCACATCCACTGCTTTGCATCTGCTTTGTTTCTAAGGGGAGTTTTACCTCACATGGCTGACCCTCTGCTGAAGAGGCTTCACTAAGGGTACAGAACTTAAGAACACCAGCCATGGATTTCAAAGCTTGCTAACTGAGGAGTTATAAAGACCATACGATACATGTATAAACTTTGTATTATCTGTTATGTTCAACAAACCACTTACTGTGATGTATGAAATCTAGCTTTTAACAGTGACTACCTAAAAAAAAATTAGAACTGCACACTGCAAAAAATAACCTACATAAACTTCACTTATAAAAATAACATATAAAAATAGTAACTTGTAAGTTTTAAAAATTAAGGCTAGGTTATGTTTTTCTATCCACGGCTACAAAAGATAGAGCAACCAGATGCGCCATCACTGGGACTGACAGCACCCAGTCACAATTTCTCTCACTCTCTTCACTCAGTAATGGAAATATATGGCACTATGGTTAACACATGGATTTGGGAATGCATTAGGCTTTCTTAAAGCACCAGGAACAAAAGCTGTCCAGTTCTTCCGGTTTTTTAGATTCATGGTGTACAATTTGCAGACGTGAATCCTCCTAACTCCAAAATTCAAAAAGCAAGTAAAAAGAAACTTGAGTACTTTTATGTTTTCTAGTCACAGGATTTTAAAAGAAGAGTATTCTTATCCCCTGAAACTCCAAGGCTGACATCAGCACTTTACACCACCTGGTGCTGGACCACGGTTTGTCACTGGGTAACATTTTTGTAAACCAAGCACATAGCTGGTTAAGTACTCACCAGAGGCAAACACATTGGAAAAACAGGCCCAAGTTCACTCATCTAGGACTGGTATAGCCTTGATTTCCCCAAGGTTTTCTCAGACTAGCAGCACATGCTTTTATCGAAACTATCTTCTGGCTCGGTGTCATCATTCCAGCTTCCCTGCCAACTATTCCCCCCTGCCACGGCATCTCATCGGCTCCGCTGTTCTCACAAGTGCTTTCACGTTCCGCTGCTACCCGGCTTTGCCTTCCCCTAGCACAGCGAAGAGAAGCTGAAAAACAGCGTGATCGCCTTCTGTAACCACGCGGTTCCCTGCCTGAAAGACAAAATGGCTCTTTGCTCTTTAACCCGCCCAGGAGCCCGGCCCGCACGGCAGCAGCACCCGGGCAGAGGCTGCTGGTTCCCGCCAGCGGCCCCGCCCGTCCCCGCTTGGCCCCTCGCTCCCGGTAAGACGGCGGCAGCGCAGGCTGACGGCCGACGGCCACCGCAAGGCCCGAGCGCCCCTCGCAGCCCAGCTTCCCGCGGCGGAAGAGCACCCGGAGACGCGCTCCCACCAAGGCCGCGCCGCTCGACCCGCTCGCCGTAACCTGGCCCCGGCCTGCCAGGCCCGGCGCCACCGCCCCGCCCCTGAGAGGCG
>Ga0065711_1006479_pt1 | contig 21860 bp, 11 predicted proteins | sample Hoacrofraction12_FD_59098 | JGI IMG/M metagenome (GOLD analysis project Ga0065711, IMG submission 59098) | Hoatzin crop microbial communities from Cojedes, Venezuela - Epithelial fraction 12 v2 (version 2) | ecosystem: Host-associated > Birds > Digestive system > Esophagus > Crop | place... | reverse complement strand
TTATCTACTGCTTAACTGTAAAACCGATTTCACATTGAGTAAAAATGTTGTCAAGAGATGCAAGATAGAAACTATAACTGAACACTAGGGAACATATAACAAAACAAAGCCCCTACAAGCTGTTGATTTAAAAAAAAAAAACAACACCCCACACACCAAAACCCAGTGACCTGTGGTGGTCTGTCTGGCTTTAGCGCATTTGTATGTGCACACATTTGAGCATGAAAGAAAACAATGATGTATAAATCGAGTTTGCAGAGGTTAATGAAGTAAAACACTCACTTTCTTCATAAAAGTGTTTCCTTTCTGTGATTTCTCATTTCTGGCTGCTGCGTAAGTCCCGGTAAGCAGATGCTGTGTTCCATTCTGTCCCTGGTGCTACTGCTTTGTGTGTTTTGGCTGTGTTTAGTTTGTCTTCTTTCCCAGAGGAAGGCCTGCTGTTTGATACACCTGTTAGCCACACTAAACAGGTGGCAAGCCTTATGGGCTGCTTCACCTGCAGGCTCTCGTTCCCCTGCCCCCCGAGGACCCACTGGAGTTACCTGTTTGGAAAAATCATCCTTTCAGTTCTGATGCAAATTATTTAAATTACTGTAATTTCAATTGCTCAGGATTATACTGCATACTAGCAGATTATATGAAATCTGAAGATACAGTAAATCATCCCAAATCTTAATTATGATTATAATTACAATATTATGATACAAAAATATAAACACAGTTATTACTGATGTAAAGACCATGAATGTGTCTCCCCCCTAGTAAATGTTAAGCTCTGTTATTTCAATTGCTTGTGGATAGGACCACTGACTACTGCATCACTCGTAGCTCTAGTAATTTTTAGAAGTTACTGTGTCCCAGTAGTGGCCTGGAAGTGTGCTGAACGTGTTTCTGAATGCGTAATCTGTATATTTAATTTCCTTTTTGAGTGTTTTTAGTGATGTTTAACTGATAAATGGTTCTGAGGCTTGATAATGAGATGGGACAAGAGGGAAGATGTAATTAGCAGTCTTCATGTTAGAATAAAGGCCAGTAATGGAGGGGGGGAAACAAACCAAAACCCCACCAAACTACTTGTCCTGTAGTTTATCTAAATTTTGCCATAGTATACAGCATTTTACACTGAGGATTTGTTGAAAATCTTTTATTATGGTAGCCTGTCTTGCTAAAGAGAAATGTTGTTGAATGCTTTCCTGACTAGCAGAGAAATCATCAGGGCTTGGTTTGTTGCTTTCACTTTAGATGACAGATAGTGAAAGGCCTTCAGAGAAGGATAAAGTAAGGTTTTGATAAAAATTGTCAGACCAGAAATTAAGTCATGAAAAAACTAAGAAAAGAGGAAAAGTGTTTAAAATGGGTGCCTGCAGAATTTGAGGTTTTGGTCTTACTCTGAACTGCATGCTGATTTGAGAGTAAGGTAGTCTGTCGAATCACACACATTCCTATATAAAAGAATGCTAGCAAAATGTTATTGTCTAATATGTCTTGATTTAAAGTTATAGTGAGACTTTATTTCCTTATTCAAGGATCAAAAGCATTGAAGAGTTGTTGTTGTCTTATGTATATTTAGCCAGTGTATTTTCTTTTATTAAAGCTATTTGAGTGTCAATTAAGTTCTGAAGTATTGTATCGAATTTGAAGTTTGAGGTGGGAAATAAAACCTTGTGTGTCTTTTGATGTAAACTGATTTACATTTGAGACTATAGTTCTTGGAATAGGCATAGATTCTCTCAAGTTCTAAAAACAAGCCTTATAGCATGCACCATTGGAACATATTTAGCCAGATAAGTAGTCAGGATATACTGGAGTTAATCTGTATTTAAATATAGATGTGTTTGTCTACATGAATGTCAGCTGAGGCTGTATGCTATAATGCCAAAGATTTTCATAAAGGAAAGCATGATTCAGTCGTTACTCAAATCTGTTAAGTAATTGTAACATGGTATTTAAGATCAGGCCCATGCAAATAAGTCTGATGAATGGTTGAGGCCAAATAATGAAAATGATTGATAAAAGCCCAAATTAGAGCATGTGGAAATCATATACTGGTAGAGGCAGGGAAATTTTGAATTTGAAATAAACAGAATTAATTGCAATGAAAAGTGTAATAGCCACTAACTGAGAAATGGAAACCTTATCACTAAAGTGGAAATTGCTTCCTGAAATAAAAAAGAAGTGGTAAGTACTTACGACCCATTTACATCATCTTTTTCTACATTTATAAACGGATGTCTTTGAACACCTTGCCCTGCCACACAGTGTTGGGAATAACTAGCATTAAAAATGTTAATTCCTGAATAAAAATTGCCAAAATTTATATCTATCAAAGTTAGTATTAGAAAATCTTGCTTAGTCAGAGATTACCTCAAGTAAAGCTACATATGAATTTGTGTAGTTAATTTACTACTGTTTAGTTGTTTTAGAACTAGTTGTTTCAAAGTTGTCACCCGTGATGAATAAATTCTTACCATCTTAGGTCTTTTTTAAACACAAAATGAGTTGTGCTGACCTATTTAAGTAGGCTGTTGCAGAATTGAATTAATATGATACTATGACCTTGTGAAATTATTACTGTTCATGTACGAAATGTTCCTATTTGTTACCTGTAACATTTAGATGTGGTTTAAATAAATTCCATGCAAACGCATTTACTTCAGAGTTTAGAAACAATCAACAATTATGTTGTGCAGTTACCAGAATAAATTCCTTGTTACGGATTGTTAGGATAGGAGGATTTCTGTGATTGATACCTAGCTGATGATAAATAACTTTGCCTTCATCAATTACTGTTCTTTTGTCAACTACTTCATTTGTGTTTTGGTCTCTATTGGTAGATTGCAGTGTCTTTGTCTACTGCATTGTATGTCTCAAGCACAGAAGATACAGGACCTTACTAAAAGTCGAGGTTTTTGTTTGGTTTGAAGGAGAATTTCCCGTTCTAGTTTAAAAACAAAACACAAAGGAAAAAACCCCACAGCATAATACAGCCCATCACTGGAAGCTTGTATCTTTTTCTTTATCTCCATTTCCTGCTCCCCTTTGTTTGTGTACTAACTGGTAGCTCTTTTTCTGGAGGCCCCTGTGTAATGCTGGTTGTTCACGCCTTTGTTTCTCTGCATAAATGTGTGATGTATAGATAGTGCTTATGTGGACGTCAGCATTTCCAAACCTTGCATGTGTTGCATTGCTAAGCAACTTCTAGCAACACTTATCTCTCATCCTTCTGCCATCTGGAAAAGAGGATTAGACAAGGAAATGTGCCAGAGAGAGACAAAGGCAAATCTTAGAGAGGTAGCTTAATTACTGAAGAGAATGAGTGACATTAATAGTAGGCAATCATCAGAATTGATTGAAAGCAAGCACAATGCCTTTACAGGTAGTGAGAAGGAACCACTGAGAAAGGTTGCGTGTTTTATACCCCCCGTCCTTTTTCCTTCTCTAGAGGAAGCAGTACACAGCTGAATCCTATTGCATGTACAGTGAGGCAAGGTGAAGGCCCCTGTGATTTCAGTACATAATTTAGATACGATTCCAGTCACAGTGAGTTTTTTGTAGAACCTCTTCCAGTTATGTGCGTCCAGGAGAATAACTAGCTAACTACCATTTTAAAGGTCTCTTGCATTAGGCAGAGAAGATTGTGAAAATGCCAGTGGAGCTGGAAGCTTGTCTAGGTTAGAGTTACCAACAGCGCTGCTGTCACTGGGGTAACTGCTGATGATAGCATCGTGTGCTATCTTGGAAGGAGTAGGCCAAAGCAAGTAGTATCAGGAGCATATTTCCAAAGAACTGCTTTGTCTTTGCTTTAATCTTCTAGCTTACAGCTGTAATTGCTAAAGATGTAAACCAAGTGCTGGAATTTTAGCCGCTCTGTCCATCTGGAGTTTCAACGGGGTTCACGCACGTTTTAGAATTATAGTAGCACTTTATTTGGTACCTCTGCTGTTATCGCACAAAAAGCCAGATATCCAACTTAATAGAAGAATTATCACTTTAGATTTTAAATATTATTACTCGAGTTCCTTATTTACTCTAACATTGAAAGAATGTTGTTCGATAGCTGGACAGGTTTTAGTACCGTGTAAAACAAGTGACGCTTGTTACTGAGTTTTACTTCCCATACTTGGACTTTTGACTGTACTTTGACCATTGTCTGATTATTTCCTTATCAGTTTCAACTATAAACTCTTCCAATAATATGGGGACAGTTCAGACTGATTTTCAGTGCCAGCTCTACTACAATATTATATTTTCTTCTCACATCAGAAACCAGTATTCCCGATTGTGACCTTCCCTGTCCTGTCAGCAAATACCTGTGAACTGTCTGACAAGTTTTCCTATCCTTCCCTAGTACAGGGCCACAAAGAAGGATCAGTTGACTCTGCTGTCAGTTAATGTTAGTAAAATTGTGGCTGTGAACTATTGAGTAGGAAAGGGCACGCTAGAAAAACTGCGCGTTCATAATGACGTAATACTAAATTGCATGATAACGTGTGCAAGTTTAGCGTTGCTAGAAGCTTGGTTTGGCTCTTAGCTAAGCTGCTGTGGTATTTGGCTTTGTAGCCTTAGGAATCTTTAAACTTTTATGTAAAGGTTGTATCTTGGGTGACATGCAGTCCAGATTTAAATAACCGAAGCTTTTTGGAGTTGAGTTTAGTGCGCTATTTCACTTTTCACAATCTTTAAAAAGCAAAATAATGTGTGATTTTGTATGTGACAAAGCAGTTATTCATTCTTGCCAGGTAGTTTAGCGCGATGTAATATATGAAGGACCTCACATAATAGTATCCCACAGTAACAAACCTTGGGCAAGAAATGTTTGATTCTCTCCGCTTTCCCCTCAAGAGGAGTGCCACGTAATCCTTGGTTGTTGTGTGGTCTCCTATTGAACTTTTAACACAAATGTTGGAAGGGTATTTAGAAAAAGCCTTGAGGACCACCCACTTTGCTATTGAAAATTGGCTGAAATAATCCCTTCTTTATAATTTAGCTGTGGTGTTGTTGAAATTTCAAATCTGTGTGTATTTCTGTTTAAAAGGGCAGTGGAGAAATGACGTATTCAGTGAACAGAGTGAGATACTTAATTGTTCTGGTGACATCTGTGATGGACTGTGGATCAATGGCTACCCTGCTGGTACGTACATTCATTGTGCTCTCTAGTTATTAACAAGTCTTTGACATAATGCTTTGCTTGTCCCTCTTTTGATTAATATGATCTGACTGTAGTGTTTAGCATCCTCTGAGTACTCAGTTCTCCTAGAATGCGTAGTTCTCTGGCACAAGGGGGATAGCTATTTGACCAAGACCTTTCCTGAAGGGTGGGAGCTGTTCGTTCAAATTAATGCAGAACTATAGTGAGGTCTCGCGTGTTCTTGTAATGGATTTTTATTCTTGCAATGAGGGAGAGTTGTTTGGTTTTAATAATGTGGATTTTTAGTTTTAAAGTGAAAGTATTTTGGAATGAAAAAGTTGGAAAGATAGCAAGAGAAACAAACTCTGTGTGCATGCATGGTGTGTGTGTGTATAAGAGTGATCCCAGTTAGTTTAAATTATGTCATTGGAAATAGTAAAGGATTGCTCAGCAGGTTATAATTTGTTAAGCACGGAGCAGAAATGAACACCATCATCACGCAAAGATACGGACTCAATGGCTTGCTAGAAAGCTTTTCTAATCCAATTGACTTCTGCATGAGGGGACTGTTTACACAGAATATAGTAGTTCCAACTTGAGTGCAGCTGGTCAAGAGATGCTCGTAAGTAAATTCTTGTGTTGCCTCACCCGAATATGAGTGTATTGCCTCAAAGGAAATGATCCAAAACACTTGAAACGCAGCAAAACATATGGCATGAAACTCAAGAGATCTGTGCAGCAGCCCATCTTGAGAATATTTGCATGTCAGAATCTCTACTGTAGGATGTTAACACTCTAAAATTAAATGCTTAATCAAAGAAACTTAGAAGAATACAATTCACCTAGTTGACTTGTTTCTGTCTTTAATATTAGACATACCTGTAATGCTAGGTCAGATTTTCTGAACCCAGAAGGAAAATGTTTATTTTTAGCAGCATTTCCTATAAAGGAGTAAGTTTTTGTAGGTTTTGTAAGTTTCGCAGTAAAGTGCTTCTTTAATCCAGTCAAAGTTGATAGTAATCAAAATTCATAGCTATGTTCAAACCCTATAAAATGTTGTGATGGTCTGTTTCATGATTAGTTAGCAGATGTTAACTTTAACAGGCCTTTTTTTCTGGCACTGTAAGCCGAACAATAAGGAATTGAATTGGTCTTGAAGAAATCGCTACACAATCATGGAAGTATTCTCTTCAGATTACTATAAGGATATATTTGAAGAGAGAAAATTTGTTCCACTCCTGTTCATTGGGTACTTAAAAGACTTAATTTTCCCTTTTCTCAGCAGTGCAATCATTTACATTCTGTATTAAGAAAGCATGATATTCCTGTTTATCGCTAAAACTTCATTGTTTTTTAAATCTTTTTAAAATGTGTTTTTGTGGAAGTCACGGTTACTCAGAGGACTTAGGTAAATAGAGAAGTATTTCAGGCAGAATGATAGCTTGGCTTTTGTGAAGAAACTGCCTTCATTAAAAGGAATGAATGTATATCTTCTTTCCATCCTTCTGGGAAGACAGGTTTGCTTTAATGTCATTATTGTCCCAGCCAAGTACAGATGATATTGTTTGCTCTGTCTTTGTGAGGCATTCGCGTTCACAAGGGTTGGAGACTCTGGATGTCTTGAGCAGCATTTTGACTGTACGCTTTTGCTAGCTTTCTGTTGGAACTTTGCAAACAAATCTATCTACCAAAGCTTTAAGTGATTTTTACCTATGTGAGTGAACTGTTTAGTTGCTGAGCTGCATTTGTATTACTTTACTTTGAACATATGATTCCTTTAATTTTACGGTAGTTGTCTCAGGAGATAGTCAGCATCAGAATTATTTCCTTCACTTTCTCCTGTTCCCTGAAACAACAATAATGAGAGAATAAATTTTATAGGTGCTTAATGTGAGAACCTGCTGTTCTGAGTCCATTGTTAAACAAGCAACATACAGATAAAATTATGAGCAAAAAACCCCCCAACTTACTCTTCATGGATTTTTCCCTCTGAATAATATTTTAACTGAAGTAACTTTTAATGCTGGTTAACATGGCAAGGTTTTGACAAGGGCTGCATGGGTGGCCTCTGTTGGAAGAGGCCAGGGTTTACCTTGTGCTGGGGACAACTGGTTCCAGCTGGCCCTGCAATACACCTGATGCTGCCTGAAGCTGTGCCCATCAGCAAAGCTGGCGGCACCCCTTGAAAAGGTATTTAGGAAAGGGTAAAACACTGCACAATAGTGAGGAATGAGGGGGGGAAAAGTATGAGAAACAATCCTGTGGAGACCGAGGTGAGAGAAGGAGGAGTGGGGAGGAGGTTGGCCAGGTGTCAAAGCAGATGTGCTTCCTGCAGCCTGTGGAAGTTTTGGGAGAAACCACGGTGGAGCAGGCATTTCTGTGCAGCCCATGAAGAGGACCACAGCGGAACAGATATTCCCACTGCAACCCATGGAGGACCCCACACCAGAGCAGGTGGATGTTTCTTGAAGGAACTGCAGCCCATGGAAAGCCCATGCAGGAGCAGGTTCTCCTGACAGGAGCTGCGACTCATGGAGGACCTGTGCTGGAGCGGGGGAAAAACGTGAGGAGGAAGGAGCAGCAGAGAGGAACTGTTATGGACTGAGCACAACTCCCCGTTCCTCATCCCCCTGTACCACTCGGGGGAGGCAGTGTAGCTGGGAATGAAGGAGTGAGGTTGAGGCTGGGAAAAAAGGGCTGGAGATGAGGGGGAAGAAGTTGTTTTAATTTATCTTTGTCTCTCACTATCCAAGCCTATCTTAATTTGCAACAAATAATTTTCCCTGAGCCTGTTTTGCCCACGCTAGTAATCGGTAAACCATCTCCCTGTCTTTATCTTGTCCAATGAGCCTTTTCATCTTATTTTCTTCCCACTGTACTGTTGAGGAGAGGGAGCGAGAGTGCTGTTGGGTGGGCATCTGGCAGCCAGCCATGGTCAGCCCACCACAAGTGCTATGAAAGATAGAACAAATAAAGCTGCAATGGATCATTCCAATCAGTTGCTTCCAAATTGATTGAGATTTTCTTTCACCTGACTTGTAATTTTAAAAATTGTTCTTAATTTTACCATTAGTTGTTGTCATCAGCCATTTACTTTCCTCTATTTAATGCTGCTGGCCAAAATAGAGTTCTGTTGCGTTTGTGAGTAAGAAGTACAGTAAGATTGTTTTCTACTCTGACTGAAAAACTTTTCTTGAACTCATAACATTGTGACACAGTAACAGTAAGAGATAATTGATGTATAATTGTGACATACTAATCATTTATTCATTGTTATTTTGATTATCAGCTATAAATAGTTATGGTCTGGAGATCTGGGCTGGCATCAGAAACCACTGAATCCCACCAAGTTCTGCTACCAACTTATTTGAGTTAATTGAAGAAACTGAGAGGAAAACAGTGAACTCCTGTGTACGTAGTGTGGGGAAGAGCCAAATTCGTTATGTATTTCCCTTGATTAATATGTGTATGCAGTAATCTAAAACTGGGTAGTTACTATGCTAACTTTGTAATTTACAACAAATGTGCAGGTGTTATACCCTAAAAATAATAGCAAATACCTTTTTTATATGCTGAGATGTTTTTGTGATTGTCAAATATACTTTTATAATGTAACATTCAACCTTTAAAAAGTCCAAGTTGTTTACTGCTGTCCCCTGCCACCAGCTGGTGGCTTCTGACTGTTCAAGGAAGGATTCTCTAATCAAGGCAATACAGCAAGCTTTGCCTGCCAAAAACAGGACCATAAAAAATCATCCTTATAAATACTGATTTGCAGTCCTAAATTAATAATTGGTTTCTGAAGTATTGATAAATCCACTAAAGTACCTGGAAACTGGTGAATGTGTTAGTACTTCTAAGAAGCCAAGAACCATTAAACCTCACTGAAATTTGTTTTGGAAATCTTACCCAGCATTTCGTTTCTCTGTATATTTTTGTAGCAACAATTTTCTTTTTTTCCCTGTCAAGGATAATAACTCAATGTCAGAAATGTAGATACTGAACAATAATTTTTTGAAGTACAGTACCAGATGAAATAGAGTCTACGGTGAAATATTTATTTGAAGCTGTGAAACTTGAGTCTTTGTTTATTAGGGAAGTCACTGCTTTAAGTTTATGCAACACTTCAACAGAACTTGGAAAACACAGGGAGTGACCTCAGTGCATCCCCATTCCTCAACTGTATCTCCAGTTTGACAAAATCTAATAGGCTTAAGTTGTTGGACAGGTAGTTCTCAATATTATGCTTAATGCATGTTTTCTGCTGTATACCCAGCTGTAAATGTAATATACTGAGTATGTAATAGCTGTCATGGTGAATTTATTCTTATATTTGGACTTAATTAAGATTTTAAAATCTATCAGCACAAACAAACAAAAACGTCAAAACTATTTTCTTTCACTGGATTGTTTGTATAAGCTGTCTTTTGACATATGTTCATCTGGAAACTGGGAACTGATACCTACTATTTCTGTTATTAGCAATTCTGGACTTGCACTGGCTGAGTTACCAATCCCTAAGGGAGATGGAGCCAGAATCTGGATCTGATGCCCTGTATGGAGCAGGAGATGCTTCGAGCAGCCAGCATGGTAAGTAAGGATAAACGATTTGGTGACTGCTCAGATTTTTAGTTAAATGAAAAATGAAGAAGTATTTTTGCTTAGCAGTAATACAAAAAGGCAGTTCTTAAGTGATTTTTTTTTTTTTTCTTAGCTCAATGCTGGATTTCACATAATAAATAGAAAAAAAAACAATTTCATGACATTGATTCTATTTTGTAAGAGAAATCTATTCTTCCTGGGGTATCTTTTGAGTTATTTTAATCAGGCAAAATATACTGGTGTGCAGTAAGGTCAAGAGTTCAAGTAATAATTTCTACAGTCTTAATTCATTTACTAAGAATGAAATAGGGCCTAAAATTTGAATCTGGAGTCCAGTTTTTATACCCTTCACTGATGTTCATAAATACTGCTGGTAGTTCACATACTTGTAGTAACAACTTTGACTGGCATGTGAAACTGGTCCCATAAATGCAGCAGTTACAGTATCTTAAACTGTGGGAGTGCTAGTTTCAGAAAGAATCGGAAATATTCAGCCATATATGCTTTTATGTCTGCATGAAAGCCATTTTAAATTGATATAAAATGTTCAAGCAGACAGTGCAGCCAGAAGTTTTTATTTTCTTCCTGACTTGAATATTCTTTTGTTTCCTGTCACGTCTGATTTATAATTCTTGGTGAACGAACAACCAGCAAGCTTTAACCTGTGAATTAATTTGATGCTGGAGTAACCAGTTCTAGTACTGCCAGTCCAAGCAGTGAGGAGTTGAGAGTCAAACCAACCACTTTTCCTTCAGAAACACCCACCACCTGATTTGGCTTATTATATTAAGATTCTAAAGGTGGTGAATTTGGGTTCTGTTTATTCTGATATTTGAAACATCAAATTGACAAAGTCTTACTCTGTATCCTAGACATAACACTAGAAGACACAACACTTTCTCTTGATCTCCTAATTGCAATTAAGAGGTTTAAGAAAAAAAACCACAAAATACTGCTGGCTGTGTAATAAAATCATGAGAGTCAGTGACTTTGATTTGGGGTTTCAAATTTGATGCTTCTGAGGAGGCTTTTTGTTCACCACTTGGTAGCTGGAACTGCAAAGGTAACTGTCCTAGCAATGTGCCACTTTGTGACATGCATGAAAAACAGGCAGTTGCTTTTGCAGTCCATGTGCAAATCCTGTCTGACTCATGCAATTTAATCAATTAGAAACAAATCTTTGGTGACTCTCTGGATAGGATATCATGTGTCGCAACGGAAAAAGAGCACTTTTAGAGGAGGCATTTCAGTGTATTTGTAAAGATAACATTGCAGAGGAAATGTAGAAAATGTGTTTTGCTTTAAATATTAGGACTTGAAAACAAAAAACAGTAATTCTTTTACGTAGCTCACTGAGCTAAAGATAGTTCTGGGGATTCAAGGCATCCTGTTACAGGCAGTCAATCATAGTTTTTTTGCAGTGTGACTACTTGGGTGTACATCCTTGGGTGCATGTGCGTGTGTACCTGTGCTAGTTGATCCACTTTGCTGTGCCCTGTGAGAGTGCGGAATAATATATGTAAAAAAAATTGCTTCATTTGCCATAATTTTGAAACATTCTTGCATCCTGTAAAAAGATGGAACAACAAAGTGACTGTGCAACAGCCACACACGTGTTCATCCTAGCCATCATGCTGTCTCCTGCTGTCCTGCTCTTATTTTGATTGTCACACTGGCATGCATGATTTACAAGAAAATTACTCATTCATAGAGTTCTATTTTGTCCTTTTTCAGTTGTTTTTAATTCACTGAAATAAATGAAAAACATTTACTTAACACCTGAAGTATTTAAGATATCCCAAAATTACCACTATAAAGTAAATATGTCCTCCTTTCGGTTGGCTTGTTCCAAGGGCAATTCATTACCACGTCTTGGGCTCACACACAAAAAATCAGATTCTTCCTTTTGTGGGACACTGAAACAGAAAGAGTGGGGGTAGAGTTCTGGCACAGTATTTCCAGATGTCATCCTTCCACAAAAACCCTAATGTAGGTCAGGTAGACGCTTCATTCCTGGTGTGCTTCCAAAATGAGAATAGTAGTAGTATTACTCCATATTCTCTGAGACTGCAGATTTGTTTCCATGTGTTTTTAGACTTCAAATATTTTGTATAATTATGTATATAAGTAATCGGTTTTCTATGAAAGGGAGAAGGATTATAAGCTCAGGTGCTGTTGATCCCACGTGAGGTCACAGGAAGCAAATGTGGACCTTTGGGATGTGGTATTTTTCATTTCTAGACTTCTTGTTCACAGGTCAAGTTTGCCCAAAGCTACCCTACACGTGCCTGTTTGTGATGGTCCTTTAATGTGACCATTACTTCAGCAGGACTTCTGGGACTACAGAATTCTAGTCTGTTCTTAAATACCCCTCAACCACAAATGTTTTCCGTATTTGGGATTCAGTGGTTAGAAAATGTGAAGACTCTGCTACTCTGTTGTCTGAATTGTGTTTGAGTACAGTGTTTTTATGGTTCTGGGATTTCAAAGAATTAGGCTTTTATTTTTTAATTTTTAAATTGACTTTTTAAGTGTTGTGTTGAGGTCATGTCCAGAGTGGTTTCTCATAAGATAGAATTGTCATTCTGAGTGTTCCTGGCAGACAAATAGAGGGACTTTTCAGAGTTAAGTAATGATCCTTTATGAAATCAAATGATGATTTCAGTGAACAGATTGTGTGTTTGGTCAGGGACATGGGAATAATTGGACCTGGAAGGCAAGTTAGATGAGGTGAGACAGAGGTGGTAGAAAGAGTGGGAAAAGATGCCTGGGCGACGGGAAGAAAGAAAAGGAAGAAAGAGTAGAGTGAAGAACACTTGAAGAGCCATTGAAAGATTCTTTTCTCTGGCCATTGCTCTAGTGATATCTCTTCTGATTATCCACATCTTTGCTTTTGGAGAGAAATGTTGACTAACTCTCAGAATACCTTGGGAACAGCTTCTGCTGATGGGTAAATGATGAGATCCTTGAGGCTTTCATGCATCTCTGCAGTATGGATAGAATCATGCAATGATGGAGAAACGTCCAGTTTTTATGCAGTATTGATGAACTGTCAGTGAAAGACTTCCAAGAGGATTTGTTGTTTAGTAATAACATATATGTAGCTGTTGTTTAAATATGGATATTTTTCCATATTTCAAATAGGTAGCGAGATCCACACCCAAGAAAGATGTGTTTGATGTAATTTGACTGGAAAGCCTCTTTAGTTGCTATCTAGTAACATATGTCTTTACTATAAATCAATTGGTAAGCATTGTTTCATGAAGTTGGCCAAGCTAATAAACTTGATATTAATGATACCTCTTTGGGGCTTTTTTTTTATAACTACTAGTGATGTATTTTTACAACATTTTTTGTTTTGGTATTAATTATTTTCCAAGACTTTTAGGAAAGATAATAATGGCTGCTGAAAGTAGAATTAGATATATTGCTAAATGGACTTAGAGTAACAATGTTACCCTGGTTATTTCAATGTGCTACACTAATGGAAGCCATGCCTGCGTGTTGAAGAAAGATCTCTATATTCTTGATGTTATTACAAGACATCATAGTGTAATAAAAAAAGAAATTTCTGCGCACTGATATCAGTGACATAATGGTGCTCGTTGCCCAGGTTGTTGTAATTCCTGTTTTACATTTGCCTCGTATCATCATATTTCTGCTGCCTCAGCTAAAATATTTTTCATATTTCTGGATTTAAGAATGTTATTGTGCTACATGCCTTAAATTTAGGGGAATTTACACGACCGAATAACAAGCTTTCAATTGAAACCAGGGTTAGGAATGTACAGAGCTTTTGCATTAAGCCAACTCAAACATATCGCTGGTTCATTGTTTAGAAGATTGGAGCTGTAAAAAGTTCCAGGTTTAGGCTCCTGCTGTTTTTAGGTTGCATGTGCTTAGCCTTTAGTATTCCGCCATCTAATTCAAGCTGATCACTACCGGATACTTTTGCTTCCTTCACCCACTAATTCCACAGAGTTCCCCTGGAAGTGTGTCTGATTGGGATACTTTTTCAAAGGTTTATTATGGATGAATGGATTCCCTTCTTATTTTACCATTGTGAGTATTCAACTGATAACATTGGATTTGAATAAGGAACAAAACACACTTAAGTGAAATAGTAACTGATAATATTAGTTGGTCATTTAAGGAGAAAGATCATAGTTCAGGTAGACCTACATTAAAATTACTGGCTAAGCAGGATACAAGACAGGCAGACTGGATTTCCAAGATTGGAGCTCATGGAATTGTAGGTGGTTTGCTTAACAAGAAAGAGCTACTCTTCACATCGTAAGATTATAGCTCTGAGCTAACAAGAAGTTGAGTATATGCAAAAATTTAATCGCATAATAAGTGCTTTAATGGATTAAAATGGTGCATGTAACTAAATACTCTGAAGGGGAAAAAAATATTTTGTGCCACTCCATGCTTAAATTATTTTGTTTGTAATAGTGCTAAAGTTTTCATTATGGCCTTGGTAATTCAGGAGAATGCATACTAATCTGTAACAGAAAGAACTTCAGCAGAAATGTTTGGGATTGCCCTTTCCTTGACAGTACTCAGTTTGATTAATGGAAGCCTTAGATTAATCAGTAGTGAGAAAGGTTACTTGAAGAAAGAGATTATCTTCTGTGGGAATTTATACATTGACACTTATCAAAAAAAGGGGAGGGTAAATACGATGATTTATCTTTGGAGTGTGCTGGAGGGCCAAGCCAAGCCTACATCTTTTCTTATGTAGCTGGATATGTTATAATGTGAGGATTTAGAGCAATTTTACACCTGCTGAAGCAGGGTGCTTGGGAAAAATGTCCTGGTTTCTCCCCACTAGTTCTTCATCCGAGAAGCCCTTTTTAGACTATTTGACAAAAGTGAATGTGTAACTGATTTCAGGAACAGCATCAGATGACACACAGGCTGTCATATGTTAGTTTAAAAAAAAAAGTTACCATAACAACTGACTCACCACTTGTATTTCTGAGAGAGAATATCTTAAAAGAAAATGTGATAGGTCAGTCACATACATGTTAGTAGTGTTTTCAGTGAAAAAGCATGAAACATTTTTTTTTTCATGGGTGGCAAGAGTGATTTTGTTTTCTTACTCAAGCAAGATTTTGTATCAGAAATAAGATTATGCTTCTTAGATGATGATGTCCATTACTGGGAGCAGCAGCTTGTAAATATGTTTAAAAACAAAACAAAAACCCCCAACCCTGAATACTTGTTTTCTAATCATATTAGAGAATACTCTGTCTGGACAGCTGACCAGACAGAATCTGTATTAAACAAGGGAATAACAAGACTATGAGGTGCTTTTTTTTTTTTAAGCTTTACTGATTTTTTTTTTAATCTTGAAGACTCAGAACAATCTGTTTATTTTTGATTCATTATTGAGGACCTGATTCCACTCATGTTTGAGGTCAAGTGGAATTTTACCTTCGACATCTGTGTTTGCATGATCAAGCCTTAACATGAGTTATTCTATATTTTGTGTCAGCTTCTCTGAGCTAACTTCAAAGCCTACTTCTCCATCCATGTTTTCTACTCCACTGAAGCCTGTAGTGCTAAAACTCTTGACATCATCAATAGTGGTAGCCTAAGGATCATCAGAGACTTCTTTGAAGAATTGTTAGTAATTTCCACTACAGACAAATATTGTGCTGAAAAAAAAGTTTTGACTCTACCTCCTCTTTCCTGAAGGCAGTGATAAATAAAGTATTTCTGCAAAATTAGGTTATTTTAAATCTTGCATTTCATATCTTCTCCTGTGCGGGGACAAGGGGAAACCGCAGCTATAATTAGGTTTCTCCTCTATTTTATTATGTATTGTGTATTGTTATTATCTGGCCTGCATTTCAGCTGGCAGTTTCTGCTTCTTGTAGCCGATAGGTATTTATTGTAATTTTGATCATTTTATCTGGAATTTTATGTGAACCCATCACTGTAATCATTACCATATTTCAAAAGTAAAGATGCCCGATTTAGGCACGTATGACATGGACAAAGAAATATAAGGTTTTGGACTCACCTAAACTAGAATAATCTAGGGAGATAGAATTTTTCATTTCAGTACCCTGCACGTTGACAAGAACAGGTATAGGGGTACACTGACTTTGCTGTGCAGAACTGTATGTAATCTGAGACTAGAACCAAGTTTCGTAAGCCGCGTACAGGTATCTTCAGTATCATCCTTTTAGGTACTGGGAATGTTTTGTAGCTGTGATTTGCTTTCTTTTCTTGCTTCTCATGGACCTCTCCCTCTGCTAGAACAAAGTGCCGTTTCCAGATGGTGAAACAATTATTGTGTACATCCCTAAAAGTAGGAATAGATATCAAATAAAAACGATCACTACCATCCATAATTATTTTTTGGCTTTGAGGAGGAAAAAGACCAATGACTGAACATGTTATATTGACAGGTGACCTACCAGATGATGAAAGGGAAAAAAGAATACCGAAGATGGGAACTTCAGTTGACTGATAGCATGGGAAAAATTCTGCTTCCTCTAAAAATGATGCAGGATTGTGTAGGACTGGCATATTTCTTCTTACTTTAGTGGTAGAAATGGTTGTGTATTGTTTCAGGCCTTTCATATACACAGAATCTAAAAACAAACAAAAAAACCCCAGAAAACATTATTGTCTCTTGAGCAAATTAAATGTTTCTTCCAGTCAGTCCCATCTTTCTTCTTCCTCTACTTCATTCCAAGTATTTTGAGACTTTCGCACTCTAGTACTTAAGCTTGTATTTGGAGTGTATTACACCTTTGGCAAACATCTGTCTGTGCAGATGATTTATTCTTCTGTTTTGTCTGAACTTCTGAAATAATTAACCATGGTGATCTCTCTCTTTTTTCCCTTTTTTTTCTTTTTTTTTCTTGCAAGTGAGACTGTCTGGATATGCGCTATCCATACCTAGAGAGAGTGTACCACCTTCTGTCTGCTACTGTAATTGCCTAATCAATGCGCTATACTATGTGTGAACATATACATACATGAGTACATATATATATGCAGTGCTTGTTTTGTTTCTTCTCCTAAAACATCAGAGTTACTGTTAATGGGATTTTACAGTTAGAACAAGAAAAGACAAGAAAAATGCAAGACTAACATCTTGCGCTGGGCAGAGTTAGAGGCAATTTATAAATTGAAAAAGAACCAGAAATGCAATTGATCCTTGTTCAAGAGGAATCCCCCTTCTCTTGTGCGGTAAAGCAGGATTTAAATCTCTCTCATGTAGAACATACCTTCCTAATAGTCTTATTTTTCAGCACTGAAGGACCAGTGCATGCAGTAGTTGAATGGAGGCATTCTGCAGGGAGCCTCGAGGTTCCGAGTATGTCAGCCTTCCCTGTAACCCTTGAAACTACTCGGTGATCCCTGTGGAGTACCTCTAGCTAGTTTTATCTCTAACCGTTTTTCCATCAGTGGTAATGTCTGGACTGTGATAGCTCTGGAACTGAGAGAGTTAGCACTTCGTTCTGTTGTATTGTTCACCCGTACCATCATATCTTCTCCCCAAACCACCCATTTTTCCTTAAAAAAAACACAACCTTCCAAAAGGAGGTTGCTTCTCATCTGTGTTTTGTTTAATCTTAATTAAAATATTCATTAATATTGGTTAAAAATAAATATGCTATAGTATTAGGAAATCTTTGCGTTGGGGGAAGGAAGAGAAGTTCTATTTGTACTAGAATAAGCAGTAATTAGGAAAAGCATCTTACAGTACAGTTTTGAAATAGTAGCTAAATCAATTTTAGTCCTCTCTATAATCTTTAATACATATCTGTAATCTGATTTAACAATAAAAGGGTAACAAAGTGATGATTAACATGTTTGCTGATTTTGCAATTACAAACCTTGGGCTAGTCCTAAACACGCTGATTCTATTAGACTTGCCAGGAACGCTGGAGATGTTGCACTAATTGTGATAAAAGGGGTCCCAGCATGTGTCAAGCACATCCATGTTAATTTAATAAGGCATCAGTTTGGAGTTAGAATCCAACTGTATAAGCCTCTTACTCGCTTCGCTTTACTGCAACTTCTATAGCCTATGATTTCTCAGGTAATGATGTTATTCTGACACTTGTTAATTTTTTTTGAAAAAAGTTATTGGGCAGTAAAAGGAATTAAGCTTTCAGGTCAGAGTTCTCACTTGGAGTTTATCTAGAGCCGAATTTCCTGTATGACCATTTGTCTTGTCAACAAAAAGCACAAAGGACAACCTAAAATAAAATTTTAGATGTATCAAGTTTGTATATTTACTGAAGATGCTTTTTGCTGCTCTCTGTTATACTTCCATGTTCTCATCAAATTCAACATGTTGATTTAGTACTTGTAATGAGCAGAGTGTCTTTGTTTTCATCTATTCTGCTTCTATTTTTCAGTCTAAATAAAACAAAGCTGTGGTCCCAATCATTATGAAAAACAGGNTTTAAAAATTTTTTTCTTTATTTCCCCTGGTATNTACACAGAAGTGGAAANTACTTCTGANAATATAGATGTTGTGACATAGTGATGACGTNTTGTGAAAACTGTAGGTTGTTAGAGTTCAGTAGAGTCCAGAAACTTCTAGCATGCTTTATTTTGACCACTTTCCCTCTCTAAATCATGCAATAAAATAATTCCGTATTATGAATCTCACCAAACATAAAGGATCATTCTAAGCCCTGGTAAGAGTGGTGTTCACTTTGGCGCTAAGCTTAAGAAAATTGAAAAAAAAAAAAAAAAAAGCTTTCCTTTCTTTGGGTTTTTGGTTTGTTTTGTTTTAAACTTTCAGATTGTCTGCTCGGCATTTTGCTTAAAAGAAAAGCCAAGCTCACGCATATGGAAGATTGCCAGATACTCTAAACCCTATTTTGGTTAAATTACAGTACCCAGATTTCGGTAACAAAGCGCATTGATTTTATATTCAAAAAGATTTTTATATTTAGTCTGTTAACCTTTTGTGATTTGCACCCACAGCTTTAAACTGTAGAACATTTTAATGCTAATTGTTGTCAGTAGGGTATCTGCCATGGCCCCTGGGTAATTTAAATCCATTGAATTGTAATGCAGGTGCCGATAATTGCAGAACTGTTATTGTCTGACTGGCTGCAGCGTATATGTCTCAAATAATTCTTTTCAAATTGGATTTGAGAACACTTTAAAAAAATCGCCTATTTGAAGATAAACTTACATCGTATTTACAATAAAGAAAAAAATTACAAGAATTTTTTCTCTCACTTGCAAGACAGATTTACATACAGTCTTCACTGTGGCAAATTTTAAGGTTCAACAGCCATTCTGTAGTTTTTAAAATGTCTGCTAGTCCCTTTGGTTTTGGATGCTTACAGGAATTTGTATCTAGTAGTTTCTGAAAAATATGGTGGTTTGGTGTAACTTCATAATCCAGTGAATATGGGAGTGGGGGAGGGAAAGGTTTTGTGTTCTGAGTGACCCTCTGAGTGGTGCTGGACAGATTACTTCCTTCTAGTCTCGCTTTTCTCAGCACAAAAGAATGTGGTTACTTTTGCTTTACACATCTGAAAACATTGTGTCTATTCTGAACGATGTTACAGCCAACAAAAATCTGTCCTGTAATCATAATGGGCATATGTATATATGTGCTCTATCCATCAGAAAACTTAATATTCTTTATTTTACTAGAATCTTCATCATAATCTTCCTAAAATCTACGTAGTGCAGAGTTAACGATTATGCAATAGCACTTTGTTTGGAATACACAATATGCTAAAGTGGTGCCTGGGAAAATATTTTAAATACAGAGTAGTCATTACTTTTATCAAATTATTGTAATTTTAGTGAATTTGATGAACCCTCCCTCTGAGCGAAGTCTTTGTTTCCACGGAATGCTTTAATATGGATGAGAGTCATTCTCATGAGAAAAATCTTTGATTAACCGAAGTTACTATACAGAGAAAGAAGGTAAATTTAGGGGCAAAAATAGAAACTTTTTGTAGTCTTCACTGTAAGATTTTTTTTTTCAATTAAAACCACATTAATTCAATATTAGTTTCTAAAGATCAAATTAAAAAGGTGTTCTAACCTTTTAAAGGCAGTGACCAGGAGTAGTGAAAAATCATTCCTGTAGGCTGGAGGTCCAGGTTCCTGACGGGGAGTGTGGCTTTCCCAGCAGAACGGGTTTCAGGATTCAGCATGGGCTGGCTGGCGTTGGCTCTGTGGTCACTGGCTGCAGAAGTTTTGTTGTGGAGATGTAGCTGTGTAGCTGTTGCAGTATCTGGTTGTGGTAATAGTGTGATTAACTCCAGTAGGTTTGCATTAAGATGACCCTTTATAACTTTTTCTGGACCTAGTTCCTGAAGTTCTGGTGAACTGGACATCTTTTGTCTTTTAGTTAATTAGGCTTATTTTGAAACAAAATGAAATAATATTGCAAATACAAGAAAAAAAATCTATGGAGTTTATATTACCTGGAGAGTAATATTCACATCTCTCAGTGAATATTCGAATTTAATTGGCTAAAACCATCAGTGGTGAATCGCCGATTGGAGTGAAGCTTCTGCTCTGCCTAGGAGTTACGGCTCCTACTGGAAGACTGTCCATTTAATTCTTCTTTTCAGGTTCTGTTGAACATATATATAATAAATCTGTTCCTAAATGATTAAACTAAAATTGTCTGAGGGTCTTTTGAACCAGAGATTTTTTTGTACTGCTGGCGGATAGGTGCATTATCTTTACTAACTTACTTGCATAACTAAGATAGTAGGAGCCTATTGAGATAAATGGGTGCAGCTTTTTTCGTGCAAACATAAATTCTAACTCATATGGTACTTTAAATCCCTTCTAATGCATGTTGTCTGTGTATGAAACCTTAAATGCAGTGGTTAAGAAGATAATTTTGGGGAGTAAATACTGACTGGTACTACACACTTGGAATTCTTGTTGACTCAGCCTACCTGGTTCAGAATTTGGGGGATTGTGTTTACCTGTACTACAATTATACTGGTACTAGTAGCAGTGGTTTTTTCTTACTTCTTGAAGTTTTATAATGCATGAGTATGCAGAATAAGGTCTTTACCCTGTGGCAAGACAGCTTGGGCTCAACAGCATAAACTGAGAATAGCAATAGAACCCTTAGCTCTCAAATGCTTTGGGTTTTGTCAAATTAGCCTAAAACCTTGCTCTGACATACTGTTGGGGTTTGTTTGTTAATTGAAGTTAGCTTTGCAAGACACTGATGGAATAGAACTTTCTCTGTTAACAGTTAATTTCAGTCTCAGGACCTTCCTGGTCTCATGTTTTTTAACCAGCAGTGAAAACAAGCTATTTGTTAAATGTTGTCTGTGTTTTACATTAGGGAAGTTTGGGTTTTGCTATTGGAAACATGCAATGTGTTTTCCTTATGGAAACTCTGGCAGTCTAGCTGTGTGTGGTTTATTTTTATTATAGGTAATTTGAATACCATATTCTAACATTGGCTGTATTTTTAAAGCAGCGCTGAGATAAATCCACCTAGTAATTGCTTTACAGTGTGTACATATGTGTGTGTGTGTACAAAAAAATGGGGGTTTGACTTACTAGAATACCTGTTTTGGAAAGTTAGTAGCTTCCCAGACAGGATTTGTGATGAACAACAGAATTATTTAAGCAGTATTAACAAGCAATTGACACCAACTATACTATGTACAATACTACCTGTGCCCTTTCAGACAGCAGAAATGGACACCGATTTGGGCACTAGGTGTGCCAGGTGTGAATTTTATTCTGGTGGCGTCAGATTGATACCAAGTGTTGTCTAGAAATAGGCTTGTCATTCTGGAAGGCTGCACTAACAAACTTGGTCACCAAGTGTCAAACAGATACCAGTCCCAAAGGTAACCTACAGCTGAACCGTGACTGGGATTCTGTCGTTTCAACACATTGGCAAAATGTCGCGTTCCTCTAAAAAACGTTTAAACCCAAATGACGGCAGCCTCTTGTGTGTTAGCAGCGAGATGTAGACACAGACATTGCTGAACGTTAGTTTAAGAAGGAATATTTATATAAAATATGAATATGGAAATATATTTATGCAGTTAACAATAATGGCATGATTCTATTACTGCATATGTTGTTACATAGTTTTTAGTAAAGACCTGTTGCAGTGTAGCCCTAAGGAAAGAGA
>Ga0065711_1006134_pt1 | contig 21860 bp, 15 predicted proteins | sample Hoacrofraction12_FD_59098 | JGI IMG/M metagenome (GOLD analysis project Ga0065711, IMG submission 59098) | Hoatzin crop microbial communities from Cojedes, Venezuela - Epithelial fraction 12 v2 (version 2) | ecosystem: Host-associated > Birds > Digestive system > Esophagus > Crop | place... | reverse complement strand
CCTCCCCGCGTGTCCCCCTCACGGCGGCGGGGGCGCGGCGCCAGCGGAGCCCCGGGGCTGTCCCCCCGCCGTCCGTCAGCAGCGGAGAAGCTCAGCCCGCCCCGGGGAGCCCCTCTTTGCCCGGTCTCCGACCCCGGCCGGGTGGGACGCGCAGGGACCCCCCCGACGGCGGCACGGACGGGGCAGGCGGGCCCAGAGACGGGTGAATGCCCACAGGGAGACAGGCCGCTGCTAAATTTAGGAGCTGAGTCCTTGTAAACGACTATGTCACCACCCAAAGCGACACTTTTCAGAAATAAATCTTTGCTTACCTTTCCACTGCTCCAAAATCAGAACGTTAGTGGCAATGCCAGTGACAGCGATTTCCTTCTTCTTAGAACACCTCTCATCAGAACCACAAAAACTAAGCTGTCCTGTGCCTGCCTCTTACTACAAGCATTTTTTTTAACTTTAATTGGGAATTTCTGAAGGGCATCCAAAAAAGGAAAAGATAAGCAAAAATTGTAATCAGAAGTAAACAGAAGAGTAATCAATTTAAAATCCCTCACCACTACGCTTTTTGCAGGACAACAGCATCAAGATGCACATAAACTGGCCCAGGAAGACAAAGGAGAATGCCCTTGGTGGTATTTTCTAGTTCTGTGGCCACTTCCACTCAACACTGATTGTACCAGCACAGCCAAGGCTGCCTCTGCTGAGACCTTTCGTTGGATCCTGCGGAACCTGACTGGCCGGAGGTTAACCCACCAGCATCCCGGCCCTAAAAACGTTCTGGCCCACGCGTATCTGTCAGTCCCAGGTCGAAATCGATGGTCCTACCCATCAGAATAAAGTTCAAGATTTGCATCATGTCTGCAGGATCACAGACTATTACAATAAATTGGAAAAATATCCATCATTTCAGTGTTGTTTTCAGTCTCATCCGGCAGCTGGAAGACAAATTTCTTTAGTTCCCAGCCACATCAAATTGTAATCACACTTACTTACAGCTGTATGGGCATCATATGGCCAAAAAAATAAATTAGTCCCACCTCTGCTGCAAAATCCGCCACGCTGGGCACAGGCTGGCACCCCGGGGCCGCCACCGCCGCTCTGTAATCACACCAGGTGGTTCAGGGCAGAATGTGATTCAATTGGTACAGAGATTAAATATGTGGGCTAGAATTCCAGCTTGCATTTTTGTGGTAGAAGTGGTCAGTGGGCCTCAAAAGCTATGTCTACACTCCCGTATCTCACCGTCAAGTCACCTTTTTTTTTAAAAAAAACCCAACCTTTTTTTCCCTGTGCTTTTTTGGTGTGAAGCCTTTGGGCTGTTAGCCAGTGTCCGTTGCTGGGTTTGAGTAGTAGGCCCAAAATAAGATTGCATAGAGGCCCAAAATAGGATCGGAGTGCCATTTTGTGTAAAGAAGAGACTTCCTCCTCAGGCCTGGCAGTAAAGAAAAATTTAACATTATTTCCGAGCATGATACTTGAAAGAAATGGGGCTGTGTTGTGTATAGCTTAAGCAGAGAGGCCCACACTCTGCTCCCCAAGAGCCTTTTTCATATTAGGAGTAATTCCTCCTCGGTGCTTTCCTCACATTCCCTCAGAGCGACTGAGCGCGGGGCTTGGTGCAGGTTTGTTACATGCCTGTTTTAACACTGAGTGAGGGATTTTTCCCTTTATGCGGTCAGTAGGCCCCCAAACAGAGGCCATTTTAGCCGACTCCTACACAACCAGCTGAACTCGCCTTGTGCTTCATACGGTCTCTGCACCTGAGCAAACTGGGTGAAAGAAAAATGGCAGCATCTTATACACAGTTTACATGATTATGTACAACTACAGCAAAGAACAAATAGGTCCAGAATAACTGTAAACAAAGAGCTTGTGCCGCCAGAATTAACTTGAAGACACCGAGGGGAATTATTTAACCACTAAGAGATGAACCTGAACTCAGATGGACTGACTGGGGATCCCCCCTCCAGGGAAAATCCGCTGAGGACCGCTGCAACCATCTGCTGGAGTTCTGGTGCCTAATGGCTCTGAACACCTTCGTCTGACGCAGAGATTGAGCTTCTGGTCAGCACTGTATAAAAAACACACAAAAAGTAATACAAAGGAGTTAATTTTAAGTCCCATTACTGTAAACGAAGGCATGTGTGAAAGTTTAAGCATGTCAGACACCTGACCAGTAATTGCAGGACCGGGATCTTTCTTGTTCTTTCCCATTTTCCAATGTCTGTTTTTATTGAAGAGCGCAGCAGCTGAGCTCAGAGCAGGTAGGCTGGGGGCTTCCCATCCTCCTCTCCCTTTCTGCAGACAGATTTTGCTCATCTAGAATCTGATGTTGCTGTATTAGCGCTAAAATTCCTGTCTTGTCTAACTCCAAAGATCCGGAGGGCCACTGCGCCAGACAGATACATTCATTAGAGGATGATCTTCAAAAGAGAATGAAAGAGCCGTCTGGGGGAAAGAGCGAGCCGGCTGCACGAAGACAATCTCCACCCTGTGGTCCTGTGACAGGCGGAAGCTAACTCCATTTTGCCAGGTTAATTCCAAAAGCTGTGTTTATTTTTTCTCCATTTATGGAGCTTAGGATCTAACGCAAGCCCTCTCTGCAGGGAAAAGTTGTGCTTAAATACTGTCTAACCTATTTTCCAGGATTTTCTCTACTGTACTTTAGCGTGGCTTTGTTTTGTTTTTTCTTCCCTGTTATGAATTGTCTCTGACAGTCGGGAAATACAGTGTCTCACATTTTCAGGGAGGAATGCCTCGCTGTTCTTTCTCTGGCTATCAGCCAGCACTGGGGGGAAGGTGCTCCTCCCGCTCTCCTGTCGATGGAGAGGGATCTGCCACCGCTCGTCTAGCATGGGGCCAGAGACCTGCACGCGCAGGGACTAACCCGAGGTTACCCGTGAGGCAAATAAATAATGAAATCTCGCTATCTTTACCCTCAAGACACACGTAAAACATATTCTGTGAGGATAACTGACTTTAAAGGCTTGCTAAAAAAAGACACTTTCCAAAAGCTTTAACCGCTGGTTCAGTGAACTCCATTTTGATGCCTTTTTGCAACTCTCCTTCCCTACGAATGTCTGTCTCCGTGTATCCTGAGCTATGCCCAAGACAACTCCCTCTGGTTCTCTTTGTTTTGTTATCTCCTTTCATGTGTAGCACCTGTAAAATGAAAGTGCAATAACTAGTAACTCACCTAACCAATTTTAATGAATACTTCAGCTTTTATGGTTTCAATTATTTAAAAAAAAATAGCCAGTTTACCTAGGAAACCTTCAAACTCCTATCATACCAACCGACAGCAGAAACCGGGCTGTGTTCAAACTTGGCAGTGAAAAGGGGGCTATTTTAATTATAACGAAAGCCTACTTTACCAGAAGTTTGCCAAAGTTTGCTGGGTCTTGATGTTTGGAGCTGATGCAAGTTTTGTGCAGTGGGCAGTATCGCAACCTGGCAAACAATGGGAAGCATTAAAAAAGATGGTAGGGAAGTCTGAGGTAGGCCCTGTGACCACAAGGCCTTCTCCAGCAAAGAAAGAGTATTAGCTACCACTCTGACTAGTTATGGAAACAGTTTTCTTGGCAACCACATCTCCAGTTCTCTGCTTTACCATCCATTGAGTCAGTTGTATCTCAGCAAGGCAGTTTTAAGGTGCTAACGAAATGAGTATGCAGCCCTTACTCTGTGCAGATGTGGATGATCATCAGGTGCAAGGCAGTGATGGTCCAGGCTCACACAAGCCTGGCTGTAGCTTGCCATGGTCGGTCAGAGGAGGAGTATGGCCTGTAGATCACCTCCTTTGTACAGTACAATAAATATTTATCTCCATGTAGTGACAAATGGGCTCAAATTGAAAAAGTTGTGAGTATGGTGCTCCCATATACTGCATGCTTGTCTTCAAGCTGGAAGAAGTCACTAAGGAAGAAAAAGGCACCAACTACCACAGCCTAAGAAAGCTACGTACAAGGGGACAGCGGGTCATGAAAGTGGTGATTCAGACTGTCCTGTACGAGGAAGGGCTGTCACTGAAAGACCAAAGTGTGATACTTGACTGAATGAGGTTTTAAACTGAGACATCCTTCCATTTTCAGTGTTGTTGAATATTTGATGTTCCTGCAGGTGGAAGCTGGGGGACAAATATTTTCAGTCAGGCCCCTAGGCAGATGCCTGACATCGTCAGTTGTCTCTCGTGCTGACAGAGGCTCAGTTTTAGGGAGACTCTGACAGAACCAAGGCCAAGGAGAGAGAAATATGTGCAAGTTTCATGTAACAAAGCAATCAACATGTCAGTCTTTCCTTGATTTTTTTTCCTTTTGAGATCCAGTAGTAAACTGGAAAGGCACAAGCACTCAAAACTAAACATTGCCTGCCTGCAGAATGGTTTGAGTGCAAGGAGGGGGCCAGCTGCAGTTCACAGGGGCCTTGCCACCTGCACAATGTCATGACCCAGATAAGCCTCACACTGTGACGCACTGGCTTCAGGTATCTGATAGCAGAGGGTGGGAGAGCAGCAAATCCCCAAATGCGGAGCCAGGCAGCACGGGAACCATACACTTCAGCTACTTTGGTGCAAGCTCTGGATCCCCAGAATAAACTATGGATGTCCTTAATCTTACTGCTGTCTGAAGGAATCCTGGAGGACTTCCAAGTCCTACGGCATACTGAGAAATTTGTTTGCATTTTCTCCTGTATGCAAACTGGCAAGGCAGTGATCCAGCGACACACAAGTGCTTGTGATTACGGCACTGCCCTTTGATTCCCCATCTTGTGAGCAGGCAGTGTCTTGAAAGATCAAACACGAGCCTGAGGACATATTAAGGATTTTTGTTCTCAAAGAAGCTGTCCCCCAGAAACGAGAGGAAAGGAAAATGCTGCCGGCACATTGTGCCTGTAGACCAGACAGGTAAACCCACACAACAGTAGGATGCCACAGCCTCCCATTTTGTCTTTCTTCTTTCAGCTCTCTATCCCTGACAAGTCAGTGGGGCGTTCTGTCAAAAATCAAAGCAATCACATCTCCTCACTACTGGTTTACGTCCATCTGGTTTTAACACTTCAGTTCTTCTTGGTCAAAACTCCAGCCCTCCCCCTGCTCATCTTCTGGCCGGCAGCTCCACTACCTCTGAACACCACATCAGGACCTTCTTGTCCATGAAGGCTTTTGCCCCAAGGGCTGCTTCATGGACTCTTCACAACCTTTCTGCCAGCAGTCACTGCACCTCCAGTGTCAGTGGCTGCTGAAGGCAGGGCTGCCGGTGTCGGGGAGCAGTGCTCTTGGCGCCTCGTCGGGATGCAGCAGGAAACGTCTGGCCTCCGCTCCGCAACCATCTGCTAAAGCCAGGCCTCCTCTGGCAGGAGTCCAACTCAAAGTAAATAGAGTTTTACAGCCAGATTTCAAACAACAAAATAACTTAGAAATATGGCTCACTGCTCCTGGTTTTCAATTTCAAAACTTGTAAGTCCCTAGAAGTAAAAATGGATCCTAAGACCTTTTGATCGCCAAATGGGTTCATTGCAGCTAAGCTAGGGAGAAAGTGCAGCGATGTAGCAGTTTTAGTTAGCTACACCTAATTAGTTCAATTTATGCATTTGCTAATTTTTAAGATGATTTCTTTCTCAAGATCAGTGATGGAGAAAAATTAAATTGTCAAACTGGAGACTTCAGCTTGCAATATTTGTATGAGAAACTGTACAGACATAGAATAGTTCTGAATCTTGCTACCATACGATATTTTTCGTGGTATAGGAGAGAAAGAAGAGCTCAATGAAGTGTGAATGATTTTTTAAAAGAACAGATTGCCATGTCTTTTAAAATAGGTCAAGTTTTTGGCCTAGTTTCCTTTAGAGTGTCCCTTAAAGCAATAGGATTTGAATATCCACGATAGTGCTACTGCTTTTTTGTTTTTTAGCCACACCTATGTGTGGCTGTAGTTGTAAAGCAGAAACGTTTCCAGCGTAAGACTACAATGGCAAAGATCACATGTCTCAAGCGGCATTTCTGAACAAGTTACACTGAACAGTAAAATCTCAGCAGTGGCCGCATTTCATCCTTACGTGTAATGTTATTCTGAAACAAGTGACTAAGAAAAAACAAACTGTAAGAAAAGGCGATGGTCAGAGAAGCCAACACCTGCAGACCCAAATCCTGTCAAACTTGACCTATCAACTCTCCAGATTTCAGGAGGGTTAGCACCATTGCTTGCTTTCCACATTTAAATTGATTAAATCAATTGATTAACTTGATTTAAGCAGAAAATAGAATTACAATAATGACATTTAGATTGAAGATACACAAGATAGTACTTACAAAAACAAACAAAAGCCACCTGTCTTGAATAGAGATAAAATACAATGGTCAGCTGTCAAAGCCAAAAGAATTTGTATGTGTACATTTAGATTCTAAAAAAGGATGTTCAAGCTATTTAAAGAGGGAGAAAATTCTGCATTCAATATTAATTAATATAGAATAAATACCATCTGTCTTCTATGTACAGTGCCATCTGGTACATATATTTATGGATGCATCTTTGCTCTCTGAACATAACTTAGGTATAATATACATGTATTTATGATGTTACATAGACTTAATTATGCAATATAATACACACACCAGTAATTGCGGTTGGCCTTAGTGCAGCTGCATGGAGTGAGACAGGACATGAGGAGGATTTCCTCCATCCTAGAGCCCTGGAAAAAGACCAGGTACAAATCAAGAGTGGAGTGGTTGTTCTTGGGGAATAAAAGGACGGAACTTGTCACTCTACCTACTCTCCCCTGAGGCTGAGGTGGGAGCTCAGCACATCATTATTAAGATCCAGGTTCTTCTTCCCACTAAGCTGATCCATAAGGGATAGTGCCCTTCAGGCACAACCCATTTGAAATGTACCTTGTTGTGGTGAAACTCTGGATTGACCTAACGCGCAGCCAGTAATAAACATTACTTGGCTCACAGTGTTGTACAGTAATAAACATACTAAAGAGCTTATCAGTGCATGCTTCAGGAAAGAAGCACAATCTGGAACAACAGGGTCTATGTATACACTTGGAATACAAATCTTTTGCAGGCGGTGGACTTCATCATGAAAACTGTTTGTGATTCCAGTAAAGCTGCGAGTGAAGGCAATGCGAAGGCTTGTCTGGTATTCATCCCTTTATAATATGGAAAGATAAATCAGCCTTTAATAGTGGAGACAGTTTTAAGAATAGCTTTGTTTCAATGATTAAAGTTATTTTGCATGGAGATTTCTAGTTGTAACCGCCATCATGGAATGGAACCTTTATTTTGTACCTGATCCTACCCTGCATCCTTTGCTGAAGAACCAGTGTGAGCTGTCACACACGCGGCTTTGTGTGCACAGTTTGTGACATAAAAAGGCTTAAGAAGGGGAAGGAGGATCTTTCTTTTTGTAGAGTATCACAAAGTGCGGAAAAGTCATCTAGAGAGCTCCCAAGAATACAGATTTGTGAACAACTCTTTTTCACATATTACTCCCACTACTTCCTGTGAGACAAGAATATTATGCAAACAGATCCGGTCTGAGTTTTTGTACTGGCAGTTCCTCTCAATACTGCTCATATAGCAAAATTGCTTTCAGATCATAATAGATCATAAATTCTTCCAATAATAATTCTAAGAATATTATCTTTGTCTGCTACACTCTAAATAATTAACAAAGATGCCAGGCAGATTTGTGATGCCTTTGATAAGCAGCAGGAAAATGTTGGTATCTCTGCAAAGATCTGACTTCCAATAGCTGGCAAAGACTTCTGCAAAGAATCCCACTGGAAGGTCTTCCTCAGCACGAATATGTGATTGCAGAATTACTCAGTAAGGACCGGTGGACTAAATCTCATTCATTTATAATCTCAATCAAGCTGGGAAAAAAAAGTCATATCACCTATTTGCATTGAATAGGTTTAGAAGCTTCACGAGGAGTTTTCCTCACCAGCATAGAGCTCAGTGAGCATGGACATTATTTTTTCTAATCAGGGTGAAATGTAAGAAATGCAAGACTGTTTATTTATGATACTACATAGGTCCAGTTCTTAATGTTTTCATCTACCTTTGCAAGAAAGTTTGCACTGTGTGGTCCTGAAGTCAGCGGCACATCCAGATTTCAGGTGCAAAAGAGAAGCTCTGAGTGGAATACCTGTTATCTGGAACATACAGGAGAATTACATTGCATGCTCATGTAAGGCAACTGGCTCAGCTGCCTGAAGGACGGGATTTTATTCTATTGGGCTGAAGCAATCTTCTGTGGGGTTGGAGCCAGGAACACTGAAAAGAAAATGTTGATCATAATCCATCTGACTGAAATCTTATACTTACCCTATCTAGGCACTGGATCTAGCTCAGAGCCAAAATTAGCCTATCAGGAAAGGTACCACTGAGATGGGGATGAAGTCAGAGAGCTGTTGAGGGAACCCGGTCCACGGGCAGATAACAACATGTGAACGGAGGTGGGAGGGAAAGGCTGGGTGGTGGTTCCCATGTCAGATGAGTGTGGCAGTGAATGAGTCAGCAGTGGTGGTTATAGTCCTCTCAGTACCCACAGGGATCTTCGCGGTCTTAACCAATGTGTTTGGGTTGGATGCTCAACCTAGCAAAAAACCCAACAGCAAATCAGTTTAGATAGGAGAAAAACAGCATCCTTTATCAAGATGCCTTATCAATGTCTTAATTAGTTGAACAATTACAATATCACTACTCTTACAAAACAAATCTGCATACAGCCAAGAAACAGCCACTCCCGTAGTATGAGGCTTCTAACATTTCTCTAACAATTCAAAAGAAAAACAGACGAAGATATAAACTTCAGTACGAGAGAGCACTTCATGTCCTCTGCTATTTTTAAGTGAACCTAAGAGATGATTGATGTATTTAAATAGCTTTTTAATAAATATTATGTGTGAATTCTTGGAAATTTAAATAAAAGCTGCCATTTTTACAACTGATATCATCTGCGGATAGGAGGAAAGCGCGGGGATTATAATTGATAAAATCCTAGACTTTGCTGTTTGGGGTGGTGCTCAAGAGTTTTTCAGCAGTTTTAATCTGAATAACCTCTAGTGGAGCAGCTCAGTTTACAAACAAGTGCACTTTGCAGCTGGATGTTTTATACCACCATGAGAAGAGTAAAATAAACAAATCAGTAGGTCACCTTCCTAACTTGATTTTCCCAAGGCAAATCATTTTCTTTCCTTCACGAAGCAAGGAACAGATAGGAAGAAAGAAAGTTGGGGCAGCTTTCCCGCTGCTCTTCATTTTCACTTTAACCCCTAGAATGAGTTCATCACATTTTGTTCATTAAAATTTCCCATGTTGGGTGGGGGGCATTTGTTTGTTTGTTTCTTTGCTTTTTTTCTTAGTTTCTCCCCTTTAAGCTTTTAAAAAGTTCTCTCCCCAAGTCCTAGCAGATCCCAAGCTCAAAAATCCAACTGTCTAACCCCAGTTTAAGAATACTGCTATTTATACCATGCTGTAAGGGCCAGTTAGCCTGGTGTGACATCAGTCCAGGACCAAGCCTTTTCTCAGATACAGGCTGTGTTCCGTCCATGTTCAGGAGGTAGGAGAAGTAATGTTTAGTCCTTTTATTAACACAGCAGGCACCCAACTTAGAGCTGTGCCTATTTAGGCTTCTAAAAACAGTTTGTACTGAACATGTCCTCCGGCTTCCTGGCAGGGCTACTCCCATACCAGTAACCTGATACATTCCCTCATGGTCACCATAACACCAGCCAAGCACACGGAAAGAAGAGCATCTTTAGAAATACCTCAATGGGTTAAAAAAACAGCAGGGCACAGCTACCAAGACCATGTCTGAGATTCTTCCCTCTGCAATGCAGAGAGGGGCTCAGTACCTTCTGGCTGTTTGCTACTTGAAGAGGAAAAGGATGATCGTGCAAATGGCAATTTCTTGCACAGAAAATTTGTTTTCAGAATTGCAGCAGCTGACCAGTTTGAGTCGCTTCATTCCTCCAGCACTGAGGTAGGGGACGGGGCAGAAAGGTATCAGCGCTGCTGATGGCATGCAGAATGATGAACCAAATGCTACAGGCCCAGGTTCTGCCCTCATTGTACTGGTGCAGCTTATAGCAGATGATGCAGTTGCACAGCCATGTTAGAGGACAAACACTGTCATGGCAGAGATACAGACCTTTATTACTAGTAATTTAACTGTCAAAAAGGAAACAATATACAGCATAAATGCTGGTAGGTGGTTAGAAACAATTATGTTTTTAACATTATCCACAGTGTATTTAATCTCAAATTACAGATGCAGACATAGAACACACTGATGTTACTGTTAAACATACCAGACTTGCCTCACTGTATGATATTTTTGGGGTTTTTTTGTTCTGAATCTTTTTCATTTTGAGGGGTTTCTTTAACAGAAAACTCTACAGCCACAGCACACAGTTGTCTGTTGTAAAAAAATACTACTTTGCTTTTCAAATTTCCTCCCTTCCTTTCTGAAAGCATAGACAAATTAATGAAGAATAATCATAGCTTATTCATAAAAACAATCTGTCAATATTTACATGGTGCTCTTTCATATCTTCGTCTTTCTTTGCTGGTTTAATACTTCAATTAAGCCCAGTATGCATCATCAAGCCCTGGATCTAATAACATGGGAAGATGGTATTTTGAGATGTGTTTGCATTCGCAAGTGAAAATGCAAAGGGAGCGAGGAAAAGTGTCCTCAGCAGGATTCAAAATAATTGCTGAATAAGAGGTCAGGATATAACAGGATGAAAAAAAAAAAAAACCAACAAATAAAAAAAGAAAGCAGGCAACCAGACTCCAACTAGCGAGCTGAGCAGCTATATGCAGCAATGAGAAGGCCTGTGGGTGCATCTGCAAATTCCTCAGACACTGACTATAAAACTTTAAATTGATTTATACTTATGTTCAAACAACGATACAGCTAAGCCATAGTTATGTCAGGTCCATCTTAAATGCTTCTGCTCACCTGTGGTTTTTTCATACCACTTTGTAGGGGTCTAAGGGAATCCTGCTGAGAAAGGAGAGAATTGGGTCTTGAAAACTCCCAGCTCCAACAGCTGGTGGCCCAGGCACCGCCTGGAAGAAAGAGAGTTTAAGAGCTATCAGGTTGCTTTTCCACCTCACTGGCATTACAGCTTCATAGTTCTGAGTTACTGGGGATCAAACGTGGATATTGACAGATATTTCAGCACAAATATAATTTCTTGCACCAGAAGTGGGGGCTTTTAGTGTGCTAGGAGCAGGCACACTGCTTTAGCAGGGGCATCAGAGTGAGGAGAGTGAATGTTCCGACTCCGTTTCTCTTTCATTGCAAGTATGTAAAGGCTGCTGCGTCGGAAACCCAGTTGCAACAAGTATTGCAAAGAATAACTCAGAGCCAGTATGAAACCAAAAGTACTGCCACATAGACGCAGTGTATTTCTTTTGGAAGGTTTCTACCCAGAAGCATGATTGTTAGCTATAAAAGTCTCTCTCATTCATGCTTTTTCCCCCTTTTTTTTTTTTTTTTAATCGTTCTGGTAAACCTGCAGTTTGGGGACTAAGCAAATAAATTTTATACCTGGAACAGCTTTATCACAACTGACAAAACAAGCATCCTCTCTCTTTTTTCACATTGGAAATATCTCTTAAAATGTTTACAGTTATTGAGGCTGGCGATATCGCACAGTCGGAGAAGGTATCTGGATCACAGCACGACAGAGGGGCTTTCAGGGGCAGCATACCTGAATTCACCTAGTCAACTGGCTCTGAATCCCCCAGTTCAGGGAGCAAAAATATGACACAGGGCATCCCAAATCCCACAAATGGTTCCATATAGCATGTTTTCCAAACATTTCCAAGTGGCTTGCTTGTTTTGAATTTCTCAGACACTTATGGACAATGCAATCTTAGCATCAAATTATTGCCAAGTGTGCACAAGCCTCCTCCCAGCAGACCTGGCCTGGGGGTGAATAACGTACTTTGTGCATTTGCAACACAATTACTAGGCAGAGCACAGTGCATGCACTGCCCTGCTCTGCAGCTTTCCTCAATTCAGACACTCTCACTCAAGCTACTCTGGTAAAAGAAGCAGCCTTACAATTTTCCCCACAGTACACTTCCCTCTCAAAAATCTCACACATAAGCATTCTTACTCCTGCAGCTCCACCAATGCTAGCAAGCGTGGGAGGGCTGGCTGGCATTTTCGGTACAAGAGTATTTGGACCCTCTCTACAGTATCTGCTCTGCTCCCTTGAATACATTTGCAATTAATCAGAGGAACACATGACAAAGGGTGGTCTGCTGTGAAATGTACCCAGTGCACTTGGACTTCATATCCCCTCATTTCATGCGGATAATGATGCTCTCTCTCCCCCTGGACTCCCTTTTTTCCTCTAAACTGCTGAGCGAGGAAGACTAGAAGTTCTGTCTGAGGAGACTGAAAACAATAAAAGCCCTGATCTACTTATGAAAAGTGCTGTGAGAGAGCCAGGCTCTATATTCTTGTCTAATATACTGTAGTAAAATATTATTAAAATTGAAACAGTTGAGTTCATTTTCAAATAGATGATGTGAGATCAACATTCTTCAGATTATCCTCATTAGTACTTTCATATATTTTACATTGATTTTCATATAAACATTGTATGATCTTATGTGGTGTGTAGTCAAATAGCTGGAATCCACTAAAACCATGCTCCAGCTGTGCAATCACTGCCCTCACAAAGATATATTTTTAAATGTGGTTAATGCCAGGAAGAATCCACAGTTCCAATTATGAGAACATCAAAATATGTTGTTTATTGCAGAAAAAAGCATTTGCAGCAATTTAAAATATCCAGTCAACACCATACTGCTAAATCTAGATAATAGAAATCCTGGAGAAATTTGAGATAAATCTGTCTGGATTATAGCTGTGGGATTATCTGAACGCTAAATTACTGTATATGTTTTACTCACAAACATGAGCACAGACAGTATAGGAAGACGGATGACGATGCAGATTGCAATAAAACCCATCCCCAAGAGACTTATTCATACAATAGGTAAACAACCCCTCTCAATTTATCAAGCATTCTGGATTGAATTAATGCTGTCATTTACTTTGGTGTTGCTGTGCAGAGGAATATGCTTTAACTTGAACAGCTCCTTTAGCCCCAGAAAAGTAACAAAGGTTTTCTCTGTGCATCCTTCACGACACACAGAGTGCAGCAGTATTAATCGGCTGCTGTGTTTGTATAACTGAATTAAAGAACTGTAGCTTTGTGCGTAATCAGAAAACCAAATGATATGCAATATCGAAAGAAAAGATTAACCCTTGTTGTCTTGTTAAGCCTTCCCCTCCCCCGCTGTTTACACACCAGTCTTTCTGGCTTTCTAAGGACCTACAGCGACTGAACCTGGATTGACCTGACACATAGCATCTCTCAAACTTTCCCCCTGAATGATTCACAGATGTGTGAGCTGTGACCAAAAAAAAGCAAAGAGGAAAAAAGCAGGGTACTGTGCAGGCTGAGTGAATCTGAAAGAGGCGACACTGCCCAAGCGTGCCATGTCCGAGTCCCCCCTTTGCCGCAGCGCACAGCTCCTGCTCACACGTACACACGCCTTCAGCGGCCAGCCCAGCTCGGCTGGACAACTGCGAGCACAACTACCTTCAGCTATGTTCATACAGGAATTATTCTAATTCCTATTGTTCTACTCATGTGCCTTAGTTTTTATTGCTCTCTGATGATTTTTTGCTCTTTTGGGTGGCAATGCTGCACGTCCGTGCGCCACGCAGTTAGGTGGCAGGAGAAGCAATCGGGGGGCACTTTCCTGGGGCAGCAGGCTGGGCAGCAATTGCTGCTTCCTGTGAACAGTCACCAGCTGAGGGAGATATGGCCACTTTCATTTCCTTCTTTCTCATTCAAATAGCATATGTAGCACTGTAAACAGATTAAATACAATTTTGGATCCTGGGAAACTGTCAGTGTAATCCTTTGGTCAAGGTACAAACAAACAAACAAAAGAATAGGCCTTAGCCAGAGTGTTCAGCTGCACACAGATTCTAAGACACGTAGTTTTCAGCAGAGAACAAACTCCAAACGGCCACCAGACCCTTGCTTTTTTACTGAGAAAGAGGGACTATTACAAAGAGATGCTATGGAAATTTGGGCATGATAGCTGACACTCTCAAACCACGCGCATGTGCTAACCGATTCACGTGTCAGCATTCTCTGGTGTTTGAGATAACAAAACGCGGGCTCCATTCTTCAGTTTTTCTCCCTCAACCAAAGGAGTAACTTCTCACCATTTCTGCCACTAGTTTGTCTGCGTTTGTGATGAATGTCTGAATACTAGTTGACCTAGAACACAAAAGCTTGGTTGCTGCAGGAACTGTCTGTAGACTAGCACTCTCACGGAGCTGAACCAGAGGCGGCAACTGAGATATTTTAAGAGTAAAAGGTTAAAGCCACCTAGACACAAATATCACAGCACGAGTGGAAAGCTGAGTTAATGAGCTCAGGTCTACCCTGTGTCAATGACTGCAATACACATTGCAAAGACTCCAGACACACAGCATCAGTCCCAAAGGTGGTCTCTGCATCATGGTCTCTGCCATAAAAATAATTTACAGAATAGAAAAACTTGAAAAATAGGTAAGGCAAGTGAAGGAGTACAGGTTGGAAACAGCTAACATGAACGTGCTTTTTAAAATTGAGCTAAATTCATGTATAAAAGTAAATTCTAAAAGAACTTAGAAAGAGATGGTGCAGTTTCATACCATGTTACTTTGGGGGACTGAAACATTAGGAAAATATTTAAAACAAAAGAAGAAATCTTATGAATCTCAAATAGTACAGCATAGCCATAGATCAAACAATAAAATAGGTCGCTTCATATTACTTGCAGGAATGCTAGATATGCTTCTTCCATCCCTTATATATTCATTATGAAATTTGTTCTACTGTAGCCCAGACATAATTTAAACTATTCTCTCTGCTAGGAGAAACCAAACTTTAAAGACAAATATTAAATCAACTAGCATGTCTTTCTGGAAAAATAAATATGTTTTGATTAGCATGAGCAGTATTTCAGAAGATGGATCAATTTCCATTCAAAAGGAGATGAAACAAATTTAGAAATCTGATTCAACAATGTAGTTAGATAACAGCTTACATGCTTAGCACTACACATGAGCTTGACCACTTTCCTGAAACAGAGTTCCAACATCAGGGTAAGTCTCCAACAATACTGAAATCTTTGTCAGATGAGAGCTACAAAAATATTCTGCAAGTTTGGAAAAATATGTTTTCAGTTTTATACAAATAGCGCTTTCTTTAGCGTTGCTGCTCAGATGAACAACTGCCATTGTCACATAAGTAGCCTTGTGAAACTTCATGGACACAAACCTGGACGCTGCTCTACAAAACACCGAATGCTGAGACACTCAAGTGGTCGGCACTTAGACCTAAGGGTTGTTCAACGTTGCCACAAAAGAGGTAGTTTATTTTGATTTCCTATTGGACAGCTGACCACATAAAGAAAAATACAATTACACATGGCATGGAATAACATTACATGCGGCTTTATGGTTAATGACAACACAGTTGGAAAAGTTGCATGGAAAATAAACCACAACCTTCGTGGAGGTGGTTTCTCTACTACAGGCCAGCACTTAGTCATGGTGCCACAGTAGCACAGGGAAAGGATGCATGATTGCTGTTCATGCTGTACTGACTTCAAAGATAAAAAAGAAAAAGGAACTTCTTTTTCACTGCCATTACCTGCTTTTTTTCTCTTTCAGAAGCAATATGTTACAAAAGATTTTTTCCAGTCCTTAATTTCCCATTGTGTGCTGGTTAAGTGATTTCTTCTCTTCACCTTTCGACGTGCTTGATTTGAAAGACAGTCATCAGACAAACCTCCACTAACTCTGCTCATTGCTCTTTCACAATTGATGTGCTAGACTCTCAGCAGATCTCTCTTTGCTGTCCCCGTTTGACTTTAAAAACCCTTTCTTTAGATCATTCACCAAGACTAAATGAGCTCTGACAACTCTTTCCGGGGATCTGTTTTCCTTTTCCTCAGTTCATGTGACGTCCAGCATCATGTGGGCCCTCTCTAGAAGGAAACAGGAGACCTGGTTACCCAAGATATGGAGAAGGCTGAGGTACTCAATGACTTTTTTGCCTCAGTCTTCACTGGCAAGTGCTCCAGCCACACTGCTCAAGTCGCAGATGGCAAAGGCAGGGACTGGGAGAATGAAGAATGGCCCACTGTAGGAGAAGATCAGGTTTGAGATCATCTAAGGAACCTGAAGGTGCACAAGTCCATGGGACCTGAAGAGGTGCTTCCGCGGGTCCTGAGGGAACCGGTGGATGAAGTTGCCAAACCACTCTCCATCATGTTTGAGAAGTGGTGGCAGTTCGGTGAAGTTCCCACTGACCGGAAAAGGGGAAAAATAATCCCCATTTTTAAAAAGGATAAAAAGGAAGACCCAGTGAACTACAGGCCAGTCAGTCTCACCTCTGTGCCCGGCAAGATCATGAAGCAGATCCTCGCAGAAACTATGTTAAGGCACGTGGAAAATAAAGAGGTGATTGATGACAGCCAACATGGCTTTACTAAGGGCAAATCATGCCCGACAAATTTAGTGGCTTTCTACAACAGGGTTAGTGTGTTGGTGGATAAGGGAAGAGCAACTGATGTCATCTACCTGGACTTGAGCAAAGCATTTGACACTGTCCCACAAGACATCCTTGTGTCTAAACTGGAGAGACATGGATTTGATGGATGGACCTCTTGGTGGATAAGGAATTGGCTGGATGGTCGCACTCAAAGACTTGCGGTCAATGGCTTGATGCCCAAGCGGAGACCAATGACGAGCGGTGTTTCTCAGGGGTCAGTACTGGGACCAGCACTGTTTAACATCTTTGTCGGTGACATGGACAGTGGGACTGAGTGCACCTTCAGCAAGTCTGCAGATGATGCCACGCTGTGTGGTGCAGTCGACACGCTGGAGGGAAAGGATGCCATCCAGAGGGAACTTGACAGGCTTGAGAGGTGGGCCTCTGCAAACCTAATGAAGTTCAACAAGGCCAAGTGCAAAGTGCTGCACATGGGTTGGGGCAATCGCAAGCACAGATACAGGCTGAGCAGAGAATGGACTGAGAGCAGCCCTGCGAAGAAGGACTTGGGAGTACTGGTGGATGGGGAACTCCGCATCACCCGGCAGTGTGCACTTGCAGCCCAGAAGGCCAGCCGTACCCTGGGCTGCATCCCCAGCAGCGTGGCCACCAGGGTGAGGGAGGGGATTCTGCTCCTCTACTCCGCTCTGGTGAGACCCCACCTGGAGTCCTGCATCCAGCTCTGGAGCCCTCAGAACACGAAAGACATGGAGCTGTGGGAGCAGGTCTAGAGGAGGCCACAAAAATGATCAGAGGGCTGGAGCACCTCTCCTATAAGGAAAGGCTGAGAGAGTTGGGGCTGGATAAAAAAAGGCTTCAAGAACACCTTATAGCAGCCTGCCAGCACCTGAGGGGGCCTACAAGAAAGCTGGAGAGGAACTTTTTACAAGGGCATGTAGGGATAGGACAAGGGGTAATGGCTTCAAGCTGAAAAAGGGTAGATTTAGCTTAGATACAAGGAAGAAATTGTTTACTACGAGGGTGGTGAGGCACTGGAACAGGTTGTCCAGAGAAGTTGTGTCTGCCCCCTCCCTGGAAGTGTCCAAGGCCAGGCCAGATGGGGCTTTGAGCAACCTGGTCTAATGGAAGGTGTCCCTGCCCACAGCAAGGGGCTGGAACTGGATGATTTATAAGGTCTCTTCCAACCCAAACCATTCTGTGATTCTATGATCATCTCCCAGATCATCCAGAGAAAGTTCTTTCTCTGATTTCCTCTGCACGTGGGACAGACACTATTTACTGTGCCTCAGGCCAGTGAATGGGCAGAAGAACACACCTGAGTTACTCAGGCCTACAGCAAATTTGCTATACAGCAAGAGAACAGAAAACAGGGATGCTGTGAGCAAATCCCTGAGAGTCTGACACTGTCTCAGAAACCCATAGTCCTGTGCTAGGAGTTAGCTTATTAGAAAATATTAAAATGATTTTATTGTATTCAATATCTCCTTAATGTGATTTCAGATTGAAACTATTCCTCTTCTAATTGAACTAATTCATCTTCTAATACTTAAAAGGAGAAAGATTCATTAATAAACTTCAGCAGCTTTACACGACCAGCAGCATACACTACTTTTAACAATATAGTCCCTAAGAAAAGAGTCTCAATATGTTGTTGTCACTAAATGCATTAAAATTCAGGTCAGGGATAATGACTTCTGCTATAACTAATGCCTTCACAGTGAGTACAGCAGCTTTTCATGTTGCACAGTATCAGTGGTGTGGTTTTTTTAGTGCACTTTGAGTTTGCACTAAGACTATTACCTACAATATAGCTGTTAGTTCAGCCTGGTTAAGAAATGCTAGGCAGGTGATCCTCACATCAGTGAAGTCACCATTCTGGAGGTATGACGTAAGTTTATGAGAATCTCAGTCTAGAGTTTTATTATTTTAAGTTTTAATTCTACTTAAGTACCTTTTAAGACTCAACATATAATGAAAAGAAGGACTACAGAATCCCGTTTATAACCAAAGCTGTTTAATGTGCTGATTTTCACATTTGAATAATGATTAAATGTAACTTTACACTTAATGCTTAAGTGTAAATTTTTAAATTTACTGATACCAGCATTAATATTTTACAGTTAATATTTTCACTATTCAAGATCTCTGTTTATAGTGAAAATTCAACTTTTCTTTGATAGCACACATTTGCTTTCATCTCTACATTCCACTTTCTGCTTCTTACGCAGCAGCACAACCTTGCAAAATCTGAGTTGCCAACAGTGGAGAAGAATGTCCAAATCTAAGTAAACAAAGTAGCTGTTCCAATGGATCTTTTTCTTTTGATCAGGTTTTAGGGAAAAGAACCCACAACCTAGTCTTTGAACTTAAACGCCTTTGGAGTGCTCTTTTTACTCAGGACAGCCAAAGGCATAAAAGCTGATTCATTCAAAATTAACATCAGCCATTTTTAGTTCTCTCCTACCCTGTTAACCAAAAGTTCAGAGCATTTGAACACAGACATTCTAATAAATTAGTTGACAATAAATTTTAAAGGAATGCACAGCCTCGTATCTGCCACTATATTGCTTTTACATCTGTCCTATAACATTCAATGAATATACAACACCTAAATTAAAGCAGGGATTCAACTTTGGGAAAGCAGACAGTAAGGAGTGATGGGACAGAAGCAAGGGCATTTTTCCACTTGGCACATGCAACGAGTACATTTTGTATTTATGTATTTATTTTTGTCATGGATTTGAAATCTTATGTGGTTTGGGGTGCTGGTATTTTTTTTCAGAAGGCCTTCTCAGTTATCTGTTAACTGTTACCTGCTGAGGCATGAATCCTGGGAAAACCTTAGCTGCCCTAACGGAGAAAAAACGTTGTGACCACATAACAGAAACCTTTGAATCTCTGTCAGATGGACCTGCCTTGGGAATTCAGCTGAGTATTCAGTCCAGGGTTATTTTTGCCATAGGTAGTTTCTTCAAAAGACAGTTTCTCTGTGCCTGATTGTCCCACGGTAGTTACGTCGAAATCTTTACAACTCTTACCTGTGGATTCCCTATCACAAAGCAATTCCCATTAGAGAAGCCTTGCTTTAGTTTAATCTAACTTACACATCCTTACTAAGGCTGATTGCATTGATGATACCTTGGCAAAGTTTATGAACACACTCAATATATGTACCTTTCAAAGGACTCGGTCCAATTTGAGTTAATGTATAGAAAACAACAGCCCCTGTGCTTTTCCTGGTGGCTAGCCAGAGATGTTCCCTAATTTTGTCCTTGGATCTCGACTCTGAGGGACTCAAAGTGCTGTGGGGCATCTGCAGCAAGAGCAGACTTCAATGGCAATTGTGGGGGCTCAGCATGCCTGAAAATTAGACCTTGTATTTTTAAAAGCTATCAAACATTCTGTTGTTAAAATAACATCTTTTTTTGTGTGTGGCAGAACAACAAAAAAAAAAACCCTATGAATTTCTGCTGGCTCTGCAATAACAACAATTGCTGGCGGCATTTGTTTATGAAAACAGGCAAAAGATAACAAACTAATGTTCTCCCCCCAGCCCGCACTGAGCTACACAGCTTTTACTACAGTTAGCGAAGAAGATTGTATCTCCCCTAAACTGAAATAATTTTCCAGTGCAGTTTAATGCACTAACAAGTCAAGTGTGTTCACACTGGAGGTTTACACAGGGGCATGTAGGTTGACTTTTAATCCATTTTATCACACTAGAACAAGTATTCTAACAGACGTTAGGCATTAGCAGGGAAGCCAAGGGCTGAACTGACAATATAGACTGAATTAGCATTTCTTTTATCAAGCAACATAGAATGAGCAAATGCCAAAACATGTGTTATTCTAGTTTAAGGCTACATTGAATGCTAACATTGACACATTAAAAATGTTAGAACTTGTTTGTACTTGTTACCTAACATTAATTTGCTTGGTGATGCCACATTATATTCACTGAATATTTTAGAACCATTATGTCTTACTCTGCACTGAATAAAAATTAATAAAATTAATAAAAATTAACAAAATTGTGGTGTTGTCAACACAGTGAAGTAATTTTGAAAAACCTCATCTGCATTCATCCTTGATATGCACAATGTGGCAAGCCCCACAAAAGCAACAGTATAAAAAAGTGTTTTCTAAATGAATTTTATGCTGTGTAGCAGAAAATAATCTTCCACCTGAGGAGGAACTGGACACAAGTGATGACACACCTATGCAAAGAAAATATTTGTGAAAAGAGCAGAAGAGTATTTGGCTCTTTCAGTCTCTAGGGTTTTTGGTCCTAAATGCAGGATTAGATTTTTTACTGACAACCACACAGGCAGGAACAATAAATGCAGGCCAGTAACGGAGGCTGCGATGAACAGGAACAACATGGATAGGTTTGCACTTGCTCTTGTTATAACTGCAGGGCTCTGCATCTAGGTGACAAGATTGTTTCTTTTTCAAAATCTGCCCAGTCAATAGCATGCCTCTCTGTTGAAAAGTGAGTGATTTCCTCTTAAAAGCAGCTTATTACCTCTCTTAAATGTAAGTGAGATGGAGTTGTTTTCTTTAGACAGAGATCTAGCATGGAAAGTGACAGTCTTTTGGAGTCCCAGTGCTCAAATACAGAGCAAAATATTTAGCCCAATTTTATTTCTAGTTTACAATACGTAAAATGCAACTTGCGGAGGAGGAGTCACTGATTTGTTTCAATTTAATGTAGCCTTTGTTTGAAATAGGATGAGGAAATCATGTCATTCAGGAAAAAACCTGTATACTTCCAGAACAGTCAATGAACATTTGACAAAACTATCTGGTCATAGGGTTCAAGGGATTGATTTTAGTCTACAGATGACATGCAAAATTCCTTCCTTTTTTTTTTTCCTAATGTAAGGTCACACACGACAGTATTTCAGGTAGGAAATGGTATACGATGTCTACTTTCAGTAAAATGAACTATTACTTTGTAGCTTTGGGAACAAGCTAGGAAACCAACATTTGTATCTGCTGTGGCAGCCCTTTAAGGCTACCCTCCATTAGAGAATGTGGTATCTTACACAGCAGGAGGAATTTCCAACATCAGTGATGGATATTTCGCTTCTACTTTGACATTGTCACGTTCTGAAATCGTCTGAACCACTGTACTGGAGGACCATGTGCTTTTTATTAATTTTTGATTTGACAGACTGTTGTACTGATAAACTAACTTCTGTTTTTTCCAAAAAATACCAGCTACTACTACAATGAAAACTCAC
>Ga0065711_1035765_pt1 | contig 21862 bp, 10 predicted proteins | sample Hoacrofraction12_FD_59098 | JGI IMG/M metagenome (GOLD analysis project Ga0065711, IMG submission 59098) | Hoatzin crop microbial communities from Cojedes, Venezuela - Epithelial fraction 12 v2 (version 2) | ecosystem: Host-associated > Birds > Digestive system > Esophagus > Crop | place... | reverse complement strand
GAGACCAGTGACGAGTGGAGTCCCTCAGGGGTCCGTACTGGGACCGATGCTGTTCAATATATTTATCAATGACATGGACAGCGACATCGAGTGTACCCTCAGCAAGTTTGCAGATGAGTGGTACGGTCAAGACACCAGAAGGATGGGATGCCATCCAGAGGGACCTGGACAAGCTGGAGAGGTGGGCCTGTGTGAACCTCATGAGGTTCAACAAGGCTAAGTGCAAGGTGCTGCACCTGGGTCGGGGTAATCCCTGCTATCAATACAGGCTGGGGAATGAAAGGATCAAGAGCAGCTCTGCTGAGAGGGCCTTGGGGGGACTGATAGACGAAAGGCTGGACATGAGCCGGCAATGTGCGCTGGCAGCCCAGAGGGCCAACTGTGTCCTGGGCTGCATCAGGAGAAGTGTGGCCAGCAGGTCGAGAGAGGTGATTCTGCCCATCTACTCTGCTCTGGTGAGACCTGGAGTACTGCATTCAGCTCTGGAGCCCTCAGCACAAGAAGGACATGGAACTGTAGGAGCGGGTCCAAAGGAGGGCTACAAAAATGATTCGAGGGCTGGAGCACCTCTCCTATGAGGACAGGCTGAGAGAGTTGGGCTCGAAGATTGGGGACAATATTTTTAGTAGAGACAGCAGTGACAGGACGAGGGGTAATGGTTTTAAGCTAAAACAGGGTAGGTTTAGGCTGGATATAAGGAAGAAATTCTTTACAATGAGGGCGGTGAAACACTGGAACGGGTTGCCCAGACAGGCAGTGGAGGCCCCATCCCTGGAAACATTCAAGACCAGGTTGGACAGGGCTCTGAGCAACCTGATCTAGTTAGCGGTGTCCCTGCTTGCTGTGGGGGCGTTGGACTAGATGACCTCTAGGGGTCTCTTCCGACCCAAAACTTCCTATGATTCTATGATTCTGTGATTCTATGATATATTTTCTTCCTTTTGGAAGAATGCACCCTAGGGAGTCAGCAGGGGAGGTGCAAAAAAGCTCCAGTAAAGAAGCGAGAGGTAAGAGTGATCAGAAAAGGTAGTATATCCGTTGTTTGGATCCTTGATGTACACTTAACATACCAGTTTAATTCCTTGATCTCTGGTTCAGAAGTAAAATTTACATGTGCATTTTTTTTCCGTGGGAACCTAGATATTAAACTGTTCCATCTAAGTTGTGATAGAATATTCTTGTAAGACTTCATATTTTCATTATAAACTCAGAACTTGACTTCATTTTTGGGTAAAGAAGGAAATCCTAAGAAGGAAATTTTTTTCCAAGAAAATTCTTTTCAAGTGATTCAGAATCAGCACATAGCAAGAAAATGAGACATGGACAATAGCAGGGTTGTATTTTCTAACTAGTGAATACTGCAGCCTTCCCAGAACGGTTAAAGATTTGAGGAGGGATAAAAGAATGGGAAAATTGAAACTTGTGAAACTTCAGCTCTCAGCTTCAGCTCTCAGCTGGAGTGAATGTTGTGTAAGAAACAGACAAGACCACTTCCACGGCTTTGAAGAGCACATTAAAGAATTGTTTAGTGGTTCTCCAACATTTTTAGAAAAGCAGCAGTATCATTTAAAATCTTACAGAATTGTCTGTTTCTTGCATATATGGGACCTGTAAGTAAGCACGTGATCATGACTTCTCAAACTTGTGTCTCCAATTTAAATTTCCCCAACAAGGTGGATAGTCTCTGTATTGTGTCTTTCTTTGTGCTATTAATTATACTGTGTTCTATGGTTTGTATGATCCTGCTGGGTGTTCTTAAGAAGAAAAAAGGATTGTTATAGTGGCTAACATTACCCAGCATTAACAAGAAATAAATCCATTATGCAGCAGTTCCACTGTGGCAAGCTGTTGACAAATTTAATACTTCTTCACCTAGGTGTTCTTATTATTGTGTAGCTGTTGTGCAAATGTCCATATTCATTGCATTCTAGTACTTCTGTGTGTGCAATCGGAGATGCAGTTGCATTTGTTAATCTATAAAACATCAAAGTGTGCATTCATTCCATTAGTAAAAATTAGTAATGAGTAATATTTGAAATGAAAACTGATACTTCTTTAATACAGTAAATTTTCTTTAATCAGTAGCCTTCCTTCTTCTTGAAGTAACTTGTTCAGTGGAAATTCTGCTTGGAAACTAATTCTGTATAGGCAGCTTTTCTGTGTTTTAAAGCTCTTTTTAAAGGATGTAACTACTGAGTTTGAGGTTACAAAGTAGTATGAGGCTTACTTTTGCCTGAAATAGTGTTATGAAAAACAAGTAAAATTCAGGGAAAAAGCACATAATTTACAACTGTTATGAAACAAACCCTAGAAAAACATAGGTGGACCAATCAGCATTTCTCAAAACTATAACCGTGGATGTTCTCCAGTGACAGTGTAACATTCATAGGTTTTTCATCTAGTGTTTTCAACAACGACAAGTTACAATATAAAATAGTGCTGGTACTTGACCTTCTATTCATAGTAAACATAGTAACTGGAGAAAATCATGTTCTAACATATCGTTGTGTATGTAATGCTCAGACTTGGTTTTGTCCAATTTGTCAGTGTGCAGTAGACAGAGCACAGTGAGAATCCCAGACAGGCCCAGTACCGTTATTTAATTGAATCTTCAGTATTCTGTTAAAGTGGTAGTTTTACATATCTTTATAGTCCTTTAATCGTTGTAGTCCTGAATTGGTCATAACTGACTGGTAATAACCCACACTTGCTGTTCCTTAGAAGACACTTATTATATTAAAGTAGTTTGTAGGTCCACTAATTCTAAACAACTGCTAATGACTTTTTTTAATTGGTTGTTTTGGGTAGCTATTACATTAAATCAAAAACTGGACTTGTTGTCCTCTAGAAGGATGAACTCTGCAGATAATTGGGAAAAATTGTCATTAAAAGGTAATAACTAAGCTAACAACCCAGACCATCACCCTACATATTTCATTATTGATATTTTTGGTACTTATTGTAATAAAGCAGATACTAGTAAGGGAAAGAGAAATGGGCAGATTGATCACTAACTGGGAAAAATAATTTCATTTTATGAAATGCTAGTACTCGCCTAATCATTGAGGACATCAAGGTACATTTATTTTGGAGTGTTTTGCTAACAGTGTCTCCTTCAGAGTGTCATCATGCTCTTGCTTCACTGAATGAAGAGCTGTGAACAATTACTGCTTAAGCAGGGTGAACTGATGATAAGAAAGAACTTCATGTGTTAAAAAGCAGGTGGCATTAAGACTATAAATTAATTAATCATTAGTTATCTATGGAGAATCTCAGTATGTTTTATGTTCTTTATAAGCTCTGCAGTAGAGGGAGGAATTCATTGTAATGTTTTGAAAAATCATTTATTACATACACCCATGCTGAAACAAAGGTTTAAGGATTATTTTTTTATAAGCAGTCATCAATCATTCTACTAGAATGTAAGATACGTCACTGTTTTTCCATTATAAATTTTAAAGGAGTTATAGTGAAAAGCCTTATAGAAAAAAAAAAGTATAAAATACTGATAGCTCGGGTGAGAAAATCTCCGAGCAAGCACGTTCTCTAAAATTTCTAAAATAAACCCAATTTCAATCAAAAGTTCAGCTTGAAAATCTTCTTTTTCTACTGTAACTGAAGTATATAGGCTTTTATAAACTACAGTTTTGTAATAATAAACTGTGAGTACAATTGAAGAAGTAAATGTGGTTCTGGAGGACTAAGCAACTTACTGTGTATAAATTCAGCAGAGCAATCTAAAATTGAAGATCATGAAAATTTGAACTTCTCTGTAACTACCTTAGGAGACAAAACAATTTTGTAATGTTTAGAATCTTAGATTAATACAGATGCAGTTCTAAGAAATGTTGCAAATCAAGGTCAGACTCAAAAAGAATTTTCGTATTTACCAGCTACTAACAACTATGAAATTGCTGCTGGCTTACCAACACAGAATTTGTCAGTTAAGAATTTTCTTTTAAAAGATGGGAATAATGCTTCTCTGAATAATTAATTTATTTCTTCCAAGAAAATGTGAAAAGGATACATATTTGATCTAAAGAAATATGAACATCATCACCGCCAGTACTATAATAAATTTTAAATTTTAGAGCATGTCATTCTTTAGTCCCTGCAACTTGAGTTAGTATGATTCCATTGCCTTTGGTAAACTCTCTCTTTTTTCACCCCCCCACTCCCTCCCCCGTGTTAGGACCAATGAAAGCAAATCTAACTAGAAAAGCTTTTTTACTAAGAAATTTTACTGACAGCAAATTGTTTCCACCATATTAGAAACCTTGTATTAAATGTCAGCCTTTGCAGAAACAGAAGAAGAAAGAATGCTATTTGAGGTAGAGGACCTTTGTTTCTTTACTCCTCATTACCTCACATTATGCATGCAAAGTCTTAGACTTTTGAAGATGCAATTCTAGACAAAATTCTGTGTAAAAATTTCAACACCTTTTTCTTTTTGCCTGAGGGTTTATGCCAGAGTTTGTAGTTCTGTATACATGGAAATACAGGCCGAGCTATGAATGAGGTTCAAAATAACAGAAGTATATTATTTTTCAGTAAGTTTGTAGTATTCTACTTCAGTTTTGTATAATTCAAGTGACAACTTTCTTTAAATACACGATCAGGTTCAAATTGCAAAAGGTGCAGAAACTGTTGGTTACAGAGATTTGGTCTGTATGACATAATATTACAGACTAGATGCTCAAAATGGTAACTTACTTGTCTCAAATATCAGTGTTTCAGTATATTAGCACCTCCAAGGTAAGATGGGTTTCTGTATGCCTTATTATTTACACATGCCAAAGTTTGATCGTGAAGGAATATTTAACTCACTTCACTAACTGGAAATTCCACTGTATTCTCCTTTGCTCTTTCTCTTTCAGCTTTATTGTTGCTCAAAAAGCAATTTCATCCAGTGGCTACACATAATTTTCCTTCCCTTGCTTTTAGGTCACGATGAGCTGTTTGCTATACTCCATTTTGACGATCACATCATTAATATTTATGATTGTTTTCTGCTCTGTATTGGTGTTTGGGTAGAGCAGGGAATATATACAGAAGCATTAGAGTCTGTTCCCACAGTTAGAGATGCTGTTTGTTGTAATACAAATATAATATAATTTGTTTTTTATGGCATATTACTAAATGCTCTGGAATTAACTTGGAGGGGAGACCAGCATCTCAGTGTGAGTGTTTCTTTATTATTTGCTATTTATATTTTTTATTTGATTATTATTTCATCAGTGTAAGAGTATAATTGGACTGACTCGCAAGTATTCCAACCCATTTGACCCTATCATAGTAGTAGTCATACTCATAAGGGAATTCCTGTTTTGTTTTTCTTAGATTGTGGCTATGTGAAGAAATATAATCATAACGATTTCAAAAATTAAAAAATGGATTTTTTAAAAAAGAATACTCTGTGGTTTTTGCTACTCTCTATATATAGCTGGAGACTTTATGTGGCTGTTGGCTGATCTCCATACAGCTTTGCTCAAAGCAATTGTCAACCAGGGCTTAAATCAAGGTTTATGTGAAACATACTGGGCTACTTACGTCTTTTTGCTAGAATAGTGGATGCTTTTATTTTTATAAGAAGAGTTGCTTTAATATCTACCTGTTGATTTCATAATGAAAGCACAGCAAAAGTTAAAAAGTGATGTAACATTTTCTCTTTTAGTAGGTGATCTATGAATGCATAATATTTTAAACAACAGCTTTCCCATTGCTACGGTTCACTGCGGAACATCAGTTCTTATGTTGAGGACTACACACATCTAGTAATTATGCCTTGTATCGCTAATTTTAAAGTATTTAGGGCATCTAAACAACAAAGACATGGATACTGCAAGATGATCCATGCACTGAACATGCAAATCGGTTAAAGAGGTGCTTTTTGCTTTTTGGATTAATTTGTCATCAATCACAGAAAACGTCACAAACAAATAGAAAACTGTATACTTTATACAAAGATGTATTGACACCGGCCAGCAGCTACACGCCCTGACAGCCACTCACTTTCCTGCCTACCTCTCCATTCCCTCCAGTGGGATGTGGTACAGAATCATGAAGGCAAAAGAAGGAAAAATTAATTGGTTGAGATAATGACAGTTGAGTAAGTGAAGAGGAAAAAAGAACAAGTGACATAAAGGCACTAACTCTCTATGTCCAACCATCACATCAATGCCCAGCTTGTCTCTGAGCACTGACTACATTGGAAAGAGTGCACACCCAATTTTTACTGATGAGTATATCATTATATGACATGGAATTTCCATTTGGTCATTTTGGGTCAGCTGTCCTGGTTGCGTTTCCTCCCAGGCTCTTGCTCATGCCTTGACTGCTCCCTGAGGGTGACAAAGTGAGAAACAGAGAAGGCCGTGACTCTGTGCAAGCACTGTTAGCAATAGACAGAATACTGCTGTGTTATCAAAGCTGTTTTGGTCACAAATGGAGAATACAGCGCCATACAGGCTGCTATGAAGAAAATAAACTTTATCTCAGCCAGAGCTAGTAGAAGTGTACATTTGCCCCAGAGCGACATTTTCAGACAATAATGCATAACTCCATTATTATGTTGCAACTTATTAGACAGTCTTAACATCTTTACTACTTAGTTGCTACTTCCTGTTTTCTGTGCACACAGAGATTTATTAGATCTCTAAAGTGCTTTCAAGCACAGTTCTGTTATGCAAAGTAAGTTACACTTTCTGTATGGTTCACTGAGACAGCTTCCTTTGAAATTGTCCCCAGCTGCATTGTGTTCATACCGAGACTTACCCGGTGTGAAGGTGATAGAGGAGACAATGCATTTCCTGTTGTGCCTTGAAGAGATATTCTAGACAAGGAAATTGTATAAAGAACAGACACAGCTAGAAAGTGCTGTTAACTTCACTAATACTTTGAAATGGCTAGAATGACTGTCACAAATCGTTAGAGTAGAAGAGCTGAAGCTGGCACTAGTAGTTACTTATTATGCATACAGTGATTATGGATCCAGAATCACTCGTTCTCCAGGTATGAAAATTGAAGGGATTTTAGATAATAAAGCAAATAATATTTATTTATCTTTTGGTTTTGTTTGTGGTATGGTTAGAATTGGGCAACTTTTAAAAATACTTTAAATTAATTTTACCTGCCCTGAACTCCTACTTTCTGTAGGAAATTTGCATTTTTACATGCAGCTTGTTTACATCATTTCTTGAAACCAGCTTAAAATCTTACCAAAACTTTGCAAATATATGTCTGTATGTTCAAAGCACAAATACAGTGCTATTTATACATCAATGTCTCCTTTCAGTTTTTGAGTAATTCTGTCTAACTTAATTGAAATTACCTTAGTTATGGCCATGCTGTCCATTTGACACACTAGCAAGTCTACAAGAGTGATTTTCCCCTGGTAAGGAGTTATTACTTTCTCTACTCGTTTGCCTTTTATTTTTTCCCTGCTAAACAATGAGATTGGATGAAAGGAAAAACTTATTTGGGTAAAAAAAAGTTAAAATTCACTAAAAAAGGAGCAACATGCTAGTAAGGAGCATCTAAAAGATATTTTAAAGTTGGCAATTAACATTTCCATTGGAATACAGTGTGGTAATTTCTGTCTTTATAGGAAAGCAAGAAGGACATAACGCTTTCAAAAATACCCAGAGGTCACAATCCATCATCTTTTTTTTTTCTGTTTTCTAGTTTCCCTTTTCTATGGTAAATCACGTAAAGAAACAGCAATGCATGGTGCTGTATACATTATGGTTGATCTGAGCTGTTCTTTGTCCTAGATAAATCATAGCTAACAGCCAAAACCAAATAGGAAAAAGAACAGCCTAGTAATCAAGGTAACAAATGAAAACTCCCTTGTATCAAATATTTTTAGAGGGATAAAGAGGATTATATAGCTAAGAAAAAGTAAAGTTTATTTTCAGTAACTTAAAGGTCTTAGAATTCTGAATTTATTAAGGAAAATATAAAAAAGAAAAACCAGAAAAATCCTGAAACTCCAGAGTCAACAAATCCAGTTCCTTCAGTCTCTGTACGAAATCTTTTGCCAAACAGTAACCAAATTTAGTGTTGCAACATCACTGGAATCATCACAGATCCATATGAAACATATTTTGACCTTTTTCACACTATCAAAATGATGGAGAAGATCAGTTATTCAGCCTCAAGGTACGTTTGAGCGTTGTTCTTATTACACTCAAAACAAGTACTCTGTTCTGTAGCTGTAGTCTTCTGTATATTGTTAAGCCATGTTTTGTTCTGTACTTTCCTGTATGATTGCTTGGTGAATACTGCCTTTGGTTTACTACAAAATGTACATCTCAGCCAAACGGCACTAACATTACTGCATGGCTGATCCTGTTCTAAAATTCCTCATCTGCTCTGAGGTGAGAAGGAACGCAAATGTTGCATGAAAAAGGACACTGTAATTCAGTTATACTGTTCCTCACACCTTTTTTCTTCCATAGATACACTATCCCTGCTTTGCCTTGGCTTCTCAGACAAATGGATTCTCAAATATGCATAATCAATAGCAAGTATTAACAATGCACTATAAAGTTAGCATGTGTTCTGGATTATCATGTCACTGAAAGCAGTGACACTGAGAGAGCCCTATTCTGAGAATGAATTAGTACATGAAATGACTAGACGTAAAGTAACTTCCTTAATAGTACTAAGATGAAAATGCATAAAATGTTACAAAGACTGTTCAGCTGCCTAAATTCTTTTAAACACGTGCCAGCAGGACTAGAACAGTCTCTTTTTAAATTTCTTCTTTTTATCCTGCAATAATATATTATAAATTATAATAGATTTTAAAATAACGTTATTCCTGAAGCAGCACGTTTAGCTTTACCATAGCAGTTGATAACACAGGACTGGACTGAAAACTTAGATGTTAGTACTTAAAATGACGTAGAGATTTTGGCTCCCTCTACTAAAAAAATGCATAAACGCATTGCGTCACCCATTCAGACATGAAAGGGCAAATTCCAGGCTGTTTGACTAAAGATTTGTAGCAGGTCAATCTGTCACACAAGGTGATCAATATGGGACTTTGCTTGATGTAAGTTTCAGTACTGGAGGATCTTTGTAAAACTAAAAAGATATTGCCTAAATTTTCCTTAAGAGTATTAATGTTAAAAAAAATTCTGTACAAGTATATAGAAAGACTGCTTTTAAGCACTTAGTTTTTTTTAAATTTATTGTTTAGCAGCTCCTTCTTTTGTCTTAAAGTATCTGTGAATTCTCAAAATAATAGAATGGAGAGAAGAGAATTAGGTGGAGTGCGGAAAAGAAGACAGCATTAAAAGAAACATAGATCCACTTCTGGATTGATGTGTGTGAAAGCACGTATTCTGTTTCTAGTTGTCCTTGAAGTAACTTTATTCTTCTTCTGCTTCTTTTCTCCCCCCCATTTTTTTAACAGGAGAATACCAAGTGAGAGAAAAAAAATCAAGGGACATAGCAAAAAACACGTCTAAAGAGAGAGCAATAACACTGACAGGTGAAGCAAGATAATAATTGCTATTGTCAAATGTTTAGCTGAAGATCAGCTTGTCGGGTCTCAAGCTCTGTTTGTGTGGTTTTTAAACTATTTATTTCTAGATGACACAGCTTTACTTAAAGTGATTACGACAACCTTTCAAAACTCTACTAATTAGTCAAAATAGCAGAGGCAGAAGAAGGTAGTGTTCATATTGTCTGAGCAAAAGAAGTCTATTCTTTTTTCATTATCTGTCAACTTCTTTTAAAATTTGTGTTTTCTTCCTTTCTTTTTGTCAAGTCATGAAAAGTAAAACTTCTCTGCCAATTCTCTGCAAAGATCAAGAGAAAATAGTTTTTTTCTCTTCAATCCAACCCATAGAGAACCTAATAAAAGAACACTTTAAGCAAGAAATTTTTCCGAAATAAGATTTATTTTTAAACACAACGATTACCTATCTCCAATATATATTTCATTGTATTATTCAAGAACATAAAGAGTTTAAAATAAACAGAAGAAGGGTGGGAATTAGGACTTAAATACATGGCTTGTCTGAGTATTCCTTTTTATTTCCTTTGGATGCATCTCTAGTAGACCCAGTCTCCTTAATTTAATGCAAATTGTTCTAAAGGCATAGATCAATTTCAACAGATGGTTATTGGAAGGATGTGGTTATTTTCTGGGCAAGTGCTCACGTTTTTTTTATTGGGAAGTTCCAGGAATTTGTATTATTCAGGTAAATTACTCTTCAATTTGGATTCTTTTGTAAAATACATACATCAGAGTGCAGTAAACTGACTTGACTTTGGACACTTAAGTGTTCACAGGTCACAAGGGGGAAACTAGGAAAAAGTAAATGCTACAATAAAATGTGTGCTATTGCTTGGAACCAGCTTTTCCAAAGCAAAGAAAAACAGAAAAGCAAAGAATGACAACAATTTATTGTCTCTCTCAAGAGAAGAAATAGCAGGGAACAAGGTTTCTCAATGCTCTCTTGCTTGTCAGCTTCTTTCTAGTAGTTAGCTACAAGTAATAGAGAGGCTTAAGACCACTATTTATTCCTTCATTAGCATAATAGTTTTATAGCCTTTTGTTTTCGTGCTGCCTTTACAACACCAAAGAGTACTTGCACATGAGTGAACATGAGCTGAAGGAGTAGGAATGCTTTAAATTTGTTTCCTTATAACTCATTACACTCTATTTTATTTTTCACAAAGGTCAAGGGAAAGAACCCTGACAATTATTTTTATTAGACACAGTAGTGGTGTGACTGCTGTTTCACAGTGGGGAGGAAGAGTGAGAGTTTGCTAATTAAAAATGAAGAAAAAATGCAGAGTGACAGTTAGATAATTAAGCTGTGTGTCCCTCAAGTCCACCGAAATGTGTATCAGAGAAGCTGAGATCTTCTTTATGTGATAAATTGCCTTTATGTATTTGAAGGATATGTGGAACTGCTTCCAGGAAAGTTATTATCTTTTCTCCTGCACCAAACATGAGAAAGAGTGCACAGAAAGAAATGTCTAGGTAGGATTTTTCTTTGGGTGAGAGAGCAAAGTTTAATTCTGGGCTTACCAAAAAACAGTTTACTTTGTCTTACAGAACTTCTTGCCCACAATTCAAGGTGCCAGTAAGAAAGAGTTCATGTTGCAGTTTACCTGTGGTTGGAGCTGTGTTTTTTTTCAGAAAGAGCAAAATTGATTTTTAGTTCTATTAGGAATTTGGGAAGGGCATATAATATTGTTGCAATTTGAGGTAAAGAGTAATATGGCAAGCTGTTCATGACAAGCTGCCTCTGTTAGGTAAAGGTGTAAGAGCAGACATGGGAACTTGGTCATGTTTTCTTCAGAGACAGAATGACAGTGCTAGGCTTTCCTGCTGTAAAAGTAGAAATGAAATCAATAGAAGGAAATTATCTTTTAGGAAATAAAAGGTAGCCAAATCAAAAACTTTGCTGAAAAGTGTATCAATTTACATTTGCTACTCAGCAGTATGTAATAGTTGTTGACAGTAGTATACAACAGAAAAAAGTATAAAACTAAAATCAAGTTGAGTTTGATCTCATTGTAGTCAGTAATTACAAACATGCAACCAAAAAACCTTTTTCTGACAGGTGAGATTCTCACAATTAATAGAGATCAGGGAAGATGATGAAGTCTTTGTATATCATACTGAAGCTATGTTGTAAATAATTCAATAAATGCTACTGTGTATTTTAAAGTAATTAAGCCTATTCTGACATGCTTTATGTGGGGTCATATTGCAATAATTTTAAAAATATTTAGAAGTTCTATAAAGCAACTTGCCCAAGAGACCAAGATCCTTAATTGCCTGCTAACATCACAGAAAAGAAAAATTTTTCTCTTGTTTCTGAGCTTCAGTGGTGCTCTTGGATTACACTTTCTCCATAATCAAGGGACTATACTATCTCAAGGAAGCTAAAATTAGAGTTTATGAGAGAAACACCAAAGGCAGTACAGCCTCAGGATAAAAAAAAGCATGTTTGCAATGCAGAGTGACCAAACATACAGTATCTGTGCACAGCGTAATAATTCAAAGTCTGTCTGGAGTATTATCAGTCATTAACCATACACATAAATTCTCCCTTCATTCAGAAAATAAGCCCTACGTTATATTAACAGCAACTCTTTCTCAGAATCAGAGAATCACATCACAAATATTACTGGTGTTTATAATGACCCAATTAAACAGTAATTGGACAAAGCTAACAGCTCTGAAATGTTGTTGACTTGACCCACATGGGTAATACACTTCCTGTAATTAACTGCAGTAAAAGAAAATATAGATACTCTAATTATATATTTTGGTAAATTCGGAGCTATTTTTTCTTAGGACTCTAAACAAAAAAGATATTTCTAATTTATGTCCCAAATGCCAGCTAGTAGACTTGTAATGTGCAGCTAGTCTTGATGCTACCTGTTGGCTGAGTTGGTAGGGGGGTTAAATAATAGTGCCTGTTGAATAACAGTACTAAAGATGTGAGGAGGCATAAAGCTGACTGTTACAGGGGTGTAACTTTATAGAAGCATGAAACTTCATAGAAGCCACATAGAGTTGAACTTAAGATATAATTTAATGAAAGCAGGGAAAGGCATCTAGTTGAAATGAAGGGCAGATGTTTTTTGTTTAAAGAATTATGAGTCAAAGATGTCGTAAGTAGTAGGTGTTTATATGAATGATGTGTAGGGAGGTAAAATCAGTAACAATCTAAGTGCCTCGGAATTCTACAGCTCATCCAGTGAGTAAAAGTCATTGTCCTTTTCACTTAAACTTGTTGCCAAATGGAGTGCTTTTGCACTGTGCATCACTTAGAGCAAACTGCACTTCTGAGCCCTCCACGTCTGCCTGGAACATGGTGCTGGCTTTATGCCATCTCCACTCTCTTTGGTGGCATTATATAACTAACCTACCTGTTAGGCCAGGTCCTGAGCTCCAGTGATCAATTAAGATTACCTCACCAGGTAACCTCGCACTAGGTTGCCTCCCTGGACAATGTCCAGCTGTGGACTTTAGTATCTGGGTTTCTATACATGCGTAATGTAGTCAGCTCTTTGCTTTCGCAGAACAAGTCTAGACATATATGTGGAAATATGGTGCTGTGATGAATTTAGTCCCTCCGTTGTTTCATTGGAAGACATTTTTCCCTCCTTTTCCCATTTTGTGATGACCAATATGGGTAGAATGATAGATACCTACAGGAAAAATTCTCAGAATCCAGTGTAATTTCAGTACATCTCTATTCACTAGCATAAGAATGATTCATACAGTTTGGGAGTGGAAGAGGATGAATAGTGCTTAACTAAGGAATCTCTATATCACCATATTTTTCTACTAATTATAGCGTTGCTTTTGCAACAAGGTAATTTAAAGCCACTTTGTGTATTCTGCATGATTTCTGTTGCACATTAGAATAACTTCTATACCTGCAGGAAACGGTATATTAAATTTGCATTTTTGTATACAGTTATTTCTGTTCGACAAAAGCGTGGGTATTCCTTTTTCAACAAATTGACTCCATGCAAATTTTTTAATATAATTTATTATTAAATGAACTCTTCAAGACAACTAAACTTTCTCACTTCCATCTCCCCAAAACAGAATATCCCTCCTTCCCACCAACGTGGACCAAAACATGACTCTTCTGAGGAAATAAGACTTTAATTTTTAAAACCTTGAAATGATGCATTTTACATGACTTCTATCTCTCCTTCCAATGTATGATGCTGTTTTCTTCTAATTTAGAGGATGGAGCAACTGCCCTGCAAGGAAAGACTGAAAGAACTGGTAAAATAGCTATTGTAAAACAGAAGAGTAAGAGGAACATAATCAAGGATTACAAAATCATGAGTATGGTTGATAAGGCAAATACAGTAGGTACTATTTTTGTCAAGTCTTTCAAGACTAGAGTTAGAGGCATTTGCTGAACTAGCAGGAAACAGCTAGTAAGAAAATGATTTTAAACTTATAAAACAAAGCACTTTTTCTACAAAACTGGTAGTGAATTTCGCACAACATCAACAGTTTCAAAAGGATTTGAAAAAATCACAATGGTTTATAAATGAATATGACATGGAAAAGACAGGGATGTACTCTAAATAGCATCTATTTTTAACAGCTGTCAGTGAGATCTGGACAAGATGGACCACTGCTCGCATTGTTAATAACCCAGATCCTTTTCTAAGGAATCCTCTGTTCTTGCACATAAGTTCAATGTACTTATTTTCTATTGTATTCCTTTCTATTTTTTCCTATCACTTAGCCAATGACGCTGTACCTTTCATGTACTTAGGTGGTGTTTTTCTTGCGGCATTTGTTCAGGAGCCACATGGGTGACATGAAAATTTTGAACAGATGTCTAACGCACTTTATACATTCTTCTGCTATGACAGCAAACAGAATTGGCAGTAGTGAACCTGGGACATGATTTAGGGGAACAGCGTGAAAATATAGTTCTGCTTTCTACTGATCGTAGCTCTTTTTATTTTCTACAGTCCATTTCTCCTGTTTGTAAACAGTACATTTCTTGCTGCAGCCTTTTCTTTTTCCTGAAACTTGAAGGTAGTTTGGGCTCTTTTTGGTGCTCATAGACAGTACGGAAAAACTGACACAAAGACTTGAAGAAAAAACACTCTTAGAGCAGGGAATATGCCTGGGAAGAATAGAATATACTTACTCAAAACTTTTTTGACTAACTGTTTTATCATTAACCTTTGATCAGCTTACAGTATAAGAACTTCAAGAAAACAGGTCTAGACAACACAGTAACTTCTGTTTCTTCCTATAGTTGCATCTAAGTTCAACACTATTTGAAAGTAAAAGAATTCTGGTACTGTTTACATTTTGTGGAGTACCTTATTAGAGCTGGATTCAAGAAAAAAATTTTTCTCTAGAAATGAATTGTCTACATAAAATATGCTATCATTTATATTAGCAATAAGAAGAAGATATACAACATTTGGTGATCTGTATAATATAAACAAATGGAGTTTCACTACAGGCTGAACGGATTGAATAACAATTATTCTGGCTACACAGAGGTAAACAGCTATCTTTGACTTCATGCTCTTAGCTTAGCTCATTCCATAGATACCTATGTAGATTTTAAAAATCAATGCGTCTGTCCTTTGGCTGCATTTTTAAGAGAATGTCAGGGTAAAACTTGCAGAGTACACTTACTAGTGTTTCTTTTATAGTTTTTTGTCTCCTTAGATATATATTTTAAAGAGCTTTAGATAGATTTTACTTTGGAAAACTACTGTAGATATTAAAGTGCGATTAGTAGTTGGCTTGATTTTCTCCTGTATCTTCTCAGAAGTGAATATAAAATTCCTTTAATAGGAAAAGGTTGTCTTAGACAATTTTCGTTTCATAAAGGAAGCTTACTTCCTGGTTTGATCAGGAGTTCCACTAATGGATACACAGCAGAACAATCAACAGGAGCTCTGTTGGAGTGAAGTATCTAATTGCTGTTTGAAAGCAATTGTATTTTCCATTGCTCTGCGGTGAAGTTGAAGTATAGATTCCTCCTCCTAAAGTTGTTTAACATAGAGTATATACAACAATCCGTCATGTACTGCCTAACATTCTTAGGACTAAATTTTGAGAAGTTTTACTGTACATGCAATTGCTGTCTTTGAAGGGGAGGTTTTGTTTTTCCTTCTATGACACCAACCCGGGCTCTTCACGAAGTAGACCTAAATCACTGAAATGGCAGGATATTGCCTACTGCTTTATTGAATTAATTCTGCAGCACTTTGGACTATTAAACCATTTCACAGTGAGCACAAATTAGGTGGTGGTATCATGCAGTTGCAAAGACAGAAACAGGGGAATGGGGAAGAAGTGGGATGTCTTCCTTACAGTTTTTTGTAATATTTGCCTTGCTCAGCTCTACCTGAGAAGGAGGTGCTTCTGAGGACTAAAAATTAAAGGGAGTAATACATTTGATCCAAATAGATATGGGCAGGGACTAGCTGTAGGCAGGGATTAGGCATAGCTTTTTGATTATGAACGGAAAACTGAAAGAATCTTGCTGATTCTTTTGGTGTCTCCTGAATAATCTCAACCTTAATTTTTCTGTATTTCAGTTTCCCAGCTGTACATCATGTAATTGTATTTGCAGTTATACAGTGAGGATAAAAAGAAATCTACTAAGTGAAAGGAGGACTCTGGTAGTTCATAGTCGTCAAAAGTTTCTAATATACAGTTTATCAGGCTGCAGATTTTTCTTTATCGAGTTGCTAGTAGCTCATAAGTACTAACAAAAGAACCTTTAGAACTTATACACTCTTCCGAGCAACAGTAAGTGTTTTATTCAGCAGGAGTTTGTAAATAAGTTAAGAACTGGTTTTACAAAGGTACAAGTATTTTGCAAATGCAGTCTAGAGAGCCAGCACTTAAAATAAAGCCTGAGAATATATTTCTGAAACTACATAAACACAGGGGAACACTGGTATTATGCTACCCAAGGTTGGTTTGGCCATCCGAGGGCTGGAGGACCTCTCCTGTGAGGAAAGGCTGAGAGAGTTGGGGCTGTTCAGGCTGGAGAAGAGAAGTCTGCGAGGAGACCTTGTAGCAGCCTTTCCGTATCTGAAGGGGGCCTATAGGAAAGATAGGGAAAATACTATCAGCAGGACTTCTTGTGAGTGGACAAGGGGTAATGGCTTTAAACTAAGAGAGGATAGATTTACACTAGATAGAAGGAAGAAATTTTTTACCATGAAAACACGGGAACATTTTGCCCAGAGAGACAGTGAAGGCCTCATCCCTGGAAACACTCAATACAATTTTACACAGGGCTCTGAGCATCCTGGTCTAGTTGAAGATATCTCTGCTCACTGCAGGGGGTGTGGACTACAGGAAATCTAAAGGTCCCTTCCAACCCAAAGCATTCTGTGATTCTGTAATTCTATGACTCTGTTGAACTGACTTCTGCATGACACTTTAATCATCTGCTTAGCATCCCCATGTGTCAAGATTTGGTCTTTTATTTGTTGAATGCCCATTTTCACAGCACATACTTAAAACACTTTGGAGAGAGGTGTTATCTTAGATGTTCACATACCGCAAAGAAAACCAGGCTACAAAGTGAAATCTTCAAATGTAAAGGAGGAGTCATTGGGTTTGTTACTCATCAGTTACTGATTCTTTGATTTGATCTAGTTAAACAGGCTTCTACGGCTCCTTGCTGTTGTGGAAATGAGCTGCTGCTTTCTCCTCACTCTTCAGATAAAAGTATATATGTTTTAGTTTGAGGTAGTCCTCCAAGGAGCAGGGAGTTGGACTCAATGGTCTTTGTGGGTCCCTTCCAACTTAAGATATTCTATGACTATATGATTCTATATGTGCTACCAAAACACCATTTTTCTGTGTATCAGTTATGAGGTAAAAAAAAGTGTTCGTAACACCAATCAAAAAACTAACTGCAGTAAAGGAATACCACAGCTAGTTTACAAACAAATTGTGACATAGTAGCCTAGGAAAACCAAAAACATGAATTCCAGGTCACAAAAAATGGAAAAGGGAAACTAACATGGCATATATGCCACCACCTTAGTTTGCAAGCATCTTATTCCCAAGCTGTTGTGTATTGTAGGTAACAAACAGCAATGCATGGCCAACAGAGCACCATCCTCATCCTGCTTTTTCTTGCTTCAGTGCTGTACGAAGTAAAATAATTAGTAATGTTTGGAACCCCGACAGCAAATTTACTGACATTAGTGAAAGAGAACAGAGAGAGAATTTGAATTTCAGGCAGTAATGTTGTAAATGCAGAGTATTTGAAGTAGCACTAAACTTGCCAAGCCTCCCAAAATGCTACTAGCTTTGCCTTTTAGTCTGTGTCCCTTTCGTGTTTACCTGTCTCTATAATCTTTGTTCTGGAAATGTCAGAACACTGTCACCTTCTGTGACAACTTAAAAAGGCATTTGGTTTTGCTTGGCAAAATAGTCTTTACAATTTTTCAATTTTTTCTAGTCTATACCGGTCTCTCTAATGAAAACATGTTGAGTTTCTGTGTATGAAGTCAGGCTTAGCAGTCATGTGGATAGTAGACACAAAGCTGAAAAATGCACACTTGATCCTGAAAGAAGGATACAGAATTACAGAATCGTAGGTGTTGGAAGGGACCTCTGAGGATTATCTAGTCCAATGCCGTAGCAGGGTCACCTACAGCAGGCTGCACGGCACCTTGTCCAGGCAGGTCTTGAATATCTCCAGAGAAGGAGACTCCACAACCTCCCTGGGCAGCCTGGGCCAGGGCTCCGTCACACTCAGAGGGAAGAAGTTCTTCCTCATGTTCAGACGGAACTTCCTATGCCTCAGTTTGTGCCCATTGCCCCTTGTCCTGTCGCTGGGCACTACTGAAAAGAGCTTGGCCCCATCCTCCTGACACCCACCTTTCAGGTACTTATAAGCATTTATTAGGTCCCCTTTCAGCCTTCTCTTCTTCAGGCTGAACAAGCCCAGCTCCCTCAGCCTCTCCTCACAGGAGAGATGTTCCAGTTCCCTCACCATCCTTGTAGCCATCCGCTGGACTCTCTCCAGTAGCTCTTCATCTTTCTTGAACTGGGGAGCCCAGAACTGGACACAGTATTCCAGATGAGGCCTCACCAGTGTAGAGGGGAAGGAGAACCTCCCTCGACCTTCTGGCCACACTCTTCTTAATGGACCCCAGGATCCCATTAGCTTTCTTGGCAGCCAGGGCACACTGCTGGCTCATGGTTAACCTGTCGTCCACCAGGACACCCAGGTCCCTCTCCACCGAGCTGCTCTTCAGCAGGTCCGCCCCAAGCCTGTACTGATGCATGGGTTTGTTCCTCCCCAGATGCAGGACCCTGCATTTGCCCTTATTGAACCTCATCATGTTCCTCTCTGCCCAACTTTCCAGCCTGTCCAGGTCACGCTGAATGGCAGCACAGCATTCTGGTAACCTACCACTCCTCCAAGTTTGGTATCATCAGCAAACATGCTGAGGATAAGGAATCTAAACCTTTCGTTGTTCAGTTGCATCTCACAAAAAGAGAAGAGACATATGTGTTGTATTTCTTTTTAGGGTAGTCTTCCTACTTTTCTCAGTTTATGGCAAAAATCTTGTTATTTTTCTGCTTTATTCTGACAAGAAATGAAAATAACTTTAAAGATCCTGAGAGCCTATCATTGAAAAATCTTTTGAAGGCTGTTAGATATAGAAAAGCCAGACTTAAGACAAAATTGTGTTTTTCTTTTTCATTTTTATAAGGATATAGAGCTGGCGAAACAAGGTGAAACTTATGATTTTCAAGCCAGCTGTGATCTTTGAATGTCTTTATTCCTGGATTAAATTAACTGTAATGAAACTGCTGAAACATTGAGACATGATTTCACTAAAAGAAAGCTGCAAGGATGTGTTAAAACCAAATTAAAAATTTAAAAATAGTATGCTTATGACAATCCGCATAGTCTATGCCTCGTATCAGCCAGCCTTCAAATAGATGCTTGACTGTGGCTTTACCACATTTTGGAGTACAGCAGAGGAGATCCTTGGTGCAGATAGTACAACTGAGCCACCGGGAATATTTCTTCATCCACTTAATGACAGCCTATCAATGGAGAAAAACAGCCAGTTTAGAGATGGCAATTTCGGGGATGTTACTTTGTTAATGATATACCTCCTTGTTAGCTGCAGGGCTACACGAAACATCTCCTTCTCACACCTGTTTAAAACAATCATGGTCTTTGTCGCTGAAATGAACATCAGCAGCAAATGAAGTCAGAAATTTACCTAAAATACCAGTACAGGCCTCTTTAAGACTCTTTCTAACTCTTCAGAGACTGGGTAGCATTCTTCTTTTAAACTCCTGGACATAGACTTCTTCAGAATTGCTAAATTTTTTTAATATTTTACAACAGGGTAAAATGTGTTAATCAATTAAAATTTTCATAACTTTAATCTTTCAACAAGTAGGAAGAGTAAGGCTTTTTCTTTGTGTATGATTAATTATAGTAATTTCCTTCCCCTGAGAAGCAGCTTTTAATCTTTCACCTTTACCTAGGCTGTGGAATAATTTACTTTTAATCTGTGGGTCTTTTGTTTTGTTTTCCAGGAGGCTAAAATATCATTACTGGTTATGGCTGATAATTTAAAGTGAACTAGATGGTAAAGCATGTTAAAACTTGATGGCAAACGTTCACTGAAAATTTCGTAGTCCTTTAAGATTCTGACTGCAACCTGTCATGAACACATTACTGTCCAGAGAAATGAGAGATCACTTGACTACAGCCAGCTGATCTTCAGGACTGCATAGCTAGTGTTTCCCACTATGTATCAGCATGCATCCACTGAAGAGCAGCATTGGCGAGTTGTACCTTTTGTCTTACGGAATTCTAAGTCCTGTAAACATCTCAGGATTATGTTTTAAACAACTGTAGCAAGATTTACTTCTGTAAAATCCTAACAAGATCCTGTAAAGAGACGTTTATGAGAAGTGCTCTGTAGGAATTATGTAAGGTACATCTCTGAGTGGAGAAACTTGTGAGTGCATCTCTGCAATGCTGTCATTTGCAGACTTTCCATGCTTCTCTAGTTTCAAGGTAATTCAACATGAGACCTCAGTAAAATTAGTTATTGTATCTGCAAAACTGTTCTATCCCCTTGTTGAGAGCTGCTAAGTATGCAGTTTGGCTGACATTGACTGAATGTGAAATCTTTTACTTATCTGAAGAATTTGTGAATTTCCTTCTGAGATACTCTGATACAATAGAATGATAATGCCCTTCATAAAAACAAACAAAAGCATTCCTGAGAGTGTGATCAGTAGGTGGCATTTAATTTCACTTATAGAGCTCAAAGCATCAGGAGACTCTTTTCAAATCTATTCCCATTGGACTCTGAGTTTGTTAATACAGTTTTTTAATAGCTGTAATATTATTGATCTGAGTTTTTTAAGTAAGTATAATAAGGTCACAATGAATATAAATTTGTAATTTTCAAGTGTAGCTCATATATCTGTAGACTAGTAATGTCTTTGCAGGCAGGTATTATAACCTACACAGATCAATTTTGTGGTTTTAATTTTAACTGTCAGAAATACATATTGTAAAATGTGAATGTGTAAACTAATGTTAATATATATTTGATCAAAAACCAATTTATAAACAGTCTGGTAAAACTGATATTTAAAAGGAAATTTTATACTGTCTTGAATAGCCCATCTTTGGCTAACACGAGCTTTATTATAATTGCTTTGTTTGTATTATCTGATCAAAGTCGCCATCGTTGTCAATCATGCTGTCTCAAATGAAATATAGTCATACATAATTAGATTTCCTTCCCTATCTGTCATAGCACGCATTTTGTCAAAATCAGGTATGTTGTCATATGTACATATAAGTAGGAATGGAATTTTTTTTTCTCTCATAACTGTTTTGTGCTTGAGACAGTGCAACTGACGTTGCAAAATTGGAACTGTAAAGCAGAATAGAAAAATAATGATACATTTATATTGCAACTATTGTCTGTTCAAAATAAGTCCAAACCTCTGGACAAAGTGCACCTTGAGACAGTATGGCTCACTCTCTAATTTGACTTAATCTGCTTTTTCAAGCTGCAGGTAATAAAAAAAAAAAAACCAAAAAGAAAGTCCTCTCCAAGGATCAGTAAAATCACCGAGAAAAAGGGAATTTATAAATGCATACTTAGATGTGGATTTGGGGATTTCGGGAGGCTGAACCATCACTAATCATACAATAGCAATCACCTCTCGGTTTTCCCTCCGTGTCAGAAGTGCGATCTCGGCCGGCGGCAGCAGGTGTCGCCAGCGTCAAGCCCTGCTCTCCTCGCCGCGCCCCCGCGCGGCTCGGCCCCTCCTGCGCCTGCGGCCCCGCGG
>Ga0065711_1035764_pt1 | contig 21863 bp, 9 predicted proteins | sample Hoacrofraction12_FD_59098 | JGI IMG/M metagenome (GOLD analysis project Ga0065711, IMG submission 59098) | Hoatzin crop microbial communities from Cojedes, Venezuela - Epithelial fraction 12 v2 (version 2) | ecosystem: Host-associated > Birds > Digestive system > Esophagus > Crop | place... | reverse complement strand
CCCGGGGAGGTTGTGGAGTCTCCTTCTCTGGAGATATTCAAGACCCGCCTGGACAAGGTCCTGTGCAGCCTGCTGTAGGTGACCCTGCTTCGTCAGGAGGGTTGCACTAGATGACCCACAGAGGTCCCTTCCAACCCCGAACATTCTGTGATTCTGTGATTTTGTGACCAGAAGCAATGGGCACAAACTGAAACACAGGAGGCTTCATCTGAACATCAGGAAACACTTTTTTGTTTTGAGGGTGACCAAGCAATGTCACAGCTTGCCCAGAAAGGTTGTGGCATCTCTGTCCTTGGAGGTATTCAGAAGCTGCCTGGACATGGTCCTGGACAAAACTGACTGTAGGTGGTCCTGCTTGGGCAGAGGGGTTGGACCAGATGGCCTCCAGAGGTCCTTTCCAACCTCAGTCATTCTGTGGTGCTGTGCAGAGGCCTGCTGTGCATGATTAAGGCCTGTGTGTGGTGCTGATACATTACATCATGGTTTGTGAGCAGGTTGGGCTTTGGAAGTGGACAGGGTAATCTTGCGTCTCTTTGATATGTTGTGCAAGCATAGATTGCAATCCCAGATTCTCATTATTTCCAGCTAGCCAAGATAATTCAGAAGTGTCACATTTCATCTCGTTTCTGTCTCCGAGACATTCAGCTGTGCAAATCATACGGCTTTGACGAAATAAACCCAACACATACACGGTCCTGAGATGCTGAAGTATCTAGCTAAGGCTTTGGTACCATGGGTTTGGTGTTGGTTATTTGTGAAGTAAAAATGAGGTCGCCTCATGCTGTTTCAATTGCACGTCTCTGCTTCTCCTTAACCAGGGAGCAGCCAGAAATACATCTGCTGCAGGATCGCAGGCAACGTGGTCGTGGAGCACCTGGGAGGGGAGGAAAGCTGGACGCTCGCCGGCTGTCCCTGGTCTCCTTCCACTCACCTGCCCAGCTGGGCACTCGAACGGCCGTGCCACGTGTGTTTGAACCACAGCAGCTCTTGCCGGTGGGGAACGAAGGTTTCCAGGCCGCACGGGGCTTCCTACGCCTCCCATCCCTCCCAGGCCTCGCAGGCTGCGGGGTTGGATTCCCTCCTGCCCTGGCTTCTCAGGGTCTGGCGAGGTGAGACGGAGCTTGGCTGGGGCCGGTGGTTCTCCTTGCCTCCCTCCCTGACCAGTTTGGAGTGGTTTTCCTTGCGCTGCCATGGAAACGGTGCCTGCAGTCGAAGAAGAGGGATTGTGCGTGGCACTCAGCCGCTGCCAGGTGTGGGGAGGAGACAGCCTGTGTTTCACCCAGTCCAAGTTCCCACTGCGGGGAGAGATGGCGGATTTAAGATGGGGGGCGAGGGGGACAGAGAAATGGCTCTAAGCTGCAGCTCAGAAATTGTGGCTGGAAATCAGTTTGAACCCCCTTTCTGCCATTAAATTAGCTTAAAGCACTAAGTTTAAAGTTTAGTGTGCTCTGCCTTGTTTTTATTTACTTTGCCTTTCCTTTTCGATACTATCATATCATGAACTGGTCTGTTCTGAAAAGGGAGATGGAGGTCCTACCTGCTTGTTTTCCACTCAGGGCTGGGGCTTTAGCGATGTGCACTGTATGTGCCAGGTCTTAGACAGAATTGCTGGGGTTGACGGCGCTGCCAGAAGGTTCCTGCATTCATCACTCGGGGGTAGGTACAGTTTTGGTCACTGTGTTTTTCTGTAATAAAGACTTGAACATCACACAACTTACACTGTAGTGTCAACAAAATACCCTGATTGCAGTTAGGCAACAAGTTGATTCATCTGTTTTTTTTACACCTCCATGCCCACCCCCAAAGGACAATAACAATGATTCCTATGGCGCTCTCGTTTTATAGTTGTATCAGAGCAGTAACTGTGATATCCCTGCTCTAGGGAACGTTCCTTTAGAGATGCTTCTGTGCATTTTCGTCTACTGACAGTTTCCTGAACAATGTTTTGGTGGCAGCTGACTAGTCTTTGAATTGAAATCTGTCCTGGAATTATGGAAGCAGCACCGTTATTTCGGTGAAGCTTGGTAATTCTGCAGTGCAGCAAGTGTCAATTTGTATGTTTGATCTCCCAGAGCCAGAACCACACATCCAGTGCAGTATGGTTTTTTGTTCCATTCATTGTTTTACTTAGAATGAATAGTGCAAATCTGGGAATCTTTTAATTTATTTGAAGACTCAATAGCAAAACTATTTTGTGTTTTACTGGAAGAATGGCACAGATTCCCCATCTGGATGTTTTATGGATGAAAGTCTGTTTTTACATAAAATCCTGATTCATTATGTTTACTGATTTCTGGTTTGTGGCAATAAATGTATGTTTTACTAATGAGAGTGGCCGTTGGTGGTCGGACAACTTGTCTCCACCAATGACCATAAGTATTTGCTGAAGGAAGAGTAAGAACAGGGCAAGAATACTGTCTCCTAATACTCAAAAGCCACGTGTTTTCAGATTTCCACAACTCAGTGAAGTTATGATGTTCTTAGTAAACATGAAAAGCATGGTGTTACATAAAGAACTACCTTCTTTCATCTCTTTTCAAGTCTGGCTCTTATTCGGTTATTTTGATATATCCCACTTCTTGTTTTGGAAGAGCTAGTGAATATGCCATGTGGGATTTTGTAGGCCTCTACCAAGTCCTCCTTAAGCTGTCTCTTTTTCCAGACTGAAGATTCCCAACTTCATTGTTCCTTGTAAAGAATCTTTCATACCTTTGATCATCCTTGTAGCCCTTCTTTCTGTCTTTTCGTTTCTGCCACATTATTTCAGACATGGGAAGAGCAGAACTTCACACAGTTTTCAGGATGTTAGCATTCTATGAATTTATTGTGATTCATTGTGATGAAATGGTGGTGGTCTGACACTCCTCTGGCAGCCCACAGGGCTGTTTCTGGAATGACCAGCCAGAGCCCCTGTGGGGAGGGCCTGGTGCTCCTCGCTGGGCTGAGCAGGATGGGGACCTCACGGAGCTGGGAGCTGGGAGATGCAGGACCTGCAGGCAGAGCTCAACAGGTTGTGCTGCAGAGGGGGAGTGAGCAGGAGTGCAATAGGATGTCAGTAGTGATGCTGCAGGGGCAAGGGCCACGGCCTCAGTGCAAAGACAGCAGAAGACCAGAAGCAAGTTTAAACAGGGAGGGAACAGCAGTGCACAGAACAGGGTACCCTGGAAGCTTGTGACCTGTGACAGCAAGGCAGCAGCTCTTCCCTCGTGGAAAAATTCAGCTGAAGAAAGATGTGGAGTCCTGGGAGTAGACTGGAAAGACGGACACGTTACCCTGGAAGAGAAAACGAGGCCAGCAGCTTAACAGGTCTGACTTGTCATGGGAGAAGGAAGTACTGAGTATTAGCAGGAGGAGGCTCCCTTCTGTGATAAACTGAGGCATGCATCTGCTAACCTGACACAAAGCCATGTGAGGCTTGCTGCTTGCCTGTAGTCAAAACACAGCCCAAATCCTGCACCAATAGACAAGCGAGACTCATCAAATCCAAGGACTTGCTGCTCTTCCGTGTGGGCACCAGTGATGCTGCCAAAGTGTGATCTGGAAATCAGGGCTGCGGAGTCTTTGGAGTTAAAGTAAAGGAGACAGCTGCTCAGGTTGTTTTCTCCTGAGTCTCTCCAGGGAAGGGTGCAGGCAGAAGCGGGCATATCGTTTAGGTCAACATCTAGCTGTGTAGCTGGTGTCACTGACTGTCTTTCTTCTTCTGTGATCAAGGGACTATGACCTACTGAGTGAATAAGAGATCCACTTTTCAAAGAGGTGTAAGCGTGCCTTTGCCAACAGACTGCGGAACTATGAAGTGAGCTTTAAATGGCGGTTAAGAGAGAGCAGAGACGTTTAAAGCTGGAGGGAAGAAGGTGAAAGCATGCGTGAAACAGAGCTATAGGGGAGGCTACCACACTCCCCTCAGAGACCAGGAGCAGGCAGCACATCATCTCAAGTGCCTGTGCACCAACCCTTGCACTCTGAGGAGCAAAACAGAAGAAATGGAGTTCCCTGTGCAGTCATACAGTTACAATGTCATTGGGATTACCGTAACTCGGTGGGAAAGCTCACGTGACTGGAGTCCTGGACTGGACAGTTCAGACCATAAGGAAAGACAGATAGAGTAGAAGATGGGTAGAAGAGAAAGGATTGTGCTCTGTGTAAAAGAAGGATTTTGATAAACAGAAGTCAGCTGTGATCTGTTGAGTGCTTATGGGTCAAAATTAGAGCCACCGAGACAGACCTCATGGTGTCTGCTGCATGCCTGGATCAGGATGGAGAGGTGAATGAAGCCATCTTCAGTCACCTCCCAAGAGGTCTCAGGCCTGCAGGCCCTGGTTCTCAAGAGGGAGTTCAACTATCCTGATACTGGGAAAGCAATGCAGTGGTGCACAAGGAGTCTGGGAGATTTTCAGGGTGCATTGACGACGTCTTCCTAGAGCAGTCTGTGGATGGACCAACTAGGAATGGTGCTCTTCTGCACTGTATGCTTACTAATGAAGATATGTTTGAAGATACACATGTCAACAGCAGTACTGGCTGCAGCAGTTGTAAGACTGTAGAGGCCAAGGGACTTGAGGATAAGTGATAAAATAAAGACCTGGAGCAGGTTTCAGCTGACTTGGGGAACTGTTAGGAGGGATCCAACGGGGCTCCGTCTTGGAAGGCAAAGAAGCTCAGGAATTTGGGGATATTTCCCAATACATCTGCTTCTTGAAGCAAAAGAGCAGTCTATCCTCCTAAGCAGGAAAAGGAGCAGGCGTAAGAAGAAATCAGCTGGAAAAACACCAAGCTACTAAGAGAGCTCAAATGAAAAGAGAAGCACTACAACAGTGCAAAAGGGGGCAAACTCCCAAAAAGGAATACAGAAATACTGCTTCACTGTGCAGAGATGCAATTAGGAAGGCAGAAGCTGAGTTGGAGCTCAAACTAGCAAGAGGTAACAAGAATAATGTAACAGTTTTTGCAGGTATTTCAGTAGGATGTAGAAGTGCAGTAAAGATGTAGCCCTGCTGCTGAATAGGGCCAGCAAATTGATAAAAAAATGGCACCGAAAAGGCTGAGGTACTCAACCTGTCTTCAGAGGTAATGTCAGGCCCAAAACTCTACGTCAAGTAGCAACGACAAAGCAAAAGGCAAACCACTGATAGCAGAGGAGGTTCAAGTGAGGGATCATCTGTACCAATTGGACAGGTACAGCTCCTGTGTGACCTGATAGGATGTAATTAAGGGTGCCAAGAGAGTTGGCCGACACCATCTCAAAACTACTCTTTAATGTCTCTGAAGGGTAGTGGAAGTAAGGGGAAATCATATATATCTGGAAAAGAATAAGTATTACAGAAAGGAGGGAAAAGTAGATCCAGGCCAGTCAGCCTTATGTTTCTGAGAGAAAGTATGCAAATCCTGGAAGCAGTTCCAGGCAGCTGAAGGATATGTGAAGTTAGGATCCATTTTGCTCCACAAGGATCACCTACTTATCTACAAGGAATTTCATCTCCCATTTTGTGTCCTGCGTTTTCAGACTATGAAAACATCCTTCTGAAATTCTCTGTTGTTGCTTTTCAGCCTTACTGTCCCACATAATTTCATATTCTTGCCAAACTTTGTCACTCTGTTGTTCACTCCTTGTTTCAAGTCACGTATGTATTGAACAGTGTGGAACACAGAACCGGAACTTCACTTGTGGACGCCTTCAACTATGAGGATTTACCACTTATTTCTAGTCTATTTAAGTAACTTGTTATATATTCAGAAACCTTCTGGATAAGTAGTTCATGTTTGTGCCGGTGTCCACTAATTCTGTTTCATGTTGTAGGCTCCACTAATTTGCCTGATACGACTGACTGGTTTGCTGCGCTGTAGTCTTATAGATCTCTCTGGAAACGGGCATTGGATTCAATGTCTTTCAGTTCTCAAGTATTACATCTGTTTTAACCTGTGTATTTTCTAGTTCCTTCAGAACTCTTGAGCGAATACTATTTGATCTTCCAATTTGTTACTGTTTATTCTGACAATTTGTTTCACGACCTATTCTACAGTCACTTCAATTTCAGGCAGATCCTCTGATAAGACTCCCTCAGTGAGTTCTTAGCATTGGAATTTCCCATGAAATAGCAAAAACCTTTCTGAAGGATTCATTTAGTTTCTCTTCAATGAACTCTTTTATATCTTGATCACCCAGTGGCTCTACAGACTCTCCAGGCAGCTTCTTGCTCCTGATGCATTTGAAGAAGGATTTGTGGTTAGCTTTGATGCCTTTGGCTATTTGTCCCTTGGAACCGTATTGTGCTATCTTAGGTTTTTGTATTTAACCTGTCGGCATTTATGGTCCTGTATTTTCTTAATTTGAACATGATTTCAGCTTTCAGAAAGAGAGTTTTTGATTATAATGACTTCCTTTGGCCTCCTGTTTTAACTGTACTATCTTCTTTTTGTGGTGTCTTAAGCTTTTCTTGACACACTGCATTGGCCCTGCGCTTCCAATATGGGGACATCGAGTAGTTTCCATGCTGCCTGTGAGGACTTAACTCTCAGCTTTAAACAAACTTTATGATTTTTTGTTGCATATTTTCTCTTTTTATTTGGCTCGTAACTGGCGATTTTCTGACTTCTGTAGGGATGTTGGATCTGAGCACAGAATGGTTGCTTAAAGAGTGGCTTCTCAGCTGCAAGATGTCAAACCGTCTTTTGGGCATTACCTGAGACCAAGTCAAGAATTGCATCTTTTCCTATGAGCATCTTAAACAGCTGTCTGTGTGCCATGTCTTTCTGACATGTTTGGGTTTGGACTGTACAAACCACAGGGGTAGCGGAAGACTCTCAGAACTATCGCATTTTATACCCTTCTTTCGAAATATGTCTCTGTCTTGATGGACAGCCAGTACTGCCATCTCCGTACTGTGTTAACCCATATGTCAAGCCAAACAAGTTCTTGTTATTCAATGAGATTGTTTATTTAATTTGATTCTTAGCTCTTTCCCTATCTTAGTCCATACTGCAAATGTTATCCTGAACAGCGTGTTCCTTAACTAATTGTTTTCAAACAGGTAATTTTTAGACTGTAATTTCATTATGAAAGCCTTTTTAGTTTGTTCAAAAGATGAGCTATTCATACCAGAAATTAGGAGAATATGATCATAATGGTACTTCTTAAAACTAGCATTTTCATTACTAATTGCATTTCTTTTTCATAAGGAACAATATGAATAAGTTGGGAATTTCCTTCATCTGTGTTATTTTTGCAGGGTAGCCAGAAAAGGAATGAATTGTCTAGTTATTTTACTAGTTCTCTTCTTTGTAATAAAAGAGGAAATATTCAAAAGCATAGTTTGGGCTATCAAAGTTAACTGCTACTGCCACAGAATAATATGTGAGAGAAAATGTGCAAATCTTGAGGGTCTGCACTCCTTGAGTTCAACTTTTTTAGCCCATGATGTTTGAAAGCCTGTTTTTTCTCTTTAATAGTAGTAGAAATAAGTGAATTATTTGACTAATCAACGTGTTGTCTACTCGAATACTAGAATTTTTTTGTTTACAAACATCCCTGTATTTGTGCAGATTTTCCTTACAGTTTCATTGTAGTCCTCAATTTGTTGGAAAGTCCATCCACATTCAGTCAGTGTAGCAAACTGAGTCTTGCAAGGATGCAGGAAATCAAGCTTCTATGTTGTTAGTTGTAAGAAAAGAAAGAACAGAATCCTATAGGTATTATAATTTGCATGCAGTAGCTTGCCCTAAAAAAAAAAAAGCCCATCTGCTTTGTTAGATAACTTTTGAATCCCTTACTAACATACTAATAGCTAGTTCTTTAATAGATACAACAATATTCAGATCTAGTATCCTAATTAATTCAGAGGTTCAAGGATAATTGCAAATTATGGAGTCTGTTCTTGGATATGCTGCGCTGACAGTCTATGTATGGGTTGAGAAATCAGTCTTTCTTACAAGGCAAGGAATATCAAAACAGAAAATTGTTCACCAGAATAATTTCTCCAATGGAACCAGGAGAAGAGGAAGAGACTAGATATCTCTAATCTCTTAGACCATTCTGGAAGAGTGTAAAGCTAATGATATATAACACTGGCTCTACATCTGTATGCTATGCCTAGGATGACATGTGTCTTGAAAACTCTGGAAGAGAGATCTAGTTTAGAGACGTATAAAGAGGGAACTGGAGAAGCCCATGAATAAAATGCTGGAGAAGACTTTAGGTCACCAAACATGTAGACAGACTGCACAAAGAGTGTTGTGTCTTATTGGTATCCACAAACATTGGTAAGTATGCTAAAATCTCTGTAGCTATTGCTGGCATCTTGGCATAAGGCCCTGCAGACCACAGATCAGATCAGAGAAGAAAAGAAGACTAGTAGCTGAATATGTTGTCAGAATCAAATAAGGTTTTCTTAGTGCTTCAGTGTCTAGAAAGTTTCTAGAAGTTTCACTTTATGAAGCCACAATGTTTCACGTCCTTAGCTTTTCACATCTTTAAACTGTACAAATAATTTTTGCATCATAATAAAGCATACTCCAGTTGCAACAGGACTGCATTGCTCTTCTCAGAACAAAATTACCCTACAAATATGTATTGGAAAATCAACGTGAAAGGCATCAGTCCACAGTTCTGTCTGATGTATTAGACTGGCTGAACATACGCTTTTCTTTTCCATTTAGACGTAGTAAATCTTTGTGCCTGGACAACTGAGAAGTAAACAAGAATTACAAACTTGGGCCAGTGTAACACTGAAGAGTCAGGGACTGTTACTAAACTCCAGTTCTGTTTCTCTCACTCTGCTTGGAAAAGATCCACCATCTCTGAGGTTTTGGTTTGCTCCCACATTGAGCTTTACAATTAATAACAATAAGCCCTAAAGCGAGTCCAAGCTAGTGAGTTAGAAAGTCAATTTATCTCCTTGAATTGCTGCTACAGGAGGAGGAGAAGCAAAGGTGTGAGATTAGAAAGCTCTTAGTAGTTCTAAACCTGTCCTATCACTCCAAGGCTTTTACTTACACTTTATTACTTTGGAGACTGAAGTAGTTTGCATGGGAGGAGGTAGAGTAGGACAGCAATCATGGTGGGTGACAAACCATTGGGAGTGTTGGCAAGGAATGCAAAAACTAGTGAGAAGGAGAAGAAAGGAGTGAACTAGAAGACTAAAGCTGAATACAAAACAGGGAGAAATAAAAATGGGATAAAAAAGGACCAGGCAATTTGTAACAGAAAAATGGACATAATTTGAATAACTTTGGTGATTGTGCTGGAAGAGAAAGAATACAATTTCCCTAGGAACAGAAGTCTAGGCAGTTGGGCAGTGTGCCTTCAGAGAGCAAGGCTTGCCTGTAACTCACAGAGAAACAGGGCAATGTGCCTGGAGAGCTGAAACATGCAACTGAATGCAATTGTGACCTCATTTGTGTCAGGGTCCTAAAAATAGAAAATAAAATAGGGTCTGATTTCTGTAAAAGTTGTTAAAGGCATAAAAGGGACTCCTCTGAAGTAATCTTACATGAAAAAGAAGGAGTAGTTTATTTTTAAACACCATAATCAGACAAACTAACTCTTTACACCATAAATAATCCATATGTATAGTAGCCCAGATGCCATGCTAATCTCTTATAAAGAAGCATGGGATTGCTGAAACCCTCAGATCAGACGAGGGAATGAGCTAGAGAAATACAAGTTCAGACTGATAAAATACTAGCACTTACTCAGGTCAAATGTGTCTTTATGTAAGCATGATGATGATCAGAGAGGTTGATAGCCACTGGTCTCTAATCCGCCATATAGATTGGCATAAAGCCTTGGAAAAATTTCCAGAGCTCATCAGTTCTAGGATCATAGGAAAATTAGGTTTAAAGAGACCTCTGGAGGTCTACTCCAACCAGGTCTAGCTTCAATGTTAGATCATATGTGCAGTTGTCTTTCAAAATCTCCAAGAATTGAGATTCAACAACCTACCTGGGCAATCTATTCTAGTGTTTAATGACCCTTGCTGTCTTGTTTGGTTTTGCGGTTTGTTTTTTTGTTTGTTTGTGGGCTTTCTTCTTATATCCAGTCAGAATTTACCTCATTGCAACTTGTCACTGTTGCCCTTGTCCATTTGCTGTATACCTATAAACCCCTGCACTATAATCCCCTATTAAGAAGTAATAAATCTGTAATTAGATTCTCCCTTGACTTTCTCTTCTCCATGCTAAACAAACCAAATTCCTTCAGCTTCCTCTTGTACAACGTGTGCTTCGGTCTTCTCACCATCGTGGTGGCCCTCTGATGGTCTTTCTTCAAAATCTTGTCCTGTTTCTTGTCCTGGTGGCCCAAAACCAGACACTGTACTCAAGATGCAGCTTCAGGAGTACCAAATAAAAGGGAAGAATTACTTTCTTGTTCTGTCAGTGGCTCCCTTGCTAGTGCAGTGGAATAAGTGGTTGGCCATCATCGCCACAGGAATGCACTGCAGAGTCGCAACTTGTTGTGCACCAGATCCCCCAGGTCCTTTCTGTGGAGTTGCTGTACTGTTACATGGGATTCCATCCTCCATGAGGGACTCTGCATTTTTCTTTCTTGAACTTGATGACACACTATCATTGGCCTGTTCCTCCAGCTTGTCAAGGTTCCTTTGGATGGTAGTCCTGCCCTCCAGTGTCTGAATTGCTTCCTTCAGGTTGGTGTTACCTGGAAATTTGCAGTTGCTTGTAGGTGCAGTCATAGCTGTAGGGTTTTTTTTACCTCAAAATCACAAGTAGGTGTTTTTTTTTTAAATCTTCATTTTTTATTTTTGGCCTACATTAAGATCCTGCAACAACATATCCACCACTGAGTTTTTGAATTTGCCACCTCTCTGTTCATCTGATCATTACCTCATGAGCTTTTTCCTTCACCCTATGTTATTTGGTGAAACAGAAGAAAGAAAGAATTGAGTGAAAAAGGGTAAGAACAGGACAACTGAAAACACAGTCCACCAATGGAGAAAGTAGAGAAGCTGGAAGAATCAAATAGTACATTCTACAGCCCAGTTTTGAAGCTTCTGAACAACGTTCAGTGTCACATGGATAGGGGCATTGCTAGTGATGTTTTTATCCTGTTTGAAAGCATCAAGAAATTCTGGTTTGCTTCTAGATGCAGGATGGGTTGTTGGGTCTGGTTTGTGTCTGATGCTGTCCCTAGATTTCCACCAAGTTAAACTTATCTAGATTTTGCTGTTTTTCTCAGGAATTATGTGCCCCAATTTTAGCTGCTCATCTGTGTCTGGTATGATAGGCTAAGAATCATGTGTTGCCAACACTACTCTAAGTAATGGCCTTTACTTGGAGTTTGTAGATGTGCAGTATATGGAATTACGCACGATGCCATAGGGTGTGCAGTAAAATATACACATACTACTTGTGACATTAATTGAGGGACAGTTTTTCTTGTTTAATAGGTTGCAATGAGGTAGAGCCAGTGTTACACATTTCTACAGCCTATGTGCTCTAGGACATTCTGTGGTTTCTAAGGTACTGTAATCCAGGCGAACGATTTGTTTGTTTGTGTAGCTGTAATCAGGCTTTCTCTATTCATCTCACCAGGGATTCCCAGCCTTACCTCAATGTCATTATTTGTCTGTATTTGAAGATTCCAATGATCATCGGTGCACCAGTTTGTTTTTGTATCTCGTATTTACAGTCAAAAGCTAAACGTTTTTCCTCTTTTAATGTTATGACCTTAAGATTCTTGGGAATTCAATAAATCCGCAAGGCTGTTTAGCCTAAATTTAGATACTTTTTTTTTTTTTTGTATCAGATGCTTTTTACAGTGTCTACTGAATTTGCTGTGTCTTTTGCTCAGCATCAATACACATCTCTCTGTGAAAGGACTGAAGGATTGCTTTAAGATTGCAAGGGACAGAGTAAAGTGAGATCAGCTCTGAATATCAGCCAAGTTGCTTTCGACCTGTTTTTCCCTTCCCAACATTCAAATGGATCAGCACAGACCACCCAGCAGATACAAAGCTTAAAAATAACCAAATACCCTCTTACTTAGTGTGCCCTGAGCTCAGGAGTTCGTAACCTGTCCAAAGGATGTGAAGATTTCCATCAGGCTTATTCAGTTTCTGGACCACTGTGAAACGTATGAACTTACTCAAGTCTTATTTAGTGTTTGAAGTTTTGGTGTCTGCAGAGGGTAGATAAAATATAAATCCCCTACTGAAAAGGCAAATATGTCCAATTGCCATCTATGGAATAATAAATATTTTTACAAAAAAACTCATGGTAGTGGACAAATACCACTTTTTAAACATAAATTGCTTCAGGCCCTAGCAGTTACATACTCTTTTTATCACTTCGGAACAATTTGATAAAGTTATCATGAAGTTCCTCCCTTTCCAAGCTGCTCTCTTGAGTGGTTCCTCTGGATTACGCTCATCGTTATCTCTGATCTTCCTGTTGGCTTCCCACTCCTGCACCCTTTGTGACGCTAAGTGCTGAGCGCTGCCAGACTGGTCATTTCAGCTTTGCAGTGCCTTTGCACGGGCGCTTGCTTTGGCAACATCGCCCTTTGTAGCACAGTCCATGAAGCTGCGCTTGACGTGGCGTTACTGAAATTAATTTTAATACTGCAATGCAGTTTCTACAGTTCTTCATTCTGCAATTGTCTTGACAACAGATTTGCATAATCAGTGGGTAGGAATTTGTTTTTAATTTTGATGTTCCGATTAGCTTGATTCCTATAAATAATAGAAGGTTGTGAAGATAACACAACATGGCATGAACTGGTGAAATTGATTGTAAACAGAAGATAAATGACAGAGTCAGGTTCAGTGGTTATTTTTGTAAAATGTAAGCAAATACTATTTCTAGCTTCTGTCTTCTTGCACTGCGACAGCTGCCTGAAATCTAAACATACAGATTCATTCAAATATTAGTCACTCTCATTGCTTACCGAACAGAGAGAAGGAAGCTTATTAATTTGTTTTCTGCCTGGGATTCTTGACACAGAGGGATAGCAGACTTCCGACTCTTACTTGGTTTCTTTTTTTCTTTCATTCCAAAGGCAACACTGTGGACCTGCACCTTTGTCTTCACGTGAGGGAATACCTAACACAGTTGTTTGTTAAATTTAATGTAGAGAATAATTCTGAGGTAATAATTGCTTGGCTCTGCCCCATCACATATCCCACTCCCTCTACCTTTCATCTCCTTCCTTCCATCCCTAACTTCAGATGGCACCTGACAGAAGACAATTAAGTGAGAAATAGCAGCAATTAAATCAAGGTAGTAATGAAGTTACTGTTCACCTGTTCTAGCCATTTTCATGCATTACAAACCCAAGGTTATTTTTTTATGTGATCCAGCACATCTCTGCTTCTGGCTTGAGGAGGAACGTACGCGTAACTGTCCTTTTCCAGTCATCTCTGCAGGGCAGGACTTACACAATGTGGGCAGTGAAACCAGAAAACATGGGTTCCTACATCTGAAGATCAGAGTTCCCTCAAAAAGGGAGCAATTATCGAGAGAGAGAGACTGCTTAAACTGATCATTTTACGGCATTTACTAGAGCAGCAATTTGTAAAGTAGGGCTGAAAGAGATCAGGGGAGGGTGAGTCATGAAGTGTGCTGGGAAGTGAAAGAAAGACGGAATGCAGAAGAGAACAGAAAGGAGTAAGTAGGAAAGAAAGATAAATGACAGAGTGAAGAGGAGAAAAGTGTATTTTGGAGACAAGAATTATGAGCAAAGAATGTTCTGTAGACAAAGTAATGATGACGTAAGGGTGTTAGTTGGGAAAACGCAGAAGTGTCTGGAAAGTAGTCAGCCAGAGTGATTATCTGAAGGAATAGGAAGTATAGAAAATATATGGGAAAATATACAATCCAGATAGCAGAAGAAAAGAAAAAGGGAAAATAATCTTTTATTTTAAAGTATTTCAGTAAAATAGGTTTGGGGGCTTTTCCATATTAGTTGACTTGGGATAGCATGGACAAAAGGGAGCTGAAGAGTTGTTTGCACACCTAGAGTAGAAGGACACAGTGAGTTACGCTTGTCTGCCTGGGAGAAGGCAAATGACAGCAAGGACAGTCGGGAGCGTTAGCTCCTGGGTCCCTGATTCTTACGTTCTCTCAGTAATGTTATGAGGACAGCTACATCTTCTCACTAGGCAGGTAAAAAAAGTACCCTCCACCGGACCGTGGCAAAGAACGTGTCTGCCCTGCCTCACCTGGGATGGCGGGAAGGGAAGGTGGCTGGGTGAAAATGTGTGCTGAGTGTCAAAATGTGCATTGATATCATTGTCATCATAGAATCAAATAACTTCAAAAATGCAGTGGAACAGAATAGCTGCTAAAGCTTTTGCTTTTATTTTGAAAGTAAACTCGATACTTGGTTTGATTTTGTATAAAATACCATCAGAATTTCTCAGTGCTTACATGCTTTGATGTAAGCATCCTAGCTTAGCAACTACTAAATCACTTTGATTTTACATTCTTCAAAACTTTAGTAATACTTCTCTTACAGTCCTTTCTGCAGTAGGGGTATTATTTTATACAAACAAGGCTAGGATTTGAACAATAACTCTTGCAAAGTTGATCAACAGTCTCTTTGGCTTTTCAGACAGTTGATTCTACTAGATGAGAGAGGAATGCTCTCTGTGAAGTAGGCGTAACTGAAATAGGTGATTCTTATTTAGGTGATTTTTAATAGTCCTATCTACAATGAAAAAGACATTTCCGAGTACTACAAAGAAGTGCAGAGAATATAATTAACTATGATTACTAATGCACTATTAACATTCAGTGAGCAGCGACGTTTTGCTCTTTACATCAGTCTGACTCTTGATGATATTCTTGTACTCTGGATAGTCTTACTTGGAGTAATGCATACAGAATTAAGTAGACTTCGTCAAATAGTCTGTGGCCATTTAAGTATACGCCGGCTATTTCGTGCTGTACATAACCTCCGTGTATTTCCCCCCTTATTTGTAGTGCAGGACAGAAGTTATTCCATGCCAATTAACAGAGAAGGAAAGAGGGATGATCCAGCTGGATTAGGTAGAACCACCACCAGCCTTCTTCCATTTCAGTTTAAGGCTTGCTTCATTTCAGAGATTTGAAAAGTTTGGTGCCTCCATTTACCCTTGGCATCTTGGTCAGAGATTTTAGGTAGCAGACAGGATGAAGACTTTTTAATTCTTCTCTCTACTCCTACCACTTGTTTCTTTATCTCAGATACCAAGTTCTTCAGTGGTGCTTGGCGGGCAGAAGTCATGACCCAGGTAATTTCCAGTACAGTTTTTCTGCCAGGCAAGACGTTGCCGGAGATTTATTCAAGGGACTCTCCCATACCTCTGCATTATGGGGAGTTGTTTTTTGAAAGAAGAGAGGGAGAAAGAGATAATGGGTGCGTTGTGTGGACACGAGAATGAATTAACAAGTGGATTCTCAAAATATTTCTCCTTCAGCCTTCAACAAACCCAAAGAAGAGGGGCAAGAGAGCTTTTACTATTTACCTGTGAAAATTACTTCACACAACTGACCAAAATGAAAGGAAATTGGGAAGGGAAATTTGGCAAATTTACAACAAACGTAATTCCCTAAAACTGTTTCAGTTTGGTGTTTGATAAAACTACTGCTGCCATATGTGGAAAATGTAGCTCTTCAAGGAATAGTGGGGATTTTACTTGGCTGGGCTTGCTTTTTTCTTTTTTTCTTTTACTTTAAAAAAATTATCTCTTGTGTATAAAACCAAAAACTCTTTAGAATTCTGTTTATAAGCTCTACGGATAAATCCTATCTGGTGGGACTGGTTTGGCTTCCTTGACAGAATAAAAGGAAATACGTTCAATTAGTGGTAGGATTTTTAAGATGGCTTTTGTCCAAAACTACTTGAGTTTCCCTTCTGCACATCATTAAATGCAGAAATTAAACTGTGTTCAGTCCATAACAACACACTTTCAATTTAGTTTATTTCGCTGGTGTGTACTGTGATGGTTGTCTTTTTGAGTACAAAAGCTTTTGTCACCGCATGATCATCTACAGAACTTTTCATCTTTTTTTAAGTAACACAAGTTGTTCTCATTTGTGATCATACTTGGATCAGCTTGTTAAGAACACATTCATATGCTGCTACTAAGAGGTCTCCATGAACTATGAATGATTTTGACGTAGCCTTAAATTGTTTAATGTATTTGGAAATTGCATTCCTGATAAACCGGCTCATTCTACGATGTATTATTAGAGTGAATGAAGGAATGAGTAGGTGTAACCACAAAAATTTGGACTGTGAATGTGTCTGAAAAGAAAAAAAAAGAGGCTTTCCTGTAAGAGACTATACTAACATTTTTTTCACAAATTATAATTTCATCTACTGAAATTCCTTCCTAATCTCAAGAGAAGTCAAAACAAATGGTTTAATTTATTTTTTCAGGAACTGCAGTTTGAGAGACTGACTCGAGAACTTGAGGCTGAACGTCAGATTGTAGCTAGCCAGCTGGAGAGATGTAAGCTTGGATCAGAAACTGGAAGCATGAGCAGCATTAGGTAATGTATGAATTGTTAATTTCTTTGTAATGTAATGAATTTTGTAGCTGTTACATATCACCACTGAGAATGAAATTGATCATCTTCTTGTAAGAGAATTATACACCAGGGAGCACGAGATTTAGTAGAGTTTGAAAATTTGCATTTTGATCTGCTTTTTAAAAAGAAAAATTCAAGAAGGGGCTTAATTTTGTGCAATTTGGTATCTGGTTTGTCCAGTAACAAAATAGGAGTCACATGTGGAATTCATTGATTTGCTGCAGTCTGAATGGATTATCAGCAAAACTCTTGTTTCCACTACCAATACAGCTGTAATTTTCAGCCAGAGCTTTTGAGCTTAATATTTGCAGCGATGTATTGAGAACTTTTGTGAACCTGTTTTATCATGATTTTATCATTCAAGGTATTAAAAGGTTTAGAGATTAGTACTTAAAACTGCTGACCTGACATCAAAATGTAGTGATATGTGTCACTTTTTTTAAACATTGCCTTTCTTCAGTGTAAGAAATGGTTCTGGTATGTTGTTTGGATGATGGCAAGATTATTTAAGAAATTCTTACAAAAGGAAGCTGACCTCTTGATCAGTTTGGTGTGAATGAAGATTTTGTAGTTTTGGTCTTCTTGAGAGTAGTTACTTTGTTGTCTCAGGTGAATCTAATAAACTGAAGATGACAGTACTTGAGTTTAAAGGATCAAGAAAAAAATATGTTGTATAGACATATTTTCTGTTTTAATCAGTGGAAATAACTAAGTGCAATGCCTTTTTGAATACATAAGGTTAAGTATGATATGCCAAATTTTGTGTGATACGAGTAGAAAAACTACAAAAAGTACGTATCAGTACTGGAAGAAACCCTTCCTCAGTTTAAGCAATTCAGATTGCAATCAAATAAATGATTGTTTTGCATGATAAGTAAGAAATAATTATTTATTTGAATGCCAAAAATGCAACAAAAATACTGAATGTAACGGTTCAGTTAAAATGGAAGAAGTCAGGAGAATCTTTCTGTAATTCAGCAGAAGCTGTACTTGAAGTTGACATAAGTATAAACATTTGCAATAAATTGAGAATTAACTCCCTAAGATGAAGTCTTACTTTACTTTATATAATCTTTCCAACCAACCAGATTTACATTAACACTAGAGAAATTATATTACCTAGATTTATTTAAGCGCAGAGTAAGTCATAATTGGCAGTGCAATACTATATTTGCACCTTAGGTGCACTGCCCCAGCACTTTAAATTTCAAGATGGTATGACTGCATTTCAAAAAAGCTATCTGAACTATGTTTGAATAATACTGAGCTATGTAAGAATAATACTGGTTTTTTAGGATTATTCTAGCCAGTGATATTGAGATTGGGAAATTTCTTATTTGGAGGGAAATATTTTCTTGGTGAACTTCTTTGCTATAGATAAAGTTACACTTTTGAGTCATCAGTGGTATCAGTTTCACTCAGCTGTTTCTTAAGAGACTCAGGTTGTTGGAGAAGTTTAATATTTTGACTACTAACCTCTCTGTGTAATAAACTAATACCTAGAATAACTGAGGAGATTTCATGCAAATTTTTGACACCTGTAATTTGCCCCAAAAATCTTTTACGTATGAGAGTTTAAATTTTCTAGCATTTCAACTAAAAATGTTGTAGGAAATAATGCTGTTGTCCAGAAGATAACATTGAAAGCTTACAAATAGATAGCTGTTCTTAGACTTGGAAAGTGATTTAAAAAGGAAATTAGTAATCTAATCTAATATTGTTTGTGTTGAGTTGTTGTTTCTCCCGTACATATTGAATGAGCTTGAATTTTCTGTTAGCTTTAAAAATGCTGAATCATTATGGGAAGGAGTAGAACTAAAACAAATATTAAGTGAAGTCAAATATCAGTTTGGCTGCTCTGGTGACTTCCCAGTGCTCATTTGGGTTTGAGAATATTCCTTTGTTTTGGTTTGGCCTGGATAAATGCCAGGTGCCACCAAACCTGCTCTATCACTCCCCCTCCTCATCTGGACAGGGGAGAGGAAAGATGATGAAAGGCTCGAGGGTCGAGACAAGGACAGGGACAGATCACTCACCAATTATTGTCATGGGCAAAACAGACTGAACTTGGGGAGAAAAGGGAGTTTAATTCATCACCAATCAAATCAGAGTAGGATAGTGAGAAATAAATCCAGATCTTAAAACACCTCCCTCCAACCCCTCCCTTCTTTCCGGGCTCAGCTTCACTCCCGTTTCTCTTCCTCCTCCCCCAAGCCCTGCCAGCAAACCTGCTGCAGCATGGGCTCCTCTCTCCATGGGTCCACAGGTCCTGGCAGGAGCCTGCTCCAGCACGGGCTCCCCATGGGGTCACAGCCTCCTTCAGGCACCCACCTGGTCCGGCGTGGGGTTCCTTCCATGGCCTACAGGTGGATATCTGCTCCACTGTGGACCTTTATGGGCTGCAGGGGTGCAACCTGCTTCACCATGGTCTTCATCACGAGCTGCAAGGGAAGACTCTGCTCCGGCGCCTCGAGCACCTCCTCCCCCTCCTTCTTCACTGACCTTGATGTCTGCAGAGTTGTTTCTCTCACATCGTCTCACTCCTCTCTCTTGACTGCTGTTTACCTGCAGCTATTTTTTCTCCCCATGCTTAACTATGTGATCCCAGAGGCGCTACCACCATCGCTGATTGGCTTGGCCTTGGCCAGCGGTGGGTCCTTCTTGGAGCCGTCTGGCACTGGGTGTGTCAGACATGGGGGAAGCTTCTCGCAGCTTCTCACAGAAGCCACCCCTAGAGCCCCCCTGCTACCAAAACCTTGCCACGCAAACCCATAACATCCTTTGACATCATATAGTGAGACAAAGACTTGGAACATAAAGAATTACATAGTGTAATAATATGCGTTAGGAAAAAAAGCATCCAACTTCTTACAGTCTTTTGGAGTTTGTGGGGGCAGAAGAGGCTTGCTTAAAAATACTTTTTTTCATATATATGACCCCCTGTGAAGCTAAGCTTATTAGACACATTTACTTTAAAACAAGAAGATTAATTTTGCAGCAAATAGTAAATGCTTTAAAAAGAAGTGTCATACTGATGCAGGGTAATTTGAAGATTTTGCCATCTTTATTTTATTCAGCTACTGAATAATTAGTTAATTGATTTAAGCGTACTTTTCTGGTGGAATACAAACTAAAATCAGAACTTATAGCTGTTATTACTATGCTTTTATTGGTAATGAGCTTCTTAAAACAATTTTTAAATCAGTTGCATTTATTTAATTATTGAAAATAAAATCCTACCCATGAGTCTCCAGTAGAAGTGGGTATACATCCTTCAGTGATGTCATTGTTCTCTGATGACACCTAAGTTTATTATTCAGATGCTTTTCCTTATCAAGGAATAATCAAACTGGTCTGATTGTAATCAGAATATTTTAATATTTGGAAGTTAGGTTTTTTTTCCCTACTTTAATTCACTCAAAATATCTAAAGGAATTTTTCTTGTTAATAGTTGTTATGTATGTCTTTTAGTACCCAAATATCTAAAACTATTACATGGAGCAGCTATCCATATTTGCAATTTTAGTCAGGCTAAGACAGCTTGTAGTGGTGTGTTCTGCCATACCTTGGTCTAACATCTTAAAACAACTGCAGGTACACGTAACAAGTACTTACATTGCCCTTCATTTTGGGAATACCAGGAAAACTGTTCTCAGCTTTACCTTCTTGGGATAGTAGTTTCATGGAGTCTTCCTATATATGTCTTAAGACTATGCTCTTGAAACCAGGTTTTTAGGAACATGCTAAAGGGCTGTTATTTCTGGCTTCAAGTTTGCTTTCTGTACTCATCTTATATATTTGACGCTTGGCCCATAAGAAGTTGTGTACCCAGGTGTACCATGAAGCTTCACGTGGCTCAGTTTTTCAGTCCTTAAGGACTTCTTATAGAACCTTTTCTTGTCACAGAAACTGGGATCGAGGAAGTAATGTGAGGTGAATTTGCACAGCACAACTCAGCTCTGCACAGAATTACGCAGTCTAGATCCTTGACAGGAATCGTTGTATCTTACACGGGTGTAGCTCCGTAGCTCCAGGCCTGGTGAGGGGCAGGTCTAAGTAGCCTGGAAGGAATCTGGCGTTCATAGTTTCCATGATACAAAGTGATATCTCTCTACCATAGTTTGCCTGGAGATGTGCCAGTTTGTTCGGAAGATTGGATTAGCCAGAGCTGACTGCTTTATTCAAAGCTCTGATTTTGACAAGTCTTGTTCAACTGGAGGGATGCAAATGCTCAGTTCTTCCACAGAACCATGCGCTAGCCTTGAAGAATTGATTATGGGCATGCGAGGAAACACCACAGCTTTGATAATGTTCATCATTTCTGTGCCTACCTATCTGAAAGCTGGGCCCAATCCAAATACCCAAAGTAAATTTTCTTTGTCACATCCTTGATTGGTACTAATTTTTTAGAGTTTTAGGGGACTATTTGCATTAGGAATAGTACCAAAAGGACTTGAGTTCCTTCTCTTCAGGAACAAGCTCTTGGCTGTGAATCAAAGGGGGAATCAGTGGCTTGTGTTAAGCTGAATGAAATGCTTAGACCATGAAGTAGGACAAAACTTGGGGAACTCTTCCATGATGGCAAACTCTGAGCAGTTGATTACTCGGCCTGCTGAATATTAAAATTTCATCACGCATTGCATAAGGAGCCTAGTGTGTTCGTACTGCTCCATCCCTCTGGCTGAGCTGCTTATTCCTGCTGGGCCAGATCCATCAGTTTGTCACTCCGGTTTGTACGGAGGGCAGTTAGATGCCTACATTTCTTTGAGGTGTTCAGTCTCCGATAATTTTAAGCACATGTTAATGTATTTCAAATTTCTGAATTTCTTATGACCACATCATGTCGTTCCTCAAAAAAGAAGCTGATGAAAGTGAGAGTGGGTTCTTTTCTCTTCCAGAGATGAAAGCAAAATCTCCAAGGCACTTTGAAGACTCAACTACATGTTTTCATGTTTTCTTTTGAAAGAATTCAGACAAAATAGTGCCACTGAATGGAAAGACTGAGCAAGCAAGAAAATAGGTTGCTTGCATATACTTGTAACATCTATGGAAGCTGTGTCTTTACACAAGCAAATATCCTTTGGACTTCATTGAAGAACTGTACTTACTTGTTAGTACATCATTAGAAGTTTAAGTTTCTGTTTCACATTCTTTATCACTGTTTTATGTGAGCAACTTATGGCTGCGAGGGGACCTAATAAATGCCTATAAATACCTTAAGTGTGGGTGTCAGGAGGATGGGGCCAAACTCTTTTCAGTGGTGCCCAGCGACAGGACAAGGGGCAACAGGCACAAACTGAAGCAGAGGAAGTTCCGTCTGAACATGAGGAAGAACT
>Ga0065711_1035763_pt1 | contig 21863 bp, 8 predicted proteins | sample Hoacrofraction12_FD_59098 | JGI IMG/M metagenome (GOLD analysis project Ga0065711, IMG submission 59098) | Hoatzin crop microbial communities from Cojedes, Venezuela - Epithelial fraction 12 v2 (version 2) | ecosystem: Host-associated > Birds > Digestive system > Esophagus > Crop | place... | reverse complement strand
TCCCTTCCCTTCCCTTCCCTTCCCTTCCCTTCCCTTCCCTTCATTTTTCTTTTTCCATTCTCTCATTATTTTTATTTTCTCCTCTTATATCCCTTCCTTAAATTTTGACACACTTCTCATGTAAGAAAACTAGTGAAACCAAATATTGCTGAGATTCTTCCCTAAAAGAGCTTTCTCTTTAATGAGCACATTGATAAACATTTGCAAAAATCTTCCTCTTCCAAGATTTTAAAGAGCTCTTTGATGTTTTAAAAGATGCCGAGAATTACAGATGTGTAACCAGTACAATACTTACAAATTACACCTTAAAAATTAAAAAAAAATAAAAATTAGGGGGACAAAATTTAAGCAAATTAACTACTTTAGAACAAACATTATTGATTTTGAGGGTCCAGATTTTCAAAACAAATATTTTCCTTTTGCATGGAAAATAACGGTTTATTTAAAAACAATAGGATTCCTAGCACACTAGGTACTGAATTTCCATTGAATGCCTGCCTGTTCTGCGGGTGATAAACAGGGAATTGACATCTTTCTTAGATATGGCATGGCCACGTATATATACTTATCAACAACTTGTGTGTCTTCCAGTCTGATTTCTTTCCATTTGTTTCACACTGGTTTTGGCTCTCATTTTCTTACACAATGAAAATGAAAACTCTTCAAAAGCTATGCATGTTCATTTATCAATAGTAAAAACTTTATCAGCTAAAACTCATGAGAATGTTAACTCATTAATTCTGTCTGTGTCTCTAACTACATGATAACTGTAGATGGGAAAAGTGGTTCAGTCCTATAGGAATTTAATTAAGTCAATGATTGCCCAGTTTATTTTAATTTTCATTTTATTTGTGAAAGGTGTAAATGACAATTCCCCGTCTCACAGGAGAGAGGCAGCTACACAGTGTGCATTATGAAGTGCTCAGCTGGTGATAACGAGTAGCATATAAATATATATGTGCATTAATATTTGACTAAAAGTGTTACATTCACCTTTATGTTCATACATATCTATGAAGTAATGAACATTGTTCTGCTCGTCTGCTTCACTCAACAAGTTCACATGTTTTTTGGAGCTGAAGTCAGTCTGCTTGTAAAAGCATAGGACAGAATTAAATAGGTGGTCTTATTTTTTAAAAAGGTGGATTTATTTATCTGCAATATTACTCAAGCCCATGTTTGCACAACGTGTTTTATTATAATGGATGGATATTATTTTACATATCATGAAGTTTCATTACGTAGGGGAGATTTTTGCTATTGCTATCTGAGTCTTGTATCTACTTCTTTCAAACAATTCTTTAAAAAAGGAGGATTTTACTTATTTTTTTTACTTAATTACCAGGACTAGATTTCATTATATGAATATACAGAACTAACACAATGAGATCCTGGTATCTCATTTAAGTCTCTAGACACCATCATACAATGAATAATAACATTACAATAATAGAAATTTAGCTTATATGCAAAGCTAGGACAACAATTATTTTTTTTTTTTACATATACAGAAAACTTCTCATCAAATAGAGAGATTCTAGAACTGAAGCTTTTTTCGTTTGCTGGTACTGCTGGAAAACAAATCCTTTGTCAGCTATTTGCAATGCAAAGTCCTTACCAGAAAGTAAATCCTTCCCTTCAGGCATTTTCTCCCTCACTGAACTGTTTCCATTAATTAAAGGTAGTACAGAAAAAGCTCTGTGTTGCCTAACTAAAGATGAAAAAGAAAGAAGAATGAGTGAGAAAGAGACAGAAAAATGGAAGTGTCTTAGCAATTTCCACTTTTTCTTTGGAAAGTTTCTTATGTTTCCTTTTTACACTGCTTGCTTCTGCCAAGAAGAAACAAAATGAATAAAGGGGTGCCCCATCAAGCATCCTGTGTGTCAGAGTATACTGTAAATTTCAGAGCTATATACCAGTGAAAACACACACTTCAAAGAAAAGCACAATTGGTCAGTAATCATGGACTGAAAATAAGAGGTTCTCATTTCCAACTAAAAACCACAGCTGCTAAATGCTGATACAGCTTTATATTTGATCTGATCTCCAATGTAACATTTCCTGACATGTTTAAGATTAGTCCTTGAGGCTTTGGCAGGTAAATAACTTTCAAAGGCAGTTAATATTTCAATTTAAGACCACCAGTCTGTGCTATCTTGCCCTGCAACAAGTATTTTTCTTCCCCTGAAGAGCCCAGTCTATGCAACATTACCAGATCATTGTTATAAGAGGCAGTACCACCCAACAATTAGCAAAAAGCCTACTAATAGGGTGCTTGGGTCACTATGGAAATTTTGGGAAGGTACTTAATTGTTTTGCTCCTGATTCTGGGAAAGTTTTAAGTATGTTTTTAGTATTTAACTTGTGCTTAAGCCCTGCTGGTTTCTGGGAGTTATATATTCATGTTCAGTTTGCTGTCTTGAACAAGGGTACTTCCCTATAGCATATTACTCTTTTATAGTGTTTCCATCTTTAAAGTGGTTATGATTATTTTTATCCTATCAACACATTCTGAAACGAAATTACTGTTTCTAAGGTAGTTTGACAACTTGGTGCAAATATTAAAATATAATTTTAATATATAATTCAAAAGCTAAATGATGATTTTACAGAGAAAATACCCTGACTAGTGTATGTTCATTTTTCAAAAGGGATTTTCTGATTTGCATAAGCACTTGCATTGAATTGGGCAGAGACATGTTCTGTTCAAAATTCTCAAAATTTAACAACATGTACTTGAACATGACCTGTTCTACAACACTGAACACTATACTTCATGTTAAGTGATTAGCTAAATATCTACCTCTGTGCACCAAAAGTCAACATTTTTGACCTTATGACATTTTTTAGGTATGTTGCACAGCTGGAACACATAGAGTGCGAAAAGATTTTCTGAGCAAGACAGATAGAAAGAGTTTTAAAAGCAGAACAAACAGATTTATTTATGTCTTCTGCATCCTATTCTGTTGTATATAAGTTCTTAAACATATTCCACCTCTGAACCTTGTTTTGAATGTCTGTCTTTGAAAAAATAAAAAAGTCAATTAAAATAGCAGCTACAGCTGAAGTAAACAGTCATTAGGCATGTACTGACAAAGTCTGTGCATCCAACTTGAAAATACTGCGGTGTCTGCACTTCAGCATTTCGGTGTGATGTCTAATGACCTTTTTTCCTAGTTTCAGAGCCTCTAAAATACTGCTGAAAGCTGAAATCTTTCCTTAGCTTGAATTGCTAATTAGTTTTGTGTATATGGGATTTATGAAGTACCGGGTGTTTAAATCATGTCTCAGATTAGATCTGCCTGGAAGTGCTCAACATTACAAAACAGATAAATAAAAGCAGCATCCTAACAAATACAAGGTTTATGACTTACATCCATGCAGGTCTTATGGATAAAATTAATCTGTAAATCTTTTACCAAACAATTGTTGATTTTCCCAGTCCTCTTGTTTTAATTGTATTTCCTTTGATTAAATCCTTTATCCAACCTTGAATGGAATCATAGTTCTGGCTGAGAAATAATGAAAACAACACACAATGCCAGGGGTCCCCATCTCCCTTGCTGTTTTAATGACAAAGAAAGGTTTGTACAAATCTTGTACAACTTCTGTAACCAGATATGTGAGTTCGCTGCCTAAACAGGGGAGAAAAATATATCCACTTAACCATAAAGTTTGTATTTTCATCTTCCTTAGTTTTTGTAGACATTGTCTTATTAGGAATCCAGTCTGTCAGGAATAACAAAGTTGATGCAAAGAAATTTTTATTGGCTCTGTGTTATGTTGCGGTACTTTTATTAGATAGTGACATTCCTAAGACAGCACCTGCTGCATGGATTTGGGCTGTTAGCCAGAAAAGAAATAAAAATGTGTGGTTTAAATCTGAGTGGCAGTGGGCTTGCATTATTGTAACAAATACCCACATGCCTGAACAGTTGGAAAGTTAGAGTGAATCACACTTACAAGCACTGGGGACAACTATATGTATAAGTGGCATGGTTATCACCATAGCTTTCAGAACAACAAAGATATAAAATGTCTCTTTTACATCTGTTCTCCTTTCCCCTGCGAATGTGACTACTGAATGATGTTTTCTACCCTATATGCATGAAAAGAGTGAACTTTTTCTTTCCTTCATCTGTGGATTTGTTAACACACTCTGGTCCATTCCACTGCCAAAGCAACAGAATCTGTAATGAGAAAAAAAAATCAAATTCTGTTTTTCCTTATATCCCCATAAATCTGGAATAGGTCTAGATTTACTGCTCTATGAATGTGGCTGAAGGTAGAATTATGTCTAGAAGTATTTGTGGGTTTCCAGGACTGCTCAAAGAATAACTGTTCTCCATGTGTTAAAATTCACTCCCCAAAGCCAAAGGAGATCACGAATCCCAAGCAAATGTGCTCTTCAGACATGATATAAAACATCATTTCTGATGTGAGTTCTAGATTTGATGTGCTGGGAGATCTGGATATATGATCAAATTTAAAAAGCAAGCGATAAAATAAATAAGCTCAAGAAAACAAGCAGATACTAAACTAGAAGACTGTAATCCTTTTTTTATTTTAGAAATCTAGATGTAGAATTTTCTTCCCGAATTTATATTGTTTGCTGATATACCCCTCCGACCCCCTGCAATACAAGGCAGATGTCATAGAATTAATTTTCATTGATCACAGACAAGTTATTTTAGAAGGAACATAAGACTCCTCTGGTCCCTCATGCAAAGAGAGAGCTTCTGCTTTAGAAATTAATGTCTAGCAATAAGATTGTCATTGAAAAAGCCAGTAAGTAATGTTCTGTCAGCTTTTGGCATTCATCACTTTCTCAGAAAAGGAATATTTTGGCCTTTGAGACATCTGTCTGTTTAAGTTCAAGGGTGTTGATTTTATGGGATTAGTCCAGATGACCATAACTTGATGTGAGGCAAGTGCAAGTAATTCCTCAGACCTTTAAGTCTGGGAGACTGGTAAGATACAGATCAGTTGTGCTCTGTGTGATTGTCACACTCCTCTGACAGATACAGAATGAAAGCAAAAATTTCATAGTTTGAGTAATGGCACTTCATGCAGGCCTATTGTTGTTAGTGCTGCAATTTACTTAGCAGTTGCCTCAGTGTTTCGGGAACTTTCTAAATATTCAAGAAAATTCCTACGCTGAGATAACTCATTAATGATTGGAACTCATTGAGAGGTGCTCGGCTATGTTCAGCAGGTATGTTTAAACATTCCTTTGTAAGAAATGTTATGGGGTTGCAGGTAGAGTTAAGGCTTAAACTTCTGTAAAGCTGGTTAGAAAAATCTTATGCAACTTCATGTCATGAAATTGCGGCCAGTTTTGCAGCTGCTGGGAAAATATGTTTGCCTGGGGCTCTGTTCCAATCTCTGAGAGGTGTGACAATGTACATAAAGGAAATGCTAATGAAAGATTTTCTGATGTTCTCCCTTTTGAGTCCTGCTAAGGTCAAGGTATGTTAGAGCAAAACAGAGCTTTCAGTAACTTAAAATTAGACTTCACCTCTGCTGCTGATTATCTTGCTTCATACACAGCCCAGCACCTATCTCCCCTCATGAAACCGTTCATACATTGTTTTGCATACACTGTTGCATCATCTTGTTATGCGGTTTGAAAAGAGGATGAAAATAAGTGGAACTATTATTCTCCATATATTTGACAAATTATTTAAACATCTTAGCATCAGTCCAGATGGATTGCACCTGAAACTGGATCACATATGGGGGATCTTAAGTTCCAAAGTTTCTTCCTGAAAAGAAATGACTGTGAATAAGTCATTGAGTCGGCGCTGTTGATTCAGCTATTGAAGGCAGCCAAGATGTCTTTCACGCTCATGAAATCCTCATCTGCATAATACAGTGAATATTAATATTGCTTCATTAGTAAGGAAATAGGACTTCTTCATATTTCTAAAGGTCAATAACATAGAAAATTTAAAAATGTTCTCTAGGTAATCCCTCTTTCTATTTATTTCTGTTTATGGATGTCTGTAAATCACAGGTATAATTTGAACTCTTCCTTCTTAAAATGTTTCAAGCTTTCGGGGAAGAGAACTGGACGTCTTCTTTTTCCTTTATTTAAATGCTCTACGTTTTGGAGAAAAAACTGTCTCTTTGCTTTGTGGATGAACTATACAACCTAATACAGAGTGGAGATTTTTTTCTATGATTGGACCTTTTAGTTTTTTCAGCCATATTAATAGTAAGAGTAACGATGAACTTCCTGACTGACAGCTGAGTAGCTTATGTCACCACAGTCTTTTTGCACAAGATATCCATGCAAAAAACTTCTGATGAGGTTCTTGAGAATGTACATGTGTGTGTTACCAATCAGTGACAAGTAAACAAAACAATACAGAAGACGCAGCACTTCCCTGAACCTTGGGCAGTCATATGTGTCTTGGCAAAAACACATAAATCTCTTCTGTGTGTGTAGGTTGGTATGATTTCACAAGGACCAAGACTGAGGAACTGAGTCCCCCAAGGTTTTCCAGCTGGGCTCTGATAAAATTCCTGAGATTGATATATACCTGGATCTCCTGAGGCTTCTAGATTAGACTTTCCTGGAAGATTTCCTGTAGCTTCCAGGAAGCATAGCCTTGTGGATTATGCAATGTGTCAGTACTTGGCATTCCTTGTGCTCACCCGAACTTTCTATTTCTCAGTTTATCCTACTGGAAGAGGGGGTTATTTATTAGTGGTTTCCCATTTAATATATGAAGGTCAAGTTTGTTCTGGTTTTGTCTACCTCTGTGAGCACAAAAAAATAAGAAGCTTTGTACAAGACTAAGTATCATGCTGGTTATTTTTATAATCCTTGAACATTGTGATATCAAGTTGGGATGACACTACCGTAGACAGTGGTCTTAGTGGTATTTCTTTCCTTTGCTATTGAGAGAAGTGATGGTTACTTTAAGAATATGGGAGAGAAGTCAACTACTCAGAAGAGCAGCATAGCTATCACAAGAGTAACTGTCCTTACCTTTGTTTATCAAGTTATATCCAACCTCTAATTCTTTCTAGACAAACACTTAGTGTTTCAGATTTTTCTGGTTTTTTTTTGATTTTTTCTCTCTAGGTGGCTTATCCCTACTATTATCATTTCACACACTGGTATTTTTAATAAGTTTGTGAAAAATGCTGACAGATGTTGCATTACTAATTTAAAAGCATATGATACAGAAAGAAAGGTCTGCTGAGGCACTGCTGATACGGCCTTTATGTTTGAAGTAGTCCTATTTGGATCAGTTCCCTTGTTAAAAACAGCGCTTTTCTCCCATCGCTCAGTGTTACCTGCCTCATTTTCTCTGTCTATGGCAAAAGGGTTGGAACTAGATGATCTTTAAAGATTCCTTCCAACCCAAACCAGTCTATGATTCTCAGAATAATGCATACAGTTTTCTTTTTACCTCCCAAACTGGGATGTTCTTTTTGAACCCTCTACACAGAGATGTTTACATTGCTACAGGTCACATAACCTGAAGCCTTTACTGTCAGACCCTTTTTTTGCCTCTTTGCAAGTAAGAACTGTGTTCACTTATTTAGCAAAAAATGACTATGTCACTGACTACCTCACAAGCATATGATTTTTTAAAACTCAATACATTCACTGTAAACACATATTTTTTCTCTTTGACAGATGTCTTTGTGCTGTTTATTGCTGCACATAGTTAACCTCAGAAGCAATGCATATTTATGTGGAGACTGGAAGAAAATTAATACTTAGAAACATTTCATTCATCATCTCTCTTTGCATTTTGAATTTTATCTTTTTTTCTGGTCTTTAAAAGAGATTCTGCATGGCCGTGTTAAGTATGGATGTTGTAGATCTCAGGGTACCATTTTGCAAGTAATTTAAAGGGTCGTAATGGGTTAATTGTCATGAAAAGTTAGAGAGGTTGTAAAGGACTTCTTAGAGGCAAGGACTGCTATGACTACCAGGCAGAATATGCTTTCAGGGCAGAAGATGTAGTCCTTGCTATAAGTGTAAGCTTACAGTGACTACCAAACTCCTCCAGAGAAATTGTGAAAGCATGGTATTTAGAGAACACACAGGATCTGTGAAGGTTAGTTTCCGTGTTTCCCAAAAGGAGCACTGGGACAGAAAAAGTCTGACAGGGAAATCTTGTCAGTACAATAAGAGGAAGATTCTGTTAATGTATAAGGTCTTAGGATTTTTTTCTTCTGAAGCCGTGTTCAAAATGAACCAAACCTCACACCAGGGCTTGAGGGCTCTGAAATTCAGAGATTTTGAAGTATCTTCAATGGTAAGACCCTAATCTTCCTCCAAGGAATGTAACTTTAAAATCCAAATTACATAGATGTGTGGCTTTGGGTGTGGGCAGGGAGGGCAGGGCAGCTTTTTTCCTGTCTAAAATTCTGTAGATCTCCCTGTTCGTGGAGTGTGTAGGAATCCTATTGTCTTCATGAAGCACTACGGTCATAGAAATTTCAAGCATGTGAACTAGTATCACACATTCAGCCTTGTTCTGTATGTTATCTCCTGCCCCACTACATTTTTTCTTCTATTAAAAGGATTTTAAAATGGAAGATTAAAGAGATTTTTTTTTTTAATAGTATTTTTCTGAAATAAATATTTATCTTTCCCATTTAAATTACAAGATTGTGCTTAGGATGAAATGCTGTATGTTTGTCCTAACACGCATTTGTTCTGCTGTAGATCAGGAATAATTCAATTAATATTAATGAAAATACAGCACAGTCAATAATAAAAATGCAGCCTACAAAAGTAGCTACTTCTGTCACCCTGTTACTCTGACTTCCCCCACATTCCCACTCTGTAAGGAAAAGCAAGAGGGAGCTGGGAAGAACATCTTCCAACATCCATTTTCCTTCCCTGTTCATCTCCAGTGATCTGTCACATATCACATTTTCCATCCTTGAAGGTACATAGCGGTAGTAGTGATAATAGCAGCAGCACGTTTATCTTGGCCCTATGCACCCTTGTGTGACACACCGGATTGTCAAATGACATTTACTATGACAAAGAGTTGCATGTGCCTTTTTTTTTTTCTGCTTTTAAACACATTGAACACTTCCCAATGTGTGAGTTAGGAACAGTGTTTCTGTTTGTTTTGTAACTTATTTTCATACTATTCCAGAATGAGATGAATACTGTCTGTAAGATAAATGGACAAAGTTGGGCAAGTGTCACCAAAACAACAGATTGGATTGCTTTTCTGCTAGCAGAATATCTGCAAAGGGATTGTGATTTCATCTTCTCTTTGTAGTCTCAAATATTTTATAAAGCAGTAATTATTATTCAAAGGCATCCCCTGCGCTGTTGAATAAGATTTTGGGCACACTGACTTTTAATTCAGTGTAATATTTCTATACAGAAGATAAGCACAGAGCAGGACAAAAGTTAGAATAAATTATACCACACGAATTGGGCAGTAGGGCAATGGCATATGAGCACAAGGGGAGAATTTTTCAGATCAGTATCAACTTCCCTTACAACTCAGTCTGTGATCTCTTTCTGGCTTTGACACATACTCTAGACCAGAAAAGGGGTGCACAGTCAGCAGCAGACACAGGATGTAACAATTGCTTATTTAATATTCTGTCAGGCATTTCTGGTTTTGTTTTCTATTTATTTAATCTGTCTCCATGGGAGTCAAATATCTGATCAATTTTTGTGACTGTAAAAAAAAATCTGCAAGACTATTAGGGTCACATTGCTGTAGTGACTGGAGAGATACATACACGATGTTTCGTAGAAAATTGACTTGTACCAAAAAGGTTCTCTTCAATAGCTAGGACTAATGGTTACCAGAATGAGAAAACGTATACTGGCTTATACAACAGAGGTCTGTCTCTCTGGAATTAGTATATAATTATTTCCCTTAATATATTGATTAATATTTTTACCAGGCCAGTTCAAAATTGCGTAAGCTATGGCGTTTTTACCCTTTTCTATGGGTCATTAGGAAGTTATTCACAGTGGTTTACCACTGGAAAATATTGATATCCTTTAGTTCACTTTGTTTTCCCACTTTCAATCTTCTACTCTTTTTTGCCAAGTTAGGCAAATTTGGACAGAACTTTTGGACAGACCATAGCTCTCAATTTTCTCAGGGTCCTTATACTGTTAACCTACATTCTGCTGTGTCATTCTTTTCTTAAAAAGTCCACAATCCTATTCATTAATTTTTTCTTGCTGAGTTGCAAAAAAGGTTTGAAAAAACAAACATCAGTTTCCATTAAAAGCATTTATTACAGTTCTCATTTACTCATCTCAGTATTGAACCTTTGTCAAAGGAAAAAAATGGAATGAAAAATCCTCGACTGGGTTTCTATCATTGGTCATGCAAATAGCATTATCTAACACAATAAATTCCATTGACTTCAGGTATTTTTGATTGCAAACTATAGATCAGATACAGTCTTTGGATTATAGACTTCATTTGAATGGTACTTACAGATGTCACATAAAAATTACTTGAGAATTTCGGTGTACATGAGCACAGAGCTTCAGCTTCATACTACTTTTTGCACTGTTTCCAGTAAAACATGCCCTGTATTGCCTTCCTCCAGAGTTATGGAGTCTCACTGTTTCTGAAACGTAGACCCAGGAGGTATGTTCAACTGACAGAAAACCAGTGTCTGTAGAGGTTAGTCAGCTATCTAGTGTTGCTCATACTCAGTAGAAAGAGTTCAGATGAAACCAGTTACAATTAAAACAGTGAATTACGTAAGATTAACATTTCCCATACTCACAGCATATCAGACTTTGGACAAAAAAATATTACCCACTTTTAAAAATAAAATGGGCATTTCTGATTTTTGTAAAATATTTCCTCACTCTTTCACTTGTATGAGAATGGAGGCAGTCTTTTCTGTACAGTCCTGTATGTCAGATTGTGATACTTTATTATCTATCTAATAATCTATTAGTTCAATCGAAGTAAGTAGGACAAATTAATAAAAAATTTACCTGAATTAGAACATACGAAGTAGCAGTAATACTATGACTTCAACATAGCTGCTCTTCTTTCTGTTTGATGGATATATTTTAGACATAAATAGTCATCTGTGCTGGCAAACTTTGCAGTACAGGGGAGTTATGTGAGGGTTCAGTGAATTTTTTCAGAGTTTTATTTAGAGAGATCTTAACCACACAGCTCACTTAAGCTTGCATTTTCTCAGTTGCAACTTTCTAGACTTATTTGGTTTGGCCTTTTTTTTCATTAGATCATTTACCTCCTCCCTCTTCCCTACCACACAACAAAGGCATTTTTGTAGTGGAATGCCGAAGTTTAAGACAGCACATATTCCCAGGATGTAATTCTGCCATGATAACTGCCTTGATATCTAATGACTTAAGCAGATAATCATATAATTGTCATAAGTAAAGGACTTGTGCAAAATGGAATAAATCATTCAAATTAATTTTTCTTGGAGAGGAAAGGGTTAATTTTGAATTTCATAACCTTAGCTTATCAGCATTGCTAATTAGACCTTGCATTTTAATTATCTTCCATTAAAATAGCTGCTGAGAGTCTAGACAGTTATATTTTATACTTAGTGAGCCTTTATGTGATGAACACAAACAGTAAAAAAACCTTCCCTTCCTCTTCCTAGGGAAAAAAAAAGTATATTCCATTACTTCTATTGCCTTTTGTTGTTTTTCTTTTTTTCTTGGTTTTTCTTTGTTTTTCTGGCTGACGGGAAGAAAATATTTAAGACAGAGTCAGTATGACCTACAAGTTAATTTAGAGAGTGGTGGGTATAGATTTTTTGTCCCATTTTCCATAGCACAGGAACTAACTCCTAAAACCCTTGCGGAGTCTTTCATTATTGAACAGTCCCATTTGAACTAGTCAGTTTTCCCAGGGAAGGAGTTCTAGATTTGGCCCATGCCAGACACAAAGTATTCCAAACAGTTGCTTTGCCCAAAATTTTTATTAGCTATGACATGACCAAGGGTGTTATCTGATCGTTAGTCAGGCAATTTATTATTTAGGGTTACTCAGTAGGGTTATTACTATCACTGCATTAAGCACACGAGTCTTGATTGTTGAGAAGGAGTTTTAATCTCATCATCTGATATATGTTTTTATCATGTCTACTTTATCACTAAAATGATCAGAAGGAAAAAATTGTGTGGGACCTACTTAAAGGAATTTTGAATATCTTAGAGATCATTTGTTTAATCAGCATTAATTTCAGAGAATGACTTCCTGTACTTTACCATGAGCACTGGGCAGACGATCACATCTTTGAATTGTCTCATTGTTATAAATGTCATAGAAGAAATAATGAATGATGTAACTTTCTGAAGCTCTTTTCTGCCTTTTTTTTCTCTTTTCTTTATCTGTACAGCCCACATTTTTAAGCCTGCCTGTCTGCATTGGGCTCCTCCAAATAATGTTCTGATTTCACATTTGCTGACAATTGGATCAAAACCACTATATCCTCCAAGTGACAAACCAGTTTTATATTATGGGAACGTTACCAGCTGTCTTTCCCAAAGTCACCAATGCTTCTTCAGGCATATGTGAACTAGCAGGCTGGATAGTAGTTGTGGCAGCACAGAGCACAGTCAGGCTGTGAAATCTGTCTGGGGAAATGAATAAATATTAAGATGTTTAGTTAATGCTGATCTCAGTGCTACTGAGGTTATAGTGCTATCTATCTACAGTGACTGCCATGTAATCATGCCGTATGTCACACAATCTGGCCTTAACTTCTTGTTTGTTCTCTTTTGGGGGATTAGGTTCATGTTCCTATTGGTTTCATTCAAGAGCAGCCATATGTTAATAAGGAAAAGGACTTCTCTTGGTGCTGTTATTAACAAGGAATATAATTTATGATAGATATTAACACATTCAGATAGAAAATTACATTTGTCATTACAGATGTGAGTTTTCTGGCTCTACAGAAAGGACCTGATTTTCAAAGGCTAATAGGGCACTATTTCCATGCTCACATTATCGACATTTGAAAGCAGGTTTTTGAAAGTCCCAGTTACCCAGAAAAGGAAACTTTAAGGAAATTTCATCTTAGTTCTGAAGTGTTCATAAGCTCTGGCTGTTTCTGAAGGCAAGCGGTATCTATACACACCTTTGTACGAGGTATTTAGTCCTAGCAGAGCAAACCCATGGCTGTACATTTTTATTTTCATTTAGAAGATATTGTTATTTTAACCCAGCCCTAGCTGCTTCAGAACGACCAAGATTAGCAAAACTGGAAATCAGATATAATAATTCACATTATTTTAGATGTATGGATTTAACCCCAGGCTTTAGAGACTCACACAGGATCCATGAGGTTGAGGGATTCTCGTCCTTATTGTCTTGCTGAGGCAAGGCACTGGATAATGCTAGCCACTGGGAGATGTTTCATCATTTCCCAAATGGGTCCACAAAGCCACAAAGCTAGTGGTAGCGTGTCCTCTGTATCTCACATGGCTGTAATGACTGTAATACTAGATTAGGTCCTGGTTTGAGGATTGTCACTTCCCCAGAGATGGAAAGCCCTCAGATCTATCAGGTACTTACATATCACCCTTAACATGAACATAAAACTAAGAATAGAAGTCTACTAAATACAGAGAAATGCATAAGAATTAAATAAAATAATGCTTATAATCTATTTTTGCTTTAGATTTTAATCTGAAAGGTGTGGGCTGCAGTTTATTAAAATTAGGAAACTGCTGAAATAAGGCAAAAGTATTTTTTGTGCGCATGGAAACTGCCACAGCAATGCTCAGCAGTGTTGTATAAGGCTGATTGCAGTGAACAGCAAAAGCTGATACTACGGCTTAGGGTCTACTTCCAATAAACTATATTATAAAGCAGTATGACCTGTGGATGGATCCACAGGTTTCAAAATCAAGTACCTCGTTCTGAAATAACTTTACTGTTTTGGTCTTGTGCTTTAAGATTTAATATCATGTAGAAAGATACCACTACTATTTTCAAATAATAAGAAAAAAAGAGCATTTCTGAGTCTGCTGTAAATTGTTGTTTATTTCTTTTTTTTTTTTAAATTCATTACATACTAAACTGCATGATATATGTTACAAAAATGTAGATCTTCCTATATCACTGAAATGGTAGCAAATCCAAACCTATTCAGTTGACGTGCATGAATGTTTGTGGGTAGCACTAACAGGTACTAACATGTGAATCATCCAGTCTGGTGTCTTGCATTATTCTATGCATGTTTTAGTATCTTTGCTGAAATTCTTTTGCGATTAGATTTGTGCACAATAGGAAGGAAAGTCCTTAACAGGTTCTGAATCAAACTAATTTACTTAAAGCTAAGCATTTGATTTTTATCTTTCTAAATCAAATGCCTAATTTTACAAAAGAAACATTCCAAAGAAGTTGAAAGAACTACTCATGTTGTTCACACCTTAGTTATTAACTTGACCATATTAATTTTAGAATGTAATAGACCAAATCCAACTTTTTCTATTCATGTTAACTGGCAACAAGTGTTGATAAAAATGTATATAAATACTTGCTCAAGGCTTCAGTATTTTTGAATTTCAGCATGACTATCTAAAGTTACATATATTTTATTTTTCTATTTTATAAAATACTTGCAAGAAAATATTGATGACTTTTATAGGGAAAACAAAATACTATAACCATGAAATAATATTTCTACTAAATTTCTGTGTATTCAAAATTATTCAGAAAAGTCTTACACTTTTAGGCCCCTCTTGAAGACACAGTGTGTCAGACACGTAGACAGATGGACAAATAGAACTGGCAGATAGGTATCACAGTTTATTTTCCTAGTGCATAAGTTGATTACATTGGGAAAGCTGGCTATACAAACACAGGGGATGCAAGAAAACAGATGGTATGCATTTCAATGCCTGGTGGCTGTTTGGGCATTAAACATTTGTCTGAAACAATTCTCTGTAAGTAAAGAATCTGTATATTTTAATATCTTCAATTAAATGAAGACCCAGTGAGACGGGAAATAAAGAAATAAGAATGAATTTTACAGCTTGTAATGACATTCAAAAGGCTTAAGTATTCTGTATGCATTAAACCCAGGAAACTGTCATGGGAAAGTCTTTGTTTAAAATGAGGATCACATAAAGGAATTCATAAATACTTAAAAGTAGAAATAGGAAAACTAAAGCTCTCAAGTAACTGTGCAAAATCTGTTCCAAAATGGTTTATTCTTCCACGAAGATATTTTGCACCAGTCATTTATAGGAAGCTCCCTCCAATTTCTGTTGACTTGACAGAAACATTAGAGTGCAGGCATGCTTGCAGATGGATGGTGCAGTGTAAGCTCTTAAGTTTTACATTACTGCTATCCTAATAGCAGAATCAATGACATTATACAAACATGGCTCACGCCCGTCACCTGCAATTACAATGAGTTGCTGTTCATTGCATGCGTGGTGGTTGTTTTTAAGTCACTGAGGATTAAGAAAGAGAGAAAAATGTACTACAGTCCAAAGTCATGAAGGGGAAAGTGTATAAGAGTTTCATACACTGTATATTTATTTACTTATGATGAGCCCCAGCCACGAGCCATCAGCTTACAGTTTCTCTTACAATCACCCTCATTGGCTATTCATGAACAGGTCATGAATAGCAGGATTATATCACTTTGTTTTTGCTTCCTTAATAGGAGCTATTAAAGAGTCACTTTTCAGATGGGTATTATTAACTGTTTGTTAGGCTATATTTTATGAATAGTGCTTTCCTTCTTCAGAAGAGGAGAACAGCATAGAGAACTGAAAATGGTTTGAGAATATGAACATCAAATTATTTGTAAGACAGGAAATAATTGGTATACATTGGCAAATGGAGTATGAATAAAAGAGCTGAATACCAGCCTACTGCAGGAAACAGAACAGTGTAGATGGTTATTCTGAACAGATCTGCACCTCTAGTATCCAAATTACCTGTGTTGCTTTTCAAGTCAGTAGATTTTAAGGCCCAAAAAAGGCATTTACATGTTAACCTAATGACTAAAAAACTACAGGACAATGAATTTCACCAAATGATCCAGAGTGAAAACCATAGTTTTTTAAAAAGGCAACCAAACATACCCAAATTTCATTTTAAGTGTTGAAACTACTTCACTTCATGGCATAAAAGATTTACTGCATCTCTATGTAAGATGTCCCAAAGGTTCAATACATTCTTCATTAAACATGTGTAGCATGATCTTAGTCTGAATCTGTGTAGCACTGTGTCATCACTTTTTGGGAGTATTGTAGTTAACTAAGGACTAAGAACAAGTGAAAAATCTTTAATAAGACAGGGAAACAAATCCTTTGTTATGGTAAACACCAGATCATTTCTTGACAATAGACAACAAATTGTGGATATTCTTGCCCTCACTTGTTCAAGAACTGAATTGCAGAGTCTCTTTTCTAGGTGTGTGTAATCTGAGTGGTAGAACATGAAATAACATGGTTTTTTGACTTTTTAAGTTGCTTGGGGTTCCAAATGTTGGCATCTCACTTACAAAAGATGTATCAGTAATGTTGATGAATTTCTGCCAAGATGATTATGCTAGAAAGAATCAGATATTTTTTCCAGAGGTCTTTAAACCAAAAATAGTCTTTCCATTTTTTATTCCATGTGATCTGTTTATGTAGAATGTACGAGTTGCAAAAGTTAATTCAAAAAGACAAATTTTAATCTGATTTTTTCTTCAAATTACAATTTTATGGTACTTTATTAATTATTTTTAATCTTCCTTTTGTTCTGTTTCAGAACAGTAAATGCATTATTAATATTTCAGCAATTCCTTTCGAATTGAAGATCAGGTTTTAGCCACACCATATTCACAACATCCATTTACTCTTGAAATCTAAAATTTATCACTACTGGGACAAAAAGGGAATGAAAGCTACAGGAAACAAAAGAGAAAAGTTTAGTGGGGAGTGACAGACTTCAGCAGACATTGAATAAAAGGGTTAATACTTAACTGAATACTTCATTTTGATTAAATTACAAAACAACATTAGAGTTGAAATAAACATTACATCAATCAACCATTCTCAAGATCACATCCGAAAAACTCTTGCAAAGTAAACAGCATGGCTGTATATCTGCCTGAAAAGGCTGAAGGGCAAAAAGAAGCATGTTAGGATTTGACTAGATGTATTTTTTTTCATGGCGGTTAACATTTCTTATCCTCAGAACTGATGGGTAAAGATGAGCACAAAGACAGACCGTGAAAAAAGTGTGAAAATGCAATTTTGTCATTTGGAGGGAGAAGAATTTCTGCATTTACAAACAACAAGGCATTGAGCCTTTGTCAGTAAATCTCTCTGTGATATTGTAGAGTTTGCACAAATATACAAGTGTGCACAGAGTAACCTAGTGATTGTTTCAAGAAAATGGAAACCGTGCCAGGATTCGCTTGTGCAGTTTTCCATTAGCATCTGCAGTTTGCATTTGTGAAATTGCTTAGGTTATATGATATCTCTAACAGACAACTGGTTAGTAATTTCTCCACATTCTTCCATCAGAAGCACAATAGAAAGTCTATATATAGGAAACTAAAAGGTCTCATCCAATCAGATGAAATTGGCAACTCAGAAATGTACTTGCACAGCTAGAAGTCCAGAGATGGATATAAAAGTAAGGGGCCTTTTCTCGTTTTTTTAAAAAAAGAATACCACCTCAGATTTTAACTAGCACTTCCACCTGTGAAGTGCTAATTGATTTGGGTTTTTTTTTTTGCTAATTGGTTTGTGTTTTTTTATTTATTATTTTAGAATCATTTTCTGCACTGGTGGAAAAAAACAGTTCACCATATTCACACAAACACAAACCCAATATCCTGTCAACTATACATCCGAATACACCTATCACTGCTTGCAGAGAAAGGACACAATACATTTTTGTTACAGGTTTGATTGGAAGTATAAAATCGGGCGTTTTTTGACACTATGCAAGAAGAAACAATAGAACTCAAGTTTCCATGTTCTTATTAATTATACCTGTGCTACATGTCAGTCACTGTCAAAGTTTCTTCTTTGAAAATGGTTTCCAGCCCTGTGGCAGGCATGAAAATGTACCTGTCTTTTCAACCAATCTCTGCCTGCTCCTTGTAAATTGATACTTCTGCTTTATTAGCCTTAGTGCAACACAGTCTTTTGTAGTGAAGTTATGCCTCCCCTCCTCCTTCTAATGAATAGACTCATTGTTCAAAATTCAGTGGTTACATTTTTATTAATCTTGGCTGTCTGCAGAGATGTAGAAACATTTTGGCTAGTCAGAAGGGAGGCTACTTTTCATGTGGCATTACAATACAGATAGTTTTTATGAGTTTCTGTTCAGATGCCAGACTCAGAACATATCCATCCCAGTCATTCTCCTGTGTCTTGAGGCTGTACGGGTGCATGCCTCGGAGGCTGATTGCTGAGTTTAAAATGATCTCAAGGGAAGAAAAGGGGGAAGTTATTTAAAAGAACTAATGTGTAAGTATAGCAAAGGGGTTTTCTACTGCCTAAAAGGGCTAATTGTCGATTAAAAAAATGGATGTGAGAATTAAGGACACCTGAACCAATAATGTCCAATGTTTGTGTTTCTGGAGGTGAGAGAAAAAATCCCCACCTAAATAGCTTGTGATTATCTTTGTTTATTATTATTCAATTTCACCTGCTAAAACAAAAAATGGATAACTTGTGAATGGGAAAAGGCATTTTTGGTGTGATTATTTTGTTCAAATTTTACAAAATCTTTTGTTTTGCCTCTTTTCCCTCACTATTCTCATCCCTAAAATAAATCTGCTGTTCTTGATAATGGCTTGCATTATATGAATATCATGCCCTCAACAGGGTAGGATCCCTAAACACATGATTTCATCCATGAAGTACAACCATGCCTGCATGGAACCTGAAAACTTTTTAGCAGCACACCACAGCTTAAGACAGTAGTCAAGGGCAAGAAATGCTGCGTTGAGCTGAGCGTCTCCTGAGTGGTTCTGGGAGCATTTACCTACAGGACATGTAAGAGGCACTCAGTTTCCTTCAGGTTTAGGAAGTTTCTTACAGGAAATGTTGTATAACCCTTGTATTTCTTTAGTACTGTAGTGTCACTCTTTTCCAGCACACCTTCTTATCCCTCCCCAGAGTTGTATTATGCTTCTGGTTAGTTTTAAGCTACTTGTGACAGGAAAAATATAAGGTATTCTCCAAGTATTTGGTAGGAATAAACAGAGCAGTTCAGGACAGCAGATTTCAAAGGTAATACCTGCTTTTTCTCAAGTTAATGCCAGAGCAGGCACAGTTTTTTGATCACTTCAACCCCCTTTTTTCATTGAAGTCAATATGTTTTGTAGTACTTAAAAGCTACTGATCTGACTTTTCATTCTGAGTTTGTTTGCACTAGAATAAAAGGGGAAAAGGTGCAGAAAAATCAGACCCCAGATGGTGTGAATGATAGTCTTACTCCAGAGCCTATTATTTATATCACTGTATAGTTAAGACATAGTGATAGTCCATCCTGAAATGTAACCCAAACCCAACTAGAAGACTAGAAGGATAGAGAATGAAGGGCTTAAAATTATTGCTCACAGTCTGTCCTACCTGAGTGTAGGCATGTCTGTCTAAATTTTCCATTCTCCCTTTCTCTCTGCAATATAAGATGCATTCTCACCCTCCTGGTGTTACTGGGTTTGGGGACTGCTGGCACAAAGGGTTTGTGGGTAGGCAGTAAACAGGAAAACAGCAATGATATGTGTATACAGCAGAGGGTAAATGTGTTACACAGCTGTTGTTTTGCTCTGTAAGGTATGAATAATCCTTAGAGGGTGAGACCTAGGAAATACAACAGCCGTGGTCTGGATGGCCTGGTGCCCCCAGAGCAATTTCCTTCAAATGCTGATTCTATTCAGTGTTAACCAATAGCACATGAATCATCAGGTCAAATTAATTTCAGATGTACAATTCTCTTCACTCTATATATTCGACCACTGGCTGGGATTAGGTGAAACATGTAGAATGGAGGTATACACTTCTCATAAAAAAATCTGCACGTGGCCATGGCTGGGGAGGATGCATGTAAATCATCAAGAGCAAAAAGAAGCATTGGCAATGGTGTGGTTGTGATTTTCAGTTGATACTACAAAAAGATTCCATCATAAACAGAAATAGTTTAGATATTAACTAGCAGAACTGTGACAAAATGATACACACACACCACTAAGAAGAGTAATATGAAAATAAAATCACTACTATTTTAAATGTGGTACTGCATCACATTTTCCAGAAGATTCTTCTGAAATGGTACTTCTGTATGTAACAATCATGACTGAAGCTTGTTTCTTTTTATTCTGTAGCAGAGAAATTGGATGATTATTTTGCAATCCCTCTGACAAAACTTTACAAGGCCTTAATCTCATTCTAGAGGTAATAGATTAAGGAATATATTGAGTATACTGGGTAGTTAACTGGAATTGAAGTAATTAAACAAATAGAATAAGTTGCACTTCTTGCAGGCAGAATTTGAAAAAGAATAGTAGCAAAAATGATCACAAAGAAGCATGGACAGGAGAGACAGAGGATTAAGGCTGTGGTAAGGAGGTAAAGCACAGCAAACCTGTGGAATCACATCAGCTTTTTCTGAGTTCGAAAGAACATCTTTCCTATGTGTATGTTCCAATTCTGCGTGCAAACAATTTTATTAAAAAAAGGAAAACTCAACAGCTGTGTTTCTAAGTAACTAAATTTTACTCATATATACCACATCAGTTAAAATGGAATTTTGTATGTACATCCTCCACAGTAAGTGGGTAAGTTTCCAAGGCTGTCTATGACTTTTAAAAAGTGTTGAGATCTCACGGCAAGGAGCTTGAATTTTAAATTTGGGTGCTAAGCACTATACACTGTTCTGCTAATGATTCCGAAGAACAAGAAAACCAATTAGCATCCAAGGACTTAACAAAAACAAAGGAGGAAGGGTTGTATAAGAGAACCTATTTTGAGGAGCAGAGGTTGTCTGTACAAATGTGTGAATGTAAAATCATAGAATGAACCACAGAATCATAGAATGGTTTGGGTTGGAAGGGACATTATAGATCATCTAGTTCTACCCTCCCTGCCATGGGGAGGGATATCTTCCACTAGACCACGTTGCTCAAAGCCCCATCCATCCTAGCCTCGAACACTTCCAGGGAGGGGGCATCCACAACTTCTCTGGGCAACCTCCTCCAGCACCTCACTATCTTCATTGTAAATGATGTCTTTCTTATATCTAATATCTATCTATGCTTTTTTAGTTTAAAGCATTACTTCTTGTCCTGTCTCTACAAGCCCTTGTAAATGTTCCTCTACAGCTTTCTTGTAGGTCCCCTTCAGGTATTGGAAGGCTGCTAGAAGGTCTCACTGCAGCCTTCTCTTCTCTAAGCTGAACAACCCCAACTCTCTCAGCCTATCCTCATAGGAGACGTGGTCCAGCTCCTGGACCATCTTTGTGGCCTTCCTCTGAACCTGCTCCAACAGCTCCACGTCTTTCCTGTACTGAGGGCTCCAGAGCTGGATGCAGGACTCCAGGTAGGGTAGCACCACAGCGGAGTAGAGGGTCAGAATCACCTCCCTTAACCTGCTGACCACACTTATTTTGGTGCAGCCCAGAATATGGATGACCTTCTGTGCTGCAAGCGCACATTGCTGGGTCGTGTTGAGCTTCTTGTCAACCAGCACCCCAAAGACCTTCTCCTCAGGGCTGCTCTCAATCTATTCTCTGCCCAGGCCATATTTGTGCTTGGGAGTACCCTGACACATGTGCAGGACTTTGAGCTTTGCCTTATTGAACTTCATGAGGTTTGCACAGGCCCACCTCTCGTGCCTGTCAAAGTCCCTCTGGATGACATCCCTTCCATTTAGT
>Ga0065711_1035762_pt1 | contig 21863 bp, 13 predicted proteins | sample Hoacrofraction12_FD_59098 | JGI IMG/M metagenome (GOLD analysis project Ga0065711, IMG submission 59098) | Hoatzin crop microbial communities from Cojedes, Venezuela - Epithelial fraction 12 v2 (version 2) | ecosystem: Host-associated > Birds > Digestive system > Esophagus > Crop | place... | reverse complement strand
TGTTCCAGTGCTCCGTCACCCTCAGAGGGAAGAAGTTCTTCCTCATGTTCAGACGGAACTTCCTCTGCTTCAGTTTGTGCCCATTGCCCCTTGTCCTGTCACTGGGCACTACTGAAAAGAGCTTGGCCCCTTAGATCAAGGAGCAGCCCTGGATCCGATTTGCCAGACCCCTAAGCCTCCTGCAGTCCTGCCTACAAACCTTAAAACTGTCAATCAGTTGATGGAGCAGAGTCAGGGAGATCAGGACACATTTTCTTGCTGGGAGATTGCAGTCTTTCAAGGGTAAGCACCAAGGAAGTGAGTAATTCCTAGCTCAATTCGTTTTTTGTCATCTTTCATGAGTGATGTTCTTAATCGCTACGTGCACTGAGCCGTGCTGCTGCTCACAGCCTTCCTGGTAATGCAGGAGGTGGCAGAGAAATTCAGGTGAGGCTGAGATTGGCTTTGCAGGCATGCAGGCAGGGTAGCATCTGCATTGCCCATTGGAAACTATAACCATCTCTTTGCCAGTAACGCTGTCAGCTCTGTGTTAAATATCAGCCCCTCAACATCATACGACGTCTGGAAGCAGGCATCAAGGTTGAGTTAGAGATACCTGCAGAAAAGCGGGCTGTGTTGCACAGAAAAGGGAATTCCTCATGTCTTAGAAAGGTGCATCCTAAGGGAAGTTATTTTTTGGGGTGTCAAGAAGCTATAAAGCTAAGAGCAAAAGATGAACTTGTGGGGCAAGTTTGGCCCCGGGCTACGGCGAGAGCCAAAGTGGCAGCTTCCAGGTCCAGAGAGGTGTTTCCCAGCACCCGGGCGCGATGCAAACCACACGTGGGGCGCGGGCAGGGGCGCTTTTAAAAAGCAGACATCGCTAGAGTTTACACCTCTTTTATTAGAAATAAGACACATTCATTTTGTGCTCTGAAAACTGTACAGAAAAAAAAATTGACGAACGCAGAGAGGAGCGAGGGGAAGGCATGGCACAGGGCAGGGCAGGGCATGGGAAAACAGAATTAACCGGAGGAGTTGAGCAGAGAAAGTCGAATATCAACAGTTATTAAACAAACATTTATCTCTGTAATTACATAACACCGTTAATGTCCTGCAAGTCGGCTGGAGTGAATGGGTGAATGGGGAAGGTTGTAGAGAAAAGGGCAGGCTTGGTCGGGCAGGGGGGAAAAAATAAAAGAATTAAAACACAGTAAAAAGATATCTGTATGCTAAAATTCATAATGTGTAATTATAATAATTACAATATCATACAACCCGGCATCTGAGGGAGGCCTTTGTGCTTTCCTGTTTCAAATCTAAAATTGAACAATAATATCACAGTTTTTATAAGTAATCAGTTTCCCTACTTTTTAACTATTTGGGTTTTTTTAAAGTTTTTCTTTCCATCCTTCATATTACAGTCAATGGCAAGGTAAATGCCACTGTCCTTAAAGATTAGTTACCCAGGTGACCCAAAGGAAAGTTGAAGCAGTAATGTTTGCACATCAACCAACATCTCTCAGTGGAGGAAACACAGCTGGGGTCAGTGATTGTTTTGCATCTTGTATCCATTTCTCACCTTTTCCTAAAAATGTTTTGTCTTGCTTCATTTTGTGTTTTAAAAAAGAGACCCAAACACACAGTAATAACTCAGACCCTGACCAAGCTTTACCGCTGTCTGGAACAATCTGGCCACTCACAACCAGAAGTTTGTCGCCGCACATCTCCAAAGCTGGGAGAGTTGTTCTGAACATCAGACAGACAGTGCTGGGAATGAAAAAAAAAATTAAATTCTGCATGTGATGTCAGTGGTATATTTTCTAATGATAAAATTATTGCACAACACTTTTTGGGATGAAATGTAGATACCTTATTCTTTGTAAATAGCCTTGAGAAATGTTTCATGAAAAAAAATCATTATTATTTTTTATTCATGGTGAATTAAAAGGCAGCATTTTATGAAGAGGGATGTCCTGCTCTCCTGTCCAACTCCACCTCTTCCTTCTTGTAGGACCACAAACCTGCTTGCTGGATCTGGGCAGCAGACAGGGAGGAGAAGAGATAGCAAGGGGTGATAACCAGAGCCTAAACAGAATAAAACAAAGCAAAACGTTGCAAGCGAGCGGCGCAGGGGCTGTGTGTTCCCACCATCCCAAACTTTCCACAGAGCAACTTGCCTTCCACCTTCAGCAGGTGGCATCCTCACCCCATGCCTGTGCAGTCCTACGGCACAGCAAGGCATTCGAAATGACGAGAGCCAAAGAAAAGAAAGGTCTCGGGTTTCAAGTTCTCTTTTTATTGAAGAAAAGAAAAGAAGAAGGAAAAAAATAGATTATTTTGTTTGTTTGTTTGTTTCCAAGTGGACGTTATTCATGTTGTCAGTTTGTCTCAATGTCCTAAGGCAACATCTCTGTATACCAAATATCTCCAGGTACATTGGCAGATTTTTCTTTCCCTCTTTCTCTCTCTGCCTTCCAGGGAGGGTCAGCTTGGGATAAATTTGAGTCCGAAAGCAAGACAAAATAACAGAAAAAAAAAGGATGAGGCCAAAAGGGCCTTTGCAAGGCCCATGCTGAGTTTATCTATTTAACAGTCAATGAAATGACCTACATTCTTCTTGTTGGTCTATTTTTCTAACACCTTTGACCCTCTGCCTGGAGACAGGGCATGCAGATTTTGGAGGTGGTCCTTTCCTCCTGCGCCTGTCCCACTCCTTAGAGTGCGCAGGAGCTCTCCTGTGGAGGGATGGGAGGAAGAAGCCCCACCTTACCTCTCCATCTAAGCCATGGATGATTCCACCATTTGTCCCTCCAGGCCCCATGGGGACCCGCTGCGGGTGGGGGCCACGATGCCAGGTCACGGTGTGGCACGTAGGAGTGGGAATGAGTTCTCGGCCACCATTCAGCACATCCCGTCTCCTTCCTTCTTGGATGAGCTGGTGAGGGAGAGGTGGGAGGTGAGGACTGGCAAGGGATGCCGTAGACCCTCACAGCTGGGTCTCCCCCAGAGATCTATGGCCAGACCACTTCCCAGCAAGACTCCCGCAGGTGTCCCCTCTTGTGGTCTCCAAACAACCTCGATCTTCTTGGCCCTTCGCAGTGGCTGCTGGACATCCTTTCACACCTTCCCGTGGCAGAGCAGGAAGGCTCCCGGTGTGTGGTGGCAGACCAAAAGCATCTCAGCAGGGCTCGTCCCCTGCAGCCCCTCCCCAACCTCTGCCTCCTCCTCTCTCTCTTCCAGGTTCACATCTTCTCCAGTCCTACCTGGGAAAGCTTGTGTTGTCCTGAACCTACAACTACTATACTCTATAAAGTAATATTCCCCCTCTCTGTTGAGAACAATACAAAAGTTTCTCTGTCTTACCAAAGGTTTCAAAAGAAACCAAACACTTCTCTCAGTTCCGATTTAATTTAATCATTTCTTTAAAACGTGGTTTTGTTTTGTTTGTTTCGTTTTGTTTTCCGGAAAAAAAAAGTCCCTTTCTTCCCTTTATGCTCAGACCTCTGTCTGAAGGTCAATAATGTCTTGTCCCACCAGGGGGATGGTAGCCCCTGTTTTCTCCCACTCCACAGTTTTGAGTTCTAGGGGAGACTGTGCCACAGGTTCAATGTCCTTTTTAACCCATGATGGCGGAGACTGGACTTTCCTGATTCCTTCCCAGGGTCTCTTGTTTGGTGTCTGCTGTTTTTCTTGCTGCAAGAGGAAAGTAAAGGACAGGAGAGAGAGAAAGAAAGAGATGTTAGTGCCCATGCAAAAAACAGCATTTTTTCACCTCCTTCTCTTATATCAAAGACAAATTTTTCTGTGAAGCTCCTGATCCAAAATAAAATAGGGCTTCAATGAAAATTGCACTTTGCGTGAAAAGTGTCTATTTTCAGGAAGAAAACAAAGGTATTTTTTTTTTTTCATTGCTGTCTCTATCATCTAATCACAAGATATTTCAGCTTTCAGCTGAGGATTTTTCCACTTGCATTTCCACTGAAAAACTGATCACGAATTTGAGAATTTCAGATCTTTTTCTACTTCTGTAGAAAATCCTCACAAAGAAATCCACATTACAATGAGGTCTTTCTGAACATACATAGACTGCATTTTATATAGATGTCAATACATTCCTTATGTAGCACAGCTGTTTATAGGCTATTTAATTGCAGCAAAACATGCTATTTTGCCAGGGAACCCATGCTGTTTGATGGGCTGGATCGTCAGCTCTGAAACCGAAGGCATTTCCATCAACACCACACCAAGGTTTGAGGCTTTATCAACTGCCGTTAGCCCAGTCTCCCACCAGCATCCCAGTATGGATATCAATCAAGAGAACATCTTTCAATGTTTCTGCCGATATGCACCAAGAAAAGACTCTTGGGAGAGCTGAGGCTTTGTAAAACGGGTGTTTTCTTCAGTGCTTATACGCAGGGGAGACCACGTAAATGTTTTCAATGAGTTGTTCCACTAAGCTTCTCACCCCCCCCCGAAGAGTGATGCTTTTCACACTTAATTATCCCCACAAAACACTCCAGCACCGGGAGAGAAAAGGCTTCCCTGCACATGAACGGAGCACAGAGCCCTTTTGAGCCACCTGCCAAAAGCAAAGTGGCAACTAGAGGAAAAGGTGGGAGGAAAGCCAGCTGTGTGGAGGATGACAACACGGTGACAAGAGGTCTGGGGAGAAGGTGGGGAGACAGACATGCAGGTGACATGCAGCCCAGGATGTGTCACAGCTTGATGCTGTCACCAAAATTGAGGGGACATGAAGCCAGACGTAGACCGCAGTGTCATGATTGTACTCCAGGATGCTGCAGAGGTTGTAGCGCCCATAGTAGACTTAACACCCATCCACCACATGCTAATCTGCTTGCCTTAGCTTCTGATTTTGTCCTTTTCTAAGAAACTTCAAGTCTGTTTTCTGTCCCACCTTCATACCGCAATGCTGATAGGAAAGACACTGTAGCATTATCCCTACAGGGACAGCTATTATCACATCACCTAAGCCATGAATTTTGCTTTTCCAAACTTTCACCCTTAATACAAAAATAAGTTATGTTTGAAGTCGATCCTGCATTCCCACAGCTGTGGGTGAGGTCATTAGGTGGTTAGAGTGGCAAATGTACAAACCAGGTAAACCTGGTCTTCCCAAAGTGAACTGAAAATGTTCTGAAATTTTCTCTATTTTAATTCAAAGGGAGAAAAAAAAACTTTCAAAAAGTCCTTTGAAAGAGAATTTTTTTTTTTAAATCAAATTTTGGAAAAGTATTTTTCAGAATAATGTAAAACAGGTCAATTCTTGAAATCTGCAGCTGCAATTTTCATTAAACTCTCTGATACAGAGCTTTTCTTAGGCTGTTGGTGTCATTCTTTGTTTAGTCCATGATGTAACACAATGGTGATTAATACTAATATGACAGAAAAGGTGATAAAATAGTTGACTTATTCCGTTATCTATTTTTGAACTCATTTAAGAACCTCCACAACTAAAAACTGAAACCGTTTTATCTCTGTATCTTAGTGAGACAAGTTTCAGACTTCCTGAAGTTGAAACTGCTACCTCCAGTGTTTTTGCAGTCCATTAGTCTGTCATGAAAAGACGCACTAAGAAGGTACACATAAAGACAAAATACAAAAGCACATATAGAGCAAAAAATGGAATGAAACTAAGAGTTTCCCAAAAGGTGAAGACAAAAAAGCTTGGTCAGAACAGCTCTTTTCAATGAAAACCATTTTGTTTTCTCCCACAATTGCTGTAATGCTGCAAGTTTTCAAAGTTACTGATATCCACAGCTGTATTATTTAACAGAGACCAGGACAAATGATGATATGCATGAAGTTCATAAATAATTCCATCTTTTCCCTTACATGAAAGCCCTTCTTTGATGGCATTATTTAGAGCCACCTTCAGTATCAGGTTCTTCTATTCCCACCCAATCTCTGTTGTAACTGTCCCTCTGTCCACCACACTCCTGACCTTCAGCCTCTCCTTCACGCTGTGAGGATGCACCCAGATCTGATCACGTACACAGAACGTGATCAGCAAACCTCAGAGCCTTTCTTGTCATGGGCTGCTTTTCAGCTACTGAGTGAGAGCAGCTGCAAAGCCATGTCGGGAACCGAAACTGGGGTAAAAAATACCCCAACCAATCAATTAAGAGCTCACATCCACAGCAATGACCTCTGATCAGACCCGTCACCAGGGAACAAGATCTAAGGGTTAAAATAATTATTCAGTGGCGATAAAACCCAGCCATTAGATGTTGTGAATTATTAATAATGGATAAATTAAGAAAGGAAGAGAGAATGAAAACATCACTATGCCAGTGCATGACTCCACTCTGCACCTGCATCTTGAATATTCTGTGCACCCCTTGGGCTTTCTGACAGAAGGATATAGGTGAAGTGGTAAGGGTGTTCAATTTACAGCCATGAACAGAGTTATGGAGCATATTCTGTAGGAGGAAAGATTACGCAGACTACAACATTTCAGCCTCAAAAAGAGATTATGGATGGATGTGAAAGAGGTCTACGAAACTCTTCATGGCTTGTCGATTGTAGGAATGGACTACTGATGGTAGGGAACGTCTCCTCCCACAGAAGAACCACTGAGCATGATGAGGCACCAAGCAGTGCCTGGCCCAGAGTGAACCCCAGGAGCTTGTCCTGCACATAGTGCCCAGTCGAACTGCAAACCACCTTTCCACAGCTCTCCGTTGATGTCAAAAATTTCAAAAGTTATAAAAAGTATGTGGAAACATTCACAAAAGCAGCATCCATTCAGTACTATGAAGTAAAGCGACACAATTCTAATTCAGGGTGTCTCTGAGCACAAACTGCTGGAGTCTTGGGGATCTTTTTGAGGATGCACTACCACTTGCTTGTCTTGATCTTTTATTTTTGCAAGTCTTTTTTTACTCTGCCCTGGAGAGGAGGCAGGACCAGACTGGCCTTGGGTTTGACCCCGTACAGTTGTTTCTATCATCTAGCTTGTCAGTGTAACATGTTGTCTATCTATGACTGTGGTGGGCTTAGTGACTCCAAAGATGTCTAGTTACAGTTAGAAGATGCAAAGGAGCCTCGGGAGATCAGCAAATGGAGAGGAGAGACTTGCTTTTAGTTTCCCACTTCTCATACAAGAATTGGACATTTTTAGTGATTCTGTGAGTGGAGGTGCTACCTCAGGGGTGGGATGCACCAGCTGTCCACCATGGTACACCAGCAGCTCAGAGCTGCATGCACAGCTGTGATTCGAGCATGGGTGCAGAAGGACTCGGTGCCCGGTCGGATCTCTGAGCAGGTTAAACACAATCAGCCAGGCTGAGCCCTGACAAGGATGCTGGGAGACAGTAGAAAATCTCCTCTTGGCAAGAGGCACCCTGGGAATCAGTAGCGGGCTCCTGGGAACAGCACCCTTTTTCTTTCCCTCCGTATGGAAAAGGTTTTTATTGGGTCTTGGCCACTTGAACATCATATAGAAACAGTCGCCGGGCTCATGCTTCGCTCTGGCATTTTCCTCCAGCCCCACTGTGGGGTCTTAGCAATCCTCGCAGACAGGAGGGAAAACCTAGCTAGGCACAGAGAGGAAGAAAAAATCCTGGATAGAGGATTGTGTAATGAGGATGTAAAAGGCGCCGGTGCTGGCCCAGGGCCTGGCACCTCGGAGACAGCCAGGAATGGCCCGAGACAGGAGCTGAAAGCAGAGGAGGCTGCTCTGCCAGTAACTCACAGAGTCGTTACTCTGGCCTGATCCAGCCCTTGAGCTTCTGGCTGTCAGGGAGGGGGGAAATGTCCTGGTGCCAGGATGGTGGACAATACTGCTCTGTCGGAGGGGTGGGAAGGGAGGGAGCGCCCAGACCCCAGGCTGGAGTAAAACCTGCTGTGTGGGGCCAGCTGGAGGCCTTCATCACCCTGGTGGCATTTGGGATCTCCTTCACTCAGCTATGGTTTTTATTTGGCTGCACATCTTTAAGACAGAGGGAGAGGATTTGGGACAACAAGCATTTAAGATGCAGTGCCAACAAAACCCCCCAGATCCCTAACAAAGGCAGAGGCAAAGTGCTTTGAGATAATCCACACAGCCCTCTCCTTCTAAAGCTAGTCCTGGTAAGCTGCAATGAGTCACCTGTGCTGGACTCATGGTGGCTATGGAAAGGTGATGGTGGTGGGGCGAGGCACCTCCCTAACACAAGCTCTTCTGTGCATTGGTTCTGTGCTGCCTTCAGGGGTCCAGGCTGGCTTCACCCAGAACACCTGGACCCTAATTCAATTCTTTTCCTTAGGAGCAATGTCAGTGTGTGGCATAAATACGGCACAGGAGACTGACTGGCTGCTCTAAGATACAGCTTTCATTTCACACTTCAGTCAAAAGTGATTAAATGTGCAAGCTGCTAAGCTGCATCTCCTTGTGCTTGTTTTGTGTTTTTTTCTTTGTTTGTTTGATTGGTTGTTTTTGTTTTTTTTTTTTTTTTTAATACCAGATTTTTATAGTTACCCTGAGTAACCTGAAGAGGAATTCAGTGCTTTCTACAGGGCACTCTGGGACAACTCCCCTAGAATCAGCTACTCCCATGCTGTTCTCATTGCCTCTAGTGCCAACTTGAAGGATATTTCATGACCCAAATGGTCTCTCCCCATGACATCGATGACTTTAGGACCAGAATGAAGTTATTCAGAGCATATAGCAGAGAATCTGAAAGATAAATGCAGCTCATGCCGTCTAATCCATCTTTGGATCAATGTCGATGGAAAGTGATTAGAAAATGGGAAAGCTGTCTTGTCTTTTTACAGAATGATAAATTTTCCTTTCTTTGTTTGGAACAAGTAGCTGCAGTTCCTTCATTTCATGCTACTGAACAACAAAGATGATACTTTTTTTTTTATTTTATTTTGGAGAAAAGCAAAATAAATGCAAGTGGCTGACTTTGTTCGGAATTTAATTTTTTTTAAAAAAGAAGAAATAATTTGTGGGTTTAACTTGCACTGATGGAAATCCGTTAGAAAACTTGAAATACACAGTATTTGCTGGTTTATAAAAATATCATCTGCTTCTGTAGTCTCTTCAGTGCAGATGGTCTAACCTGTAGGGGCTGCTGTGAGCCAAAGTCTAGTGAGGCTGTACACAGCTGAAGATGAGCAGGCACTGAATCGAGGAGCTCTTTCATAGACCCTCAGGGGCTCCTTCTATAGACTCCTAAACCATCCCTTGCCTGAAGGTTGCAGACAAAGCCTGTGGTCCCAACAGTATGAGGAACAGGCTATTCTCCAGGCTATTCTTGGCATTAATCCAGCTGGTTAACATATAACTCTTTTCTGGACAATGCCTGTGGTCTACTGAGGAACCTACTCCACTTGGCGGATGTGGAGGACTGGTGTTCTCCAAAATGCTGAAATCATTCAAGGCTCCCCCATGCCTCATACGGGCACCTAGGGACTCCAGGAGGGGACCAAGAGCATCCAAAGCACATTTCTTTATAGAGTCCTTTGGGCAACCAGTCCAAACAATTAGCAGCTGCAATCTGCTGATCGCAGCTGCAGGGTTTTGGAGCAGCTGATGTCTGGTTAGCATCATTGGGCACAGCACTCGACACAGGGGATATGGGAAATAAGGAGTCTTTCTGAGAAGTACAGAGCAACTGGTGCCTCATATTTGGGACACAAGGTGTCAGATGATCTACAGGAGGAGGTGAACTGCTGATTGATGGCATATTTGGACACTCGGCAACTGACAGATGGTTTATGGCTGAATGAATTAAGGCTTGATGTCATTCATAACAGAATTTATTTTAGTAATTATTATATTTTATGTAGCATTCCTCCCTATAAAATTTAGTCTTATTGGTCTTTTAAAATCTGTCAGCTGCCTTTAAGAAGGGCAGAGAGGATTAAACATGTGGCACCGAGGAGACACCCTACCCCTGAATGGACCTTCCCTTGAAGAGGGACACACAGCCGACAGCAGGAGGAGGACAACCTCCCAATTTTCGAATTTTCTCAGTGAGGAATGAGTCTGAATTTGGCACAACCACCACCATTTGAGCTTCTTCAGCCCCAGCCTCAGCCCATGCAAAGAGGTTCCCACAGAAAGGAGGTAAATCTTCCCACCTGGGAGCAGGGTTGCCAACTCCCCAGCCAGCTAGTGAAAGCCCAGGTAGCCAGCAGGCCAGGGAATTATTTCTGTTGTGCAGCAGAGCATGCCAGGAAGACACACAGCCCCGACTAGGAATGACTTACAATATTGATCAGTATACCTTTTTTTCTCATTACTCTGTTAGATGCCAAAGTAAGTGCTGGTAGGATGGGCATACTCTCCAGATGTCCAAAGAGGAAAGCTAAGAAGCATCTTGATCTGAGAAGAGAACGTGAGTAATCAAGCCAGAAACATTGTCTAACAGGAAATAGGAAAAAGTCATAGAATGGCAGAGAAACCTTTGTATCTTTTCCTACTGGGTTTTGGAGCAAGTGCTCATCCAGGACCAACAGAAAAGTGGACTCGATTTGAGAGCTGAATTACAGACTGAGACCAGGTCCTGTATGTGAACTCCAGAACAGGGTTTCAGCCGAAGCAAAGGCCATTTGAGCTGCAGAGAGCTAAATGTAGCAACCAGCTAATAGGCACGAATGAACAAATCAGACAAACTTGCAGAGCTCTGTTCAGCATGGTTTTCGCTGACCTCTGCACAAGTAAAAAGCTGCTGTTTAAAATGAATGCAAAGCCAGATGCTGGAGAGAAGAGGGGAATATGTATGTGATTCGAACATCTCCAATGGAGCTGGATCAAAGGCCTCCTGCCGAGTGGGAAGGCAGGAGTGTCACTTCCATTGCTTTCAAAGCTGGCGCTAAGCATAGAAGAAACAAAGCCTTTGCTCCCTTTAAAGGCTGCAAAGCCTCCACTTTCATACCATGCTGTTGCAGAGCATGTGAACCCCTCCTGATGTCCAACCCAAGCACTGGAATGTCTTTAGCAATTAACTCGCAGGGAGGAGCAGTGTTGGAGATGCTTTACCCTGACAATACAGATCTGCACAAGAAAATATTTCCCATGTGGTACAAAGTAGCTTGAAAACAGCCACTACCCTGCTTCGTCTGCAAGTATTTAGACCTTGGGAAGCGTGTGTATTTAGGAGGAAGCATGGAAAAAAATCACATGCTGGAGCCTACAGTCTGTCAGGCAAAGGGCAGACTTTTAAAAGGAGAAACAAATTGCAGCAGGTTTTCCAACAATGGGGTTTTTTTTCTAGCAATCGGGTAGGTAAAGCACATCTCAAAGTGATGGGAGTGATTAGGAAGGAAGAACTCTGCTATTTGATTCAGCACCAACCTAACATTTCAACATGCATCTGTTTGGGCAACAAAATGTGCCTTAAAGCTGCTATGAAGAGATATCTACAATCCAGGTGGAAGTCACTCACTACTTATTGCAACCTTAAGAATGAAGGCTTGGTGGATCCCAGACACTGAGTTTTTAATTTTAGTCACCTGGGATTCGTGTTGTGGACAGCTGGGTTTTTTGATGCAAATCCTGCTATGCTTGTCTCCAAGCCTTTGGTTCCTTTCACATTTCCTGGCTGCAAATAAGCTGTCTAGGGGATAAGTATTCAGACCTCTCTGACGCCTCAACAAACACAGCTCATGCAGTTTTCTTGCTCAGGGTCCACATCAGCTTCCAGTTTGGTCTGGAATAAAATGGAAGGGCGACAATGTGCAACCTCCACACATAGGCTGGCTGCAAGTCACTTGGAAGGAGGATGAGCAAAGTAAACCCAGCTGTTCCTGAGATGCTCTTTTCAGATTCAAAGTCCCTTCAGGTGGACAATCTGTCCCAAATTCCAGCATGAGAGGAGCAAAGGAGTCTTGCCTACAGCCCTGTAACTTCCTTTTGAGTAAGAGCTGATTTTTCAAAAATCATCTCCATCTTCCTTGCCTCATTGGAATGTGAAGACCGAAAGAGAGAGAAAATTTACCATAGCCCATGTTAAGGTCATACAGAGATCTATCAGTGCATTAAAAATTTGACTTTTTAACTTGCAGCCATCAGATCTTGCTGTATGTCAGTCTGTTAATATCTTAATTCCCTAGCACTGAGAAGTTAGCTTTGGATAATAGTGTCTACATCCCTGATTAGTTCATAAAGCCACAAATGAGTGAGACCTCTTTACTCTGCTGCAATGGTGAGGTGGCCTACACTTTAATGCAGGCGGATGTGTGGTCCTGTATGCTATGAACATGAATCCTGCTAGACACCATGATTTTAATCAAGAATATCCAAGCATGCCTCTGATGGGAGCATTTTTATAGTTGAGGCACATACGTAAGAAAGTACATGTCACATGGAACAGATTTCATGTAATAAACTGAAAAAAACAACCATGGAAAAATCCAAGTTTGTTGCTCAAGGAAGGACAATTCTATATTATTGCACTCTGAGGCTGAAGTTACTTTAGTATTAGCAGCATGCTTTGGTTTGCAGCAAAATAATCGCCGCAAACACTGGTTCCACAGCGGTTCCCAGGAATGCATGAAATACGGTCAAGATCCGATGTGATCGGTGTTTCAGGCAGTATTCTGGTTCTCCTAATTGTCTACCTCTGACATACCATCCCGGCAACATTGCTGATTAGTAAGTTGACGACAGGTCAATGGATGATGGCAGTGGGGACACCCTAATCTCAGCGGGATATGGATTAGTCTCCAGACCTTTGCTGTAGCAGTTGACTTGAATGGCGACATACGATGGCTAGCAGCAGTGTTGCACAGTGTTTTGCATCACTTGTGGGCTTCCAACCCTGTGCCCTCCAGTGCAAGGGAAAAGGGAGGTCCCAGGGAAGGGCTCTTTGGCTGCAGGGTGAGCAGAAAGGGGAATTCATCCCCAGACCTGTCTCCACATCTGCAGGATGAGAGACAAGCCCAGAGGCATTTGTCAAGGCTGCCTTTGATAGGGATTCGGTCATTCTCACATCAGTAATGACCTTGAAAAATGGACCTTGTAAAAGGAGGGAAGCTGAACAGCTCAAACATGCAGCAGTCCCTGACTGTGTTTCCAGCTCTGCCAGTAACTACTCCGGGACAGTGGGCAAAGGGCAGTCCCTTTATCTTTCAAGTGTACGCTGTGGTAATACTTATCCAAAGTTTCAATGTGTCAGGATACTTAGAGAGAAGCAACACATGCTGCTACAAACTTTCAGGTTTTTGCTGAAGACCCCTTAAAAATCATGTTTTACCACTGAAGCTGGAAAAACTCTCAACAGTAAACACATGTGATGATTGAATTTTCAACCCCTCTTCTTAAAGAGACAGAAGATCTGTTTCTTCCTCCCATTCTTCTGTTGGTGCTTACTTTGAATCTGACAACGTACTTCATCTGAGAGGAACTATGTATACAAAGTGATGAGGTTTTGGCTAGTGCACTGAATTACAGTGAGGATTAGCATTTACACCAAAACCAAAACCCAAACCAATCCCTGAAAAGGACTGGCATCATTCCTATGAATTCCCAAAGGACATCTGCCCCCTGCAGACATTCTGTTCAAGTCTCAGCAGCACCTTTCTGACCTTGGAGTTGGAGGGAGAGGAAACGCAAGAAGATTAGGAAAGGTATCATATTTTGGAAAGGAATAAGAACAGTGGAACATGCTGTCAGGAGAGGCTGGGAAACTGCCAGGGCTGGAGAGACACTTGGTAGCTTGACTTTGTGGTTGCTTATTTAAAAGGGAAAACAAAGATACAGGAATGCAGGCAGATGGACTAGACGCAGTAACCATCCCTTCTGCTCTAAGATGCCAGGTGTGAATGGGTTCAACAGTATTCCAGGATCCTTATGACCTTGTTCATGACCACGACGCAAAGAGTTTCCTACCAGTGAAGGAATGTGTTTGGATTCATGCATCATGGAAGGGTTTGGGACAGGTCTACAATGCTCTTCAATGCAAAACGAAAGCCAGACTTACGCTAATATTAGTTTTATCACTTCCACCAGAAGAAATACTCCATTGTTTTATAACCTAAACATACATAAAAGAGAAAAATTTCTTTTGTTGTTACTTTAATCCCTGGTATCTGCAGTTTGCCTTCTCTGGGCAAGCTGATGATGGGGCGTGATTTCCAGTGGGGTCTCCAGCAGCAAATAGCAGAAAATTAGGTGAAGAAAGATATTTATTTTTCTTTGTAGTGCTTCGGATGTTTTTAAACCAATACCCACTACTGACTTTCCAATAGTGATCTGCATAAGCTCACCCTCTTGGGTTACATCTAAGGAAAAATCACAACTTGAAAAAGATTCAGTCAATATGCAAAGGCCACCTTCACAGCTTCTTTCCAGCAGTTCAAAGTTCTTTGTTGCTGACACTGGCAACTTTGATTCTAGATAGATGCACCTCAGAAATTCTCAAAACACCTCAGTCTACAAAACCCTCCTGCAAACATATCACAGATTAGCTTTTCCATGCTATTTAGGCATTTCTGATTTTATAGCTGTGCCATATCTAAATAAGAGAAAAAAGCAGAGAGATGAAATTCAATGCAATGCATCAGGATTCTGGGCGAACACAGGCTTGTTTGACCTGAACCTGCCTGCTAGATTCACTGTCGCTCTCATTCTGTAACACTGGACAGCCCATAGCGACTCCTTGCCACACACAGTAAAAGTAGGGTTTGCTGGGACCACACCTCCAGAGCTGAGCACAGCAATGCTGTGAGATCTGAAAGCTGACCAAAGGCTCTGCAGTGCTCTGCTTCCACAAAGAACTAAACTAAATCTCTTGTTCAATCACCCTCTGAGATCTGGTCTTGCCTCTAAGGGACTCCCATCAAAATAAGCCCTGCTAGTGCCTCCTTGGCCATGCAGGAGGTGACTGTTCATCTTGGATCTGACTTCGCTTGCAAATGACCGAGAATGTTATAAACATCTCATCTTGCTCCTCACCTGAGCGCAGACACAATCAAAATTTCATTTCTTATTGCCAACCTGACCTTGCTGTTTGTTTTTGCCTTCTGCTGGAGTAGGTACACTTCCTTGCAACCTTTGGTCTCTTGCCCAGCAGGCCTAATGGGCCGAGACATGGAGGAGGTGCCATCAGCCTGCCCTCCCTTATTTACGTTATCCACACCTCTTATTACACAGGGTGCTGGTACCTGTTTCTAGTACCAGATCTCTGCCCCACTGAAAGGCTGTAAAGTCTTTCTCTCAGCCTTGCCCTGGAAGTTTGCTCCTCTAAAAGGAAAGCCATAGCGATCAGCTGCCACAAATAACCTCATGCTACATTTAATTAGCATGCAGTCTCTGAGAGTTTCTGCCACCATCACAGATTAAATTCCATTGCTAAATAATTATGCCCAACACTGCTGCCTTGGCTTCCAACTCAGCCCCTGCTAGTGGGATAGAAGATTCCTGCTGTCCTCACCTTCTGCCCTCTTCCCTTTCCACCTAGATTTCCTCAAGGCTGTTCTAGTTTCCAGTTCCTAGCTATGAGTGGACGGATGGGGCACTGGGACATGACCTGAACGGTGATGCAAAGAACAGACATGGACAGAGGGAACAGGGACAAACAAGAGAACACAGACTCCATCCACCACGAACAGACACAAGGGCAGACATTCTCCTTCAGGGCTGTTGACCACTCTGTAGATAAGCTAGTGGTACCTCTGTGACTCTCCGTGTCCTGTGTGGTGCACATGTGTTTGTTGCAACACGCGTGGACAGAAAAATCAAGGTAAGGCATTCAATGGGGGCTCCTAAACTTTCCTGCTTCTTCCCATGCTCCTGTTGGCACTAGAATGCTCTAGGAGATGATGGTTCTGCAAGTGTCTGACTAACCTTGCTGTCCGTTGTTGGAGACTCCTTCTCCTTCTCTGCATGCTGGAGCTTTCTGTTCAGGTCTTGGAACATGTCTTGGTGACGTTTTCTTGTGTGCATGATTTTCTGAAGCAAACACAAAGGCCACAGGTCAGCAAACCCTAATCAGTTGTACAGAAACAACGTGTCTTCTCCTCAAAGTTACATATATTTTTGAAACCTGACCGTCTCCCCAAAGTTGCAATCTGGTGTGCCTAAAAAAACCTTCAAAGTTCACTGAGGACCTGGTGTATCACTGCCTTTATTTTCATGGTGGAAGAAAGTGTAAAAGACTAGCTTTTGACCTTATGGTTACCTTAAACCTGCAACTGCCACCTGTTCATAACGCAAAATTTGTGCTTGACTGGCAATGTTCTACCAGCTTGACCTAGGAAACTTTGCTGACCTTCTTTTAACTGATACCTGACCCCACACCTACTCTGTTCTCAGCACACTTCCTTTGAAAATGTGTTCAGAGCTTACCCAAACATGTGGGGTTTGGGTTCAAGAAGTTCCATCAGAAACTATTCAACAATTGCATTTTCTTTGTATTTTGGCCCCTTTGCGTTTCACTTCTACCTTCTACTGCAGAAGAAGAAGCAGGACCAATTTCTACAAGGACTCCCCTTTGCATGTAAAAGCATGTTGAATATGGCTTTCTTGTGCTCTGCCAAGCACTTTATAATTTGAGAAGGTGGCTCAAAAGTTTGGGATCAACTTGAAGTATCAGCTTAGATGTACCCTTCATGCCTCAATTTCAGACCAGGCTCAGAACCTGGAGCTGTAAAGTGATTCTAGCATTAAGGCAATTCCTCCTGGGCTCTTAACATGACTCTATTTTGGAATAAGCTAGCAGCTTTGAAGGATAGATCTGCTGGGAAGGATGTCATGATTAGACTCATGATAGCTGCAGTAGTTCCCAGGAGCCCAATGGACCCTCTGTGGAGGAATGGCTGTTTCAAAACTTCCCACTCTGTGCCTCAGGTGTGAGGACAGACATTTCCCTACGTACAGTATAGACTTTTTTCACCCAAGCTGATTCTGTAAGGTTCATTAATAGGTATGAAAGATGAGGGCTGGTGATGCGTTGTGACAGTGGGGACATATTAGCTTCCTCTCTGTTAAGCAACAGATCTTGCACACAAAAGGCAAGGCATTTTAGACCACCAACCAAACGTACATGTGCTTCCCAAGCAGGAACATGGTGCAGCCACCTGTACCACACCAGCTCTCTGTAAGGATTCTGCTCACAGAGGAGAAGCTACAGCCTTGGGCAAGCCAGTGCAGGATCTTGATTTACAGATGTTTATGCAGCAGCTGCTGCATAAATTAAGCACAAATCGATATAAATCACCCATTTGCTTAGCGGCACAGGGTAAGCCTTACTAGGCAGCCAGCAAAACTCTTTCCATCCACCATTTTTAAACCTTTGAAGAAGCTTTTAGCAAAGATAGCACTCCTACAAAGGTGTCAGAAAGAAAAAAAAAAGCAGCATTTCTCTTTCTTATCCTGCCTGTTGACAAACACATTCAGAAAGGGATGCACTCACCTCAAAATCTAGCTCTGCGTACCGGGATTTCCGCCTCTGGGTATTCAAAAGAAAAAGAGATGGGTGAAGGTTAGTAAGAGATTGATGCTGGTGAGTGGGCACAAACTGAACTACACGGTAGATAAAACACTGAGAGTCCTTCTCCTTTTCCTGCTGCCTACACCTTTAACCTGTTTCTCTGGCTCTTCATGATGGAAAGTGCCAGCCATTTAGAGAAATCCCTATCAAAAAGCATCAAGTGCCAAGGAGGGCTGAGCATGGGAGTTTGGCCAATTTGAGCCTCTATCCTAGTTATGAGCTTGCAGGTGGTTCACAGAGAGGAAAGCAGAGAAGCTCAGCCAACTCATGTACTGGAGCTTTTGAACATCAGTCAGCCAAGGCTGAAGTTTGGACAGCAATAGCTGAGACCTGCTCTCTGACAATAGGTAAGAAAAGGGCCAGATGCTGAGAAGTGCAAAAACTGGGGCAGAAATCAGTGTAAGATCTATGGTATAGGGAGAACTCCTAATATTTGTAATGATTTATCACAGCTCAGAAGGGGAGGGCTGCACTTATGCAAAACCTCTGACATCTGTCTGATGCTAAGAGCATTGTGGGGCATGCCTTAAGGACATTTTACACCTGCGATCACCAGGGTTTTCTCATCTGTATCATAACTAAAGTCTTCAAAATCGGAAACCGAGGCAAAGAATAGAAGGAAAAAACGTAATGCAAGCTAACATTTTTGTTGGAATCTGCATTGGCTGTAGGGTTAAAGACAGTCCATTCAGCAATAGAATAAGTCTGTGGAAGTCATGAGGAATTTTAAACATTAGATTGCAAAACAGTATTACATGCCAGTGTTCCTTCATGTTATAACACTGGCACTGCATGGTGGGTTGCGTTTGGCCTAAGGTGCTTCTCTTGAAACACCTGGTGTGGCTAGCATCGAGGGCAGCGCATCATTCTGGTCTGAGAACAAGGCAGTAATTAATTCACATGCTCACCTCCAAGGAGCTCATGGAGAGGGTTGAGACGGTCTCACTCTTGGACACCACACCTGAGTTCCCTGAGTCACCTGTGTCACACAGGCTATTGGGAATCTGTGATTCGTTGGAGATATTTTGTGGAGCAAGCTGCTGCTGTTGTTGTACCATGGGGGAACCTTGTACCTCACTGCATGTCATGGTTACAGGCTCCCGTGGAGGACTCTTGACAACAAAGCCTGGGTCAGTAGCCATACTGAGGTGGATGAGACGTGTCTGGGGCATCTGGTCAATATTGATGCTGTATTTGCTCTCATCTTTGGGCGGTTTGGCCCGTAAGGTAGATGTGTTGGTAGGCAGAATGACGTAGCTGGTATCCAGTGTTTGCTCTTGCGCCCGGGAGAGTTCTGAGTCCAACTTCTTGAAGATGTCCCCATCACAGATGTAGATGGACTTAGGTGGCTGATTCTTGTCCTTCTTCAGAGTAAGAGTGTGATTGCTGAACTCATTCAGGTTGATGGCCCCCAGGTAGTGTGGTGAGCCCTGAAGATGCATCTTGGAAACATTGGCTGGAAGACTGTTAAAGTTTGATGACCCCTTCTGGTGACTGAGTTTCAATTTCTCTTCATCTGGTAGTGATGGACGCTTCAGTGTTCCTGTGATGGTTGAGGTCCTGCAGGTGGTGATGTCTTTATTCAGCACTAGGGAGACAGACAAGTGTGCTTAGCACCTCACCTAAGTTTTTGTTAACACATCAATACACCTACCACAGTCATACCATGCTAGCATGTTCCCTTGGACCTCTCAGAAAGAGACTATGGTGGCAGAACAGTGTTTTATACTAGTTTTTTTTTTGTTGTTGTTTATATACAGGAAGCTGAAGGCAAAGCTGAAGTTAGCAAGGAAAAAAATTCCTCATTTTGAAAGAATTCTTTATGCTACAAATTTCCCAACACAATTATGGCCAAAACTCCAAACAAGGCCATCACATATTATCACATCAATAACGATATCTCGAAAAGTAAATACATGTCTATATATTAGGTACATGTAGTATATGTATATGTACATATAATGGGTACTACTAGCCTACAAAAGAGTAGAATTTTTTAAAATAAAAGGTTGCTTTCATTTGAAAAAGTATTTTGATTCAGAAAATAGCTGAAGTGCAGCGTTATCAACTATTTCAAAAGTCAATTTTTTTGTTTTGTTTTGTTTTAAACTCACCAAACTGCTTCAGATTTATTTCTTCCCAGGAACAGTTTCAGTGTCAATAATTTGGTATTTTAAAACACACCACATTCTGTTATAAATTTCTAATTGTTCTTCAGAAAGCTTACATTCTAGTAATCATGGCAAGTCTTTGTGAGAGCTAATTATTTAGTGTTTCTCCAGTTCCCTTGAGGAAAGCAAGTAGTGCCATGAATATTCCATAATAGGAGAGGAAAACTTTAAACTGAGGACGAGGTGAACATGCCAATTATGAGGTATATAAAGGACACACAGACACTCATTCCCACACACGGCCCACAAGAAGACATCTGCTCCTCTTCTAGACATTAAGAATCTACTGCTCAGCTGATTTTAGGCTGCAACAAAGACCATAAGAAGGTAATGACATAAGCCTTGATGTCTCCAGGAGATGGAAATCACAAACTGTGGGGCAGGGGCAAAATGGTGTGGGACTGAAGGCTACTTACCCAGTATTTGAGCACAAGAAAGCAGAAACAAATGCATATTGCCCTTTTTACCTGTCTCAGAAACAAACAAAAATCCAAAAGGTCCTTTTACCTATCTTTTTCTTAATGGAGTAAAGGTAAGGATCTTTGGGGTAACCTGATGCTATTCATCTGCTCCACTGGGACAGAGGCAGGACATGACATAGGTGTCCCATGGGACTGAGGACCCATTAATTTTTCTCCTAACTCATACTGGGAGTGATGGGTGCTGGAGGAGCAGAGCTCCTCTGTAAGACTACGGAGCACGCAAGGCAGGATGAGAAGACAACCAAGTAGAAAAAAAGAACTTTTAAAAAGCTTTGAAGGCTAAACAAACTAGGTGTAACTATGGCAGTCGCAGTCATCTGGACATCGCTAGAGGACATGTTAGGATAAATCAGGGCATTACAGTGTATTCATAGCATATACAGAAGGAAGATGTTACTGAAGTCAAACCCTTCACTTGGGAGTTTCAGTAGGGTTTATTGATTCAGGCTCCTCTCCATGCTCATGTCAGCTGCAGAAAGTAGGTTTGGAGAGGTTTGCACTTAGCAGTCTCCAAGCATGGAGCAGGGTGAGCTTTCAACACCAAGCCGTGGACCCAATCCTACCAGTGAATCTAAGTGAGGAAGTTATGAGTGGTATCAGGCATATCTCCAATCCATCATAACATGAGAACTGGTGCCTCCAGGAGAAATGATGGCCAGAAACCAACAGACAGATTTCTATTTTGTATTATTCAATAAGAAGAACGGATAGGATGATGCACGATATAGAAAGGTCTCTGAAATGGAGACTATTATTAGCTACTTAGCTTGGTGCAGACTATCAGTATTTTATCAGAGGAGGAATACCTCTTCAGGCAGACATCAACAATTTGTATACCTGTATGCTGGTAAAGGAAGGTAAACCTAGGCTGTTAACAAGTTTCTGATCCAGGGTCTTCTGCCCTGAAGTCATGTGAAACCAGTCAATCAGCTCCTTCCTTTCCTCTGGGAAGATTGATTTGGGAGCGAGAAACTTGGTAGGAGATCCAGAAAGGCTCCTTTATTGCAGGAGTCCAGGGTCTGCCTTGTTTTCCAGCACAAGGTGGGCTACTGGATGTGTAGCTGGTTGTATGTGCCGGCACTCAGCTAGATGGATGCATGTTCGCTGAGCATGCGTTCAAGCTAGACCTGCTCTCACATGCCTGTTTTTTGCACGTGTTTTTTTTGGAACTGATATCTTCAGTGTCAAAAAGGAAGGAGAAAGACAAATGAGAAGAGGGAGACAGCTAGAAATTAGATTAGAGAGTGTGAGACAGAGAAACAGAAAGAAAAAAATGGACAGACCCTGAAAAGAGATAAATGGACAGAATGAGACCATGAAATAAGATATCATAGGGATAAGTGAGATAAATATACTGTGACTGTGATAAGCATAGAGAGAAGGAGTGAGGCAGAGAGGATAGGAAAAGATAAATAAGATATAGATAGATATTAGCTAGATAAATGATAGTGACAGTGATAGACAATACATAGAAACACAGCGACAGAGATAAATGTTGACAGAGATAGAAATACATAAACAACAGGTACAACAAGACAGACAGCTGAGGACAGAGATAAATAAGTGATTGCAAGATAAAGAGAACTGAATTACAGATAAATACATTAGAAGCAGATAAATTATAGATTAGATAAAGAAAAAGATAAATGAAATGGACAGGTAGATGTGTATAGAAGGAGAAAGAGAAGGAGAGAAACAGAAAGAAAAAGGGAGAGGAAGAGAGGAAGAGAGGAAGAGAGGAAGGAAGGAAGGAAGGAAGGAAGGAAGGAAGGAAGGAAGGAAGGAAGGAA
>Ga0065711_1035761_pt1 | contig 21863 bp, 14 predicted proteins | sample Hoacrofraction12_FD_59098 | JGI IMG/M metagenome (GOLD analysis project Ga0065711, IMG submission 59098) | Hoatzin crop microbial communities from Cojedes, Venezuela - Epithelial fraction 12 v2 (version 2) | ecosystem: Host-associated > Birds > Digestive system > Esophagus > Crop | place... | reverse complement strand
AAAAAAAAAAAAAAAAAAAAAAAAAAAAGAAGCATTTATGGAAACGCTCTTGATTCACTGCCTAGAAGGAGATGTCATTAGGGTTTGCCCAGGAACTTTGTTGCAGACTCTTCTGAATCACAGAAGAGAATTAAGAGAAAATGGCAGCCCATCACCAGCGTAGTCACAGGGCAGGGCTTGTGGATCATCCAGAGTAACTGAGGCAACTGCCAGTGGTACCTACCCTACAGACAGGTGATGTCAAAACAAGGCATTTTTGCATAGCTTTGTACCTGAAGCAAAGATTTTGTGTATTTGTGTGTAGAAATACAAACATATGCAGACAAACACTCATAAAGGCAGCACATAAACACACCCGTTCCTAAAAATATGCATGCATTTAAAGCTAGTATTGGTAAAGAAGTCTTATCTTGAAATAATAACTGTTCTTTGGTAGAAGACGGTAACTAGTAAACTATTACTACTTGAGTCCTAAGATGAAATTGTCACTGTGCTTGGTGGGGAAAGCCAGACTTACGTTCAACTGCACCACATATGGGCAACTTAAGAGTATAGGATTGTTTTGAAATATTATGTTGTATGCATATGTTCTGAATTTTTAACGTTAGCAGATAGGTTTGGTATGATGAATCACACTTTTCTATTGCAATTCCACTTAGAAAGGAGCTTAAAAGAAGAAATAATGTGTTAGGAACTAGAACAGAGGTAAAGATGCAGAAGTCTGTCCTGAGGAATCTTACCTATCTCAGGAATTAAGTTACTTCTCTCATTTTAGCTTGAGTGTACAAAAAGCTAAAACTTATTTAGTTTTTTTGTGTGTGTTGATATATATAAAATCTATGTGTGTTCCTGCTCCATCTGCTTTTGTTTTACATGCCCCTGTGGTGCTTAGTGAGGCATGAGTAAGTTTAGTGCAGTGGCTCAGAAGTTTTGTGGATAAAAACAGGCAAATTATATTCTGGCCCTAATTTATGGCACACATGATAGCGTGCATCTATAGGGCAAGACAATAAAAAAAAATAACAAATACAAAATTTGTGTATGCATTAGGTATGCTAACTAGGCTTCTCTGGAATGGAAATGCTTTCCAAGTCTGAAACATCTGGCTATTTCTTTATACGCATTTACCCTACCAGTTATGTTAGTGAGTGTGAACAGAGGTATTTCTGGTGCACCTACATTTTCAAGAACATATTCAAACGTTTGTAGATGAACTACTTCAGATATGTGCTTTCTTTCACAACCCTTCCCTATGTGCAGCTTGTTTCCCACCTGGTATTTTTTCTGCTTCTTTTTGTTGTTCTTTCCTATGCTCTGTTCTCAGAGCCTTGTAAGTAAAACAAGCTTAAATAGGAAGCAAAGTCCAGTAGAAGTGCAGCAGAAAGTAAGATAATAGTGTAGAGAAAATGTCACTAGTGGATTTGATTATGTTTTCAACTTATTTGCTGCCTATTGCCTATATAGATACAGCAACTCAAAGAGTTTGTTTTGAATGATTTATTGGCAGGATACTGTTCGTGTCCCTAGAACACAGCATTTCTGGTTACATTTTCATTTCAGATTTAATGAAATAATTGCTGAACTTTGCAAGGTGCTCAGTTGAAATGGGGACCGTCTGTAGGTGTCACTCTATAAAGCTGATGTGATGTCATGATTTATGAAAGAACACATGCAAAACTTGCTCAACAGTTGAATTCTCCCTCCCCTAAAACAAAACGCAAAACCCAAACTGTGATTTCTGATGCTGCAAGCTATCTTGTGGCTTTTGCAAATTTAGATGATCAGATCTTCTTATAAAGGGCTCATTTGGTTTGTTATCAGTTTGTCAGTCAGTATTGAAATCTCATCTTATTTTCCAAGCATCGAAGCAAGTCTTTATCACACCCAGACTCACAGAGGGACCCTTTGCACATATTACAGCTATTTACATTATGTGTTTAAACAGTGAGAGTATTTAGGAAAGCATGAGACATCTGAAGCTGTCTAGCTTAAAAGAAATTGGATACCTAAGAACGAACTTGCAAGTTTGAATTAATTTCTTCTAAATTTGCATATTACTTCCTCTGATTTCCTGGCCCAGACGTAGTTTAGCAACCCAGTGGAAGTGAATTGAGCATTGAGCTAAAAACACAGAATGTCACTTACATGTACATTCCAGCCATGCAAAAAAGAAAAGATGTCTTCAGTAACTATCCTGTAAAACTGGCAGCAGGGAGTATTGACCTTTACAAGCCTATATATAAATGTTTTTATTGCTTTGTGCTGCACTAGAAGAGTTAGCAGGGGTTAACTTTACAGATATATACCTCAGGCTTCCAGGTCATTTCTGTTCCCTCAGGTATAGTACTGCACTTGGACACCCAGATGCTGAAGCAGCTTGTGCTGTGTTGGTACTCTGGAAATGAAATTTAGTTAACATTGGTGTGAAGTGATGGGCAGCATCCCCTCTCTAAGGAAGGATGTAGGAATGTGCTACAAGTGAACAGTTAGTGAGCTGGAGGCTTTTCGCCAGTGACACTAAAACCTGAACCCTCCTTAAGCAGGTGAGAGGACTGCAGCCATGGATTGGCTACCAAGCACTCTCAGTAGCAAAATCCAATATCTTATACTCTCACAGGCTGGAAGCCAAAGTGAAGCAGCCCTTTTCTGAAAAGCCTGTATGCCCCTTGCTCGAGGACTGAAGGAAGGGAAATATAGCATAATATGTTCCTGAGACCAGGTCATTACAAAGCTGTAGATTGGAAACTGTAAAAATAAAGAGTCCTAAGGAAATGGCACTTAAGTTAATGAAAACTGGAAGACTCTTGTCATAAGTCAGAGAATTAATCTACAGAAAAAGTTCAAACTTCCTTTTAATCATGTCATCTGCTTATAAGGTTTGACTGAGTGGTTAATGCAGAAAAAGAATATATTCCCAGAATTTCAGCTGTAATTCAGTCCAGCCTAAATGAAAAGTGATCTACGCTTTGAAAAAGTTTAGTTACTGATTTTCAGAATTTATCTTTGCCCTATAGGAACCAAATCAAAGTGGGATTCTCACATATAAAAACAAGAGGAAAAAAAAATAAAAAGTGAAAAACAAAGTCCAGTCCTCAAAGAACATTGCCAGAGAAGTCATTCTCTTAGACTCATACATGACTGAAGCATGGCATGGGGAAAATCTCAAGGCCTTTCTCCTGAGACTTTTGCCTCAGCACTCAGCTATGTGACCGATTGACAAACACAGCCTTTGGACTGTTGTTTGTACTGGTATGGTCAAAGAAAAGGACATGTAAGTAGAATTTATTGATTTTTGGTGCGGGAGTCTAGGTTTTACCTGTTTCTTGTTCTCACCTGTTGTGAGTTTACAGGCTCTTTTATTTGCCATGATATGATGGCTTGGTTGATTACGTTCTTGAACTTTGAGTGTTCTACCATTACTGTTGCTTCTCAGCAGTTATGCACTGACTTTTCCTTCGGACAAAAAGCCTCAGTTGGTATGGGCTCAAGGGCAAAAAATGAGCTAATTTTTCTTCAGTGTATGTGAATCATGCCTTGCCTAAACTCAGTGTAAATCTGGGGTCAGTTGTACTATGTGTAAAGTTCTCTTTATACCAGTGGAGTGTGTCTGCTTTAGAAGTTTATATTGCTGTAGTTACAACAGCGTAACTTCACTGGCGCAGGAGTCAGTGTAATTAGCGCTGGGGGCACAACAGCCCTGTTGGTTTTATTCATAATGAAGACTAAAGATGGAGCTTTCAAAAGTGCTGAAGTGACTTACAAGCACGACTTTCATTGTATTGCAGGTCACAGATTCATTAATCACTCTTAAACCACGTCTGCACTAGGAGATTATATCCCCAACAGCCAGAGTACTGTAGTCATATGGATATATTCATAGTACAGAAGTAGATCCATGATTTCAGATAAGAAACTCTATCAGAAGTTATTTTTATGGGACTTACCTAAATAATGTATGCATCCATATTGCAGCAGTTGCACCTCTTGAACTGAAACAGCACAGCCCTCCATGTGAACAAGCACTAGTGGATTTTGATAATCCCACACTTTAGCAGTGTTGTTCCTTTTGCTAAACAGCCAAGGTTTTAGATCTGATCACATTTTGTTGGTGGTTGTTTTTCAGAAGGATGAAGGAAGAATCTATAAACCACTGTTGTCTGAAAGAAGAAGATCTGAAATCACAGATCTTCCTGGTTTCCTCTGCAGACTGACATGCAGTTGGCCAGCTCTGTCCTCATCAGCAAATGTCACTCGAGTTACAGGGAATCCATATCAGGTTTCAAGGAAACGGAGAGTTTTTGCAAGAAGACCATTTTGTTGCTACAGGTTACTGTATTTCTGCTAGCAGTGCTAGAAAAGCAAGATTGTGGGGTGTGTGTGTTTAATACAAAAAGTAGATTTGCTGATATAACTGTTATTTGCACTGTTTATATTCAAATGTCCTTTAAAAAAAAGCATCATCAAAATTTACGGATAATAAGAGTGTGCAAATCAGAACACTTATCTTCTTTTTATAGACTAAAATCAAATTGTTCCTCGCATTTTTCTCAGTTACAGAATATAAGATTGCACTGTCTGTAAGTTACTTGCTTTTTTTGAGAAAGGTATATTCCAAAACTAAAATTGAATACCACATCAAGACTTTTTAATGTTTTTAAAAATTCTCAGCAATGATTACTTGTCCTGCTGTATCAACCTACTATCATTCCTAAAGCTAGCCACAGCAGTGGAGAGTACCTCACATGACAGTCAGATTCTTAATTAATTACACTGTAGCCTGCTATCTTAAAAATACAGGTCGAAAAATGGTATGTTAACCTTTTACATTTTTTTTAACCTAATAAAATAACCAACTTGTTTTGTGACCTGTAATTCTGAATCTGATTGAGTTTTCAATATACTGTAATTCACAGATTTTCTCCCCTCTAGCACTAGGTTTGTATCTGTCACATGGTTTTCAGTGTTCCTAATGAGCTGTTAACAAGCTGTCAATTACCTATGCAAATGAGGCAAGCAGAAATGGAGGGGTTGCTGTACCTAGAGTTAAAGTGTGCTACCTCAGATTGTTACGAAATAAATCATTTCAGTTTTAATAGCTATCTGTGCCCATGTGGCTTGTGTCATGTAGGCACTTTTTCATTATATTATTTACCCAGTAATAAAATGCTGCAGGGGACTTCGGGGTGATTAAGAAGTTGAAGGGGGAGGGGAGCTCGCACAAGCAACTTCATTCTTTCCTGGTTTGCACCTTCTGCTCTTCTTGGGTCGGGGCTACAAGGCTACAAGCTGTCAGGTGCCCCCAGCCCTGTGGGAATCAATGACAATTCAGGAGTTTAGCCCTGATTCTGCCAGAATATTTAACGAATATCCTTGCCGAGGTATGTAATGAAACCTTATGAGTATATAAATTTAAATATAGGAACTAGAAGCTCAAAACTTGAATTTTGGAGAGAAGGGTACATTTTTTATATATGTTCTTAGCCTCCTAAGAGTTTTCCACAGAAAAGCCTGGCAGGAGGAACCTTGCACTTTTATTTGTGTTATCCTGAAAGAATTCTTTCCTTCTTGCTAAAGTCAATGAGATTTTGCCTTTAAATTCTCTTTCCCTTTCCTTTAGCTTGCAATTGATGCTCACTGTAAAACACTTTGTGATACTTTGTATGAAGAATGTTACATAAAATGAAATTGCATTGTATTTATGACCAGCACTATAATAACGGTCTATCAGTGTTTCCATTACAAGTCCCTATTGTTGAGGGCTTTAAAACTCACCCATAAAAATTCACTCAGGACTGCAGCATGGTCTGCAAAGGGTAAACAAATCCCTTTGGCTATTTTTGAGTTAGAATAAGTGAAATCAAGAATGGAAATTAGACTTTTAGAGGTTTCCTCTCATTTTGGTGTGTGCATGTGTGTATATACATATTCACATTTTAAAAGATGGGTCAGAAGCTTTATATCCATTATTTAACAACGTGTTATTAAAAAGCACCTACAAATGTTAATGGATTGCATTGTTTTGCTCCAGACCATACCTAATCAAGGATGGTTGGTAAATCTTCTGGTAGGATCAGGATTAAACTCCTGAAATGTCATTGATTTCAACAGCGGTAGGGACACCTGACAGCTGGTAGCCCCAACCCAAGAAGAGCAGAAGGTGCAAACCAGGAAAGAATGAAGTTGCTTGTGAGGGTTCTCCTCCCCCCTCTACATTTAAATCACCCCTAAAATCCCCTGCAGCATTTTATTGCTGGATAAATTTGCACATTCAGCTACTCAGCTGAAAGGTCATTGGCTTATGTACTATTCTTATGTCCCTATGTCCATTATGTTTAAGGTTTAGAGACCTGAAAATTTGCACATTGAAGCCAGGAAGCCTGGGGTGAAGCAGAGAGAAGTGTTCTGGTAGGAAGCCAGAAGGAGAGGAATTTGAGAGATATGATGACATGAAAACCAGTAAATAGAAATGAATTAAAGAAAAATCAAGAATGCCTGCTCAGATGGGAGAGACCCCAAAGAAACAGTCTGTGGGGGAATTAGTGGGCTAAATCTTTCACCGATCAATCCTCATGGAAGCTTTCTGGTCAAAATGTCAGTGGTAACTTTATTTTCTTCTGGTACATACAATAATCCTTTTGTTCCATCTGCAAACACTAGGGGGTAAATTTTTAGCGTGATGCTTAGGGATTTAGCTGTAGGACTCCCATTAACGATAATGGGAATCATGTAGCTTGAGCACTCTGCATCGTGCTGAATATTTACCCCTCAGTTCAGAGCACTCTCTCATTGAATTTTTAATTATATTTACAGATAAATTCCGTAACCAAATATCATCAGCTCTCAAGCAGATTGTTTTATTAAAAGGTGCAGATTTCCAACTTCGTTTTGAGCTGCAACTTACAGTGATTGGTTTAGCAGCTGAGTAATTTTTTTTAAGTGTCTATTTAATAATGCTTGATATGTCAGCTTCAGAGCGTTTGGGAGACAATAAATATTAGAAATATCCCACCCTGCATGTGTGTGCCAGAGAAATGTGAAATGTGAATATTCTACCTTGTACTGAGCTTTCGAAAGGTGTGTCATTGTACAGCTTCTCTACAAGCTCTTTCTGGGAAATCCTACTTCTGCATAAATCTGTGGCTACAATCAGTAGTAGTATACAAGCATTCATCACTAATATGACATAGGCAGTACAGTTTTATTTGCATTTGTGAAGATAAATGATAGGAGTCAAAGAAGTTAGGAGATTTGCTGAAAGCCAAAGGGGTTAATGTATGAGAGGGTGTTAGAATTTGAGTCCCTCACTTCTGTGCTCAGTAGCTTATACTTACACCAACATCTAACGCCAGTGCAAGCAGATATAGAAGAGATGGTACACATACAGATCTGCTTAGCTCCTCCCTGAGGCATGCTTCCTGTTGCTTTTGCAGCTCTTAATTCCTGAAGTAGCTACAGCTGTCTCTGCTTTGACCTGGTTGAAGTGACCTGTCAAGTAAGAATGATTCTGCTGGAATAGTTCATGTTTGTCTGGCTGGGACAGTAGAGATGCTCTTTGTTTTAAGATACAGGTGAGATTAATCTCTCTCTCCAGGTCTTTTCTAAAGGACACTTAAAACCTGCTCAGCTAGTCATGGAGGGTTGTGGTGTAGCTATTTTTTCAGTGCAGCTATTCTAGGGGCCCCCATGCCAATCCTCAGATGCTGTCAGCACAAATGTTTTGAATAAGAACACAAATTATTACAGCTTTTTAATGTCACTCATGACTGATACACTTCACATGTCCCTTTAGGTTGTGCCAGAGGACTAGACTGATACAGAGCAATCCCGAGATCAAGAAGCACAAAGGCATTTTGACTGAGCCTTGTTGTCCCCTCCAGTTTCTTCCCAGACGATGATCAGATGCCGTCTCTTGAAATGGCTGTTTCAAAGTGTGTGCCAATGAAGGATGCCTGCATAGGAGGTTGCCTTTGAAGATTGGTACTCTCTAAATGGACCCTGGAAATCTATAAACATAAAGTTTCTGCATCAATCAATACACAAGAACTTCCCTCATGTGAAAGTGCACACCTTGGCTCCTTTAGGAAGTGTGACATTTTCTGTGAAGGGGATAACTGCATTTGGACAACTGACTCGCGAGCACAGACCCTCCCAGGATGCGTTTACACTTAATCCATTCAATTCGTACTACAACTACCAAAGTTCAGATAAAACACATACTGCTTCCTCACCCTTTCCAGTCACCTCCCAGTGTGTGAAGCGGCGGTGCGGTGCCTCCGTATGCCCCTGGAGTTCGGTTTTGCAGTCCCACTGTTCCCTGCCCCCCTGGAGTGGGACTGGTGGAGCAAACATCTGACTTTGACAGAACGTAACTGAACACCCATCTCCATTCATGGCAGCAGTGTTGAATCAGGATTGATTCCTTGTCGAAGTCAGTGGAAATCCCCATTATGGTCGATAGCCTGAGATGAAACCAGAATATCCTTCGGAAAAAAAATGAATAGTGATCAGTCTCTCTTCCCAATGCTGGTGATTGGCAGTACAAGACAATGGGAGAACCTCCACAATATTTTCCTGAAGAAAACTTATTTTTTGTATGCTAATCTTATATCTGAATATATACCCTAATCCTAGTATTCATATCTTTGCCCTCAGTAATCATCAGCCCAGCTCTAATGTTTCTTTTGTTCAGAAAAGGTAAACTCTTCTGACTTTTCAGTAGCAGATTACACAAAAGGAACTTTATGGTATATATTACACTCACAAAGCAGTTTTCTCCCTCTTGCAATCACTTAAAAAAAAAAAGAACTTTCTTCTTATCTCATCTTCCTTCCTGCATGAATGTCTGAGATAATCAATGAAGTTCCTGTGTAGAGAATAAATTGAGCTCGAATGGCTCCTCTTAAACTGTACAATCAAAGAAAGAGGAGGTTTTTTGCTGATGATTTTGATATTCAGTTTAACTTTCTTCACCAGGCTGTCAGCTCAGTGAAAGTGAGGTCAATCTGACCACACTCTTCCTAAAGGATCCTCTTCTGAACCATCTACTTGAGTATACATCTCCTGACAAATCAATGGCAGAATCGAGAGGTACGTACTTTGCCCAGAAACCTGGGGGCTGATTGTCCTTTGCTGTGCGTCTAATGTAGCCGTCTAGGTGAGTGCAAAGTGAGCGTAAGACAGTGCCTGATAACAATAGTAATGTTTGGCGTCTGCATCCCCGTGATGTAAATGCCTGTCTGAAGATGCGGGACAACAGAGATGCAGACCTCTGTCCTACAATGTGAAGAGATTCAGATGAAGGCAAGTGTGGGGGGATACGGGCGCTCACGCACGGCCGCGCGCACACACACACACCAAGAAACTGTTTCTGTGAAAGGGTGATAACTGGGTGACATTTTTAGACTGAGATTCTGGAGTCACTGATTCAGAAATCTGATGTTTTTACAGGACAGAATTTGGGAGGCAAAGCATTAAGGAAAAATAGCAACTTACAGAGACCAAGAAACCTGCCCTTCCCTCTTTCAGTGTAATTTCTGTGCATTTCTTGGCCAGGAGCACTTGCTGGAAGCTCTGGGTAAGGGCTGTCTCATTCCTGTGAAGCTATGGCATGGCGGGGCTGCTGCACAAGAGCAACACAAGCAAGTGTAACAAATGCGAATAAACCCACCCCAAAGATTCTTTTGCTGAATTATCTACATCCAGCCAAATTTCTCAGGAACGAACAACAGTTGCTTGAACCAATTCAGATCTGTCTCTAGGGTTGCTGCCCTCAGATGTTTAGCAGTATGGGACTTTCCTGCTCACGATGAGAAGAGAGTTGTAAAGGAGGAATAACACTCAAGGGCAGATCTGGAGCACTGGAAAACTAGTTAGCTCGAGAGAGTTCCTTATAATTCACACATCTAGTGTTGCTGAATCTACGCCTTGCACTTGGGCCTGAGAGGTTTCGTTTGTGAATCAGATTCATCTGTTCACGGACAAACCCTCGTCCCTCATCCTCCCCCTTTCCTCCCACAAGTTCTCTTCTGAGCTCGTCTGCATCCTGATGTGAAATGAAGTGGTATGTATGAGAATAAGGGTATTACATCCTGGGTAATATCCATTATGTTGCTCTCTATTAGCTCTCAATTCTTGGGAGTGCATTACTGCATTATTTCTTTTGTGCCAACGCTATTCCATCAAGGCCAGTGCTCGCTTACTCAGTTGTATCAATGATTTCTTCTAAGGCGGCCTAGACAATATGTTGTAATGTATATTATACTATGTGATTTTTAAATCAGCCTTGCAAATGTATTCTAAAAATTTTGCAGTCCTTCAGACAAATCCTATTGTCCATAATTTCTAATGATGGTTGCTGATTAGCAGAAAACAAATAAAGAAGTGACTTTCATACACACAAAAAAGATCAGCTGAGTGAACACAATTCTTTAGGAAGCTTAGGAATGAGAATTTTGCTTTGACTGATATTGTAGAAAGCTTTTCACTTGTCTTATAAAAGAAGAAACAAAATACATTAAATAATTTTGGAATTGTGTATGTTACAATACAGAAGTGTCAAAAAGTTAAATGTGAATTGAAACATATTTTCACTTACTCTGAATTACAATTGTGTTCAGACAATTTTATCATCCAAATAAATGAATTAAAGTTTATTCTTTCAATTTTAAGAGCATTAAAATAATGCTACTTTTCTGTATTGCGAATGCAATTTTAGACAACTAAGCTCACATTTCTATTGTAGAAATGTTACAATATTTTAAAATAATGTTGATATTTAGGAACATTATAAAGCTTTTTTTAAAAAAATGTTTTCTTACCACGCTTATCTTCTTTCCAGGAAAAGTTATCTTTGTTGGAGTGCTTTTAAAATTCCTTTGCATTCCGTATCAGCAGTGAGTGATGCTAACGTGCGGTTGTTTTTCGTAGCAATGTATATTATATAGTCAAACTTTCTATGAATGGTGAGTGATATTCATTAACTAAAAAGTCTTGAGCCAAATACGGGGGACAGGCTGATCCAGGCTATGTTTGTAGCTGAGTTGTCACAACCAGAAAGGGCAAGAATGTGGTGTTACTCAGCACACCTTGGAGAGAAGTGTATCACCCTCAGCTCCACTTGTGCCATTTACAGCCGCCCTGGGGGTTGCTCTGGTTTGTGCTAGACAACCCGGAGCATATAGTGTAGTAGCTGGTCAAGGCTGCAGCACAATACGTGTACATGCCTGCAGAGGAAAGTGCTGCCAGAACCCCGTGGGCCAGGAGGTCTCTGTCCCAGCTGAGGTTGCCTTCTCTGGGTTGCCTTGCACCTGCTCTGTGCACGTAGGCAGTGCAAGGGGTGGGTGTAGGAGAGGTGGTATTTTTGAGTGGTCACATTAAACAAGGCTGAATTGAGGATGTGCAGGACTCAGGCATGATTAAACTGGATACAAGGAAGAAATTTTTTGCAGTGAGGGTGGTGGAACACTGGAATGGGTTGCCCAGAGAGGTGGTGGAGGCCCCATCCCTGGAAACATTCAAGGCCAGGTTGGTTGCGACTCTGAGCAACCTGATCGAGTTGAAGATGTCCCTGTTCACTGCGGGGGAGTTGGGCTAGATGTCCTCTCAAGGTCCCTTCCAACCCAAAGCATTCTATGATTCTGTGATTTTATGATTCCTGGTTGCTGGCCGTGCTCCACCCCTCAAGCCTCAGCTGGTGAAGTTTAGGAAGCTCCTTGCAGTCAAAGAATCCTGACCTCTCGCCGTGACCACTCAGCCAGCCCAGGGTTTTTTTTGTTTGTGCTGGGGACACCGTTCTATTCAAAGACAGCGCTCACCTGCCTTCTCACACTAAATTTTCACGATGTTTCATTGTATACTCGACAAAATGGTGCTGCATGTTTATTTGAGAGATGAAGCTTTAGAAGTGTGTGCAAGACAAAAGAGGAAAGAGGGCTGGAAGCAGAGAGAACTGTTGCTGGTAAGGGTAAGTGAAGAGTGTGAGGGATGCAGGATATTTATCAAAAAGACGAAGCTGAAAAGCATGTAAATCCAGTTAACAGCTTGAAAACAGGTAGCCACATTAAAGGAAGTGGAAATAAAGTCAATTAGTGGCAAGAGGCATTAGCTGAGGGTGTCAGCTGGTGAACGGTGACTTAATTTGATATAGTCTAATCATATGGTTTGGCTAATTCAGATCCAAACACTGCTTCTCCCACGGCATTCACTTCAGAATAGAGGGTAGCTAGAATCGTCATGAGATCTGATTTATTCCTTAATTGAAATTAGTTTTAAATAGTGGTAACATATGTGATGTAAAACCCAAGAAGCAAGTAGTTGCTGAGACGTGATGTGAAACGTGGCTGTTCAGGGAAGCTGAGGATACCCGAACAAGGCCTGGGATTGGGCTAACCTGTCAACGTGACCATGGAGGTCCACACGCACCTGCGCCGGCAGTGAGCCTACAGCGACGCTTCCCTGTCTGCTGTGCTCTCAGCCTCTAGCTCACTCTGTATTGACAGTTGCTCCCATTTTGATGAAATGGGTCAAGAATGACAAGAATCATCCCACTTCTCAGTGACTAGCCAGTGGAGATGAACTAATACACATCTGAAGGTTTTGTGTACCGTGTACACCTGCAGAAGAGCCCATGCAGCCTCTCTAGCACTGGTTTCTATCTGGCATTAATAGGAATGGATGGTTAGGAGAAAAGCAGAGGAAACAGGAGATATGTAAAGTGATTTTTTTTTTCTGTTAATTAATTATTTAGAAATTTCCTGAATCAGAGGTTGTATCCAGACTTAAGAAGCTATCCTCCATGAATTTGTCTAATCTTTATAAATCTATTAGTATTTTCAACTGCTTATAATCATCTTGTAGCAGAAAATTTGCACAATTACGTACTCTGTGGAAAAAATGGCTTCTTCTATTGCAAATGTGGTGCTTGATCATTTCATCGGGTGCTCCTTCCTTCTGATGCTGTGGGAAGAGAAGTAACCAATGCCCGCATGCTTCTGCTGTGCCATCTGTGGCCTTACCCGTCTCTGTCAAGTCCTCCTTAATTATCTACCTATCTTGCTCACTAAAAAATGTGAATTTCTCACATACCTTTTATCCTCAGTCATGCTGCCCTTCCTTCTACCTTTTCTAGCTCTCTTTCATATTTTGTGACTGGGTCCGGGCATATTGTTCCAGGTTTTCCCCCCTCTGCCTCATTTGACCATCCAGTAGTCATTGGTGTACGCTGCAGGAAGAGGAAGAGCATCCCATGGAAGAGAGCTTCTCCATCAATTTTGCCTTTGCATTCCTGAAAGTGTTTTGCCCATTCTGGAGCTTACCTCAAGACTGGACACAGCAAAAGCTCTTCCCCTATCATAGGCAGTATTTCTAATGTCTGTGATCTGTTAAGTAGAACACGAGAGTGCAGTGTGTATCTCCTTTAAAGGACCTATTGGATGTTACGCTGTGTCTGTAATCATACAGGTCACGATTCAGCATGAAGTTACCCATCTTTGTGCAGAGAAACAGTCTCAGAGAGATGCTTTGAGTTAGGCATGTGCTTAACTATGCTGCTAAATTGTTTTAAACTACTGATGTGAAAGGTGTGCGTGGGACCAGAGAGGTGCAAAAGGTTTCATTCCTGCTTGCTAGCACACATCGTAAGTACAGACAACGCCGAACTTACTTATGCTTTAGAGAAACAGAAAATCACCCCCTAAAGACCTCCATGTATAAGGGAGTTGCTACAGTTGACACTAGAGCTGAAATGTAACCAAAGTTCTTTTTCTTTGCATGTAGGGATGAACATCAGCCGGGAATAAAAGAACAAGTGAAAAAAGTATCCTAGGCAATTTTTGCAAATAGTTTCTTTTTTTTAGGTTAGTCTGGGGATCATCAGAATTGGACCTTAGCACCAGCAACCTCCAGCAGACTGCAATGGCTCTGCCTTTAATACACTTCCACCCCTGCGTGTTCTACAGCCGTAATACTGAACACACAAGGCAGACAGCTGCCCTGAGGCATTCTCCGTAAAAACTTTCATATCTCAATGGAACTGAACATGCCATTATAACACCACGTCACCTCTTCTTCACGGTAAGAATTGTTCTGAAAACCAGGCAATGTCATGGAAATGTTGTAATAGACACATCCAGAATATATGGGTGAGTTAGTCGTCCCCAGTGATATATTTAAGCTGTTCCTTCTACTACACATAGAGCAGGTTAAATATAATTAACATTGGTCAAAAGGTCCTTTTACTTTACATACTTTATGAATCTATTACCTCAATTATCAGGAAGGAAAAATGAGAAGTGTGTTTCTTAATATCTGCTGGTATAAGCTCCTTTAAGTCATTTCCGTCGCAACACGCATTTTTGCACTCTGAGATGCATGAATATTTTCTCTCTCCCTAAATCCCATAATTGTTTTATTGCTACATTAAAAAATGTAAATAATCATTCCCCTCCCCATAATAAATTAGATGCAACCTGTCTAGCTCTGAAAATGAGCATTTCAATATCTTCAGACACACAATGACATCGTATCAATATTTAAAATCATTTTATGCATGTATTCCAGGTTGTCCAACTTCATTAAGGGCATTCATCAGCCCTCCAGCTACAGTGTATTCCCATCGGAGTTGTAGGCCTCAGGCCCTACCAAACAGAAATTTAAACTAACTTGCCTTTTTAATTCATATTATTCTCAAATATTCTCTTTTTTTAACCCCCTGTCATGACTAAGGCATTTAGACCTGGCTAAGATTTTGTGCACATCAACATTTAACAGACAAAATCCCCATTTTTATGTCAGAACTTGAGTACATGAAAATAGTAGTCTTTCCCCTTTAATTTCCCTTCTCTTTGCCCATCTGTAACTATTTCCTGGGTGCAATAACTGTGATTCTTTTAATGTTGTACACTAAGATAATAATATGAGCTACAGGTTGATAGGGATATGGGGTTTTTGGGTTTTTATGTTTAAAAATTTACAAACATTTCAAACATATTAAGTTTCATTCTTTTTCTCTCTCTTTCTCATTCCAAACTAATAGAAAAAAACCCTCTTGATCTATTTTTTATACAGCTGAGGATGCGCAGCATGAATACATATCCCTGCTAGTGACATCAAACACTACTGTATTAGTATAAAACATTTTTTCCTCACAAACAAAACAAACAGTTTTCCCATTGTTCTGTTCTATGGGGTGACTGTAGATCTGCCCCCAAAGATGTTTAATGACCTTCAAAATTCCCAGCTAAAACAATACAAGCACAGGAAAGAAAATGTGGTATCAAAAAACCTGTCTTTGCCACTGGCCAGACAGCATAGATTTGGCTGAAGCCTCTGACTTATCCTCCCAGACTTATGTGGAAAGGGTTTAAGTCTCGATCATTTGTTACAAAAAGATGGAAGCATGTGTAAGTAGCCAAGTTAATACAGTGTACATCTGGGATTGTAACAAGCCTGAGAGAGATATTGGAGACTGAAAATGTAAAAGTTGGTGTAATATAGGTCAGTGTTATTAGCTCTTCTGTCCAAAATGGTCTAACCATGTCATAACTGTGTACATGGCCAGAGACATGACAAGTGTATGCTGATGAGTTATGATCTGTTTGCCTCCAAAAAGGAAGAGTGAAAGAAGGAAGAATTAAGAGAAAAAACCCGGTAACTGCAGGGACAGCTTTTGGATCTTTTTTCTATAAGTAGCATTTTTTTAAACAACTGTACTTCTCTCATTTTCCTTCTGCTCTCTGCACCTCTCTTCCCTCTCCCTCTCTGCCTTGTTCCAGTGTTCCTGCAGTCACTTTTTTCCCTATGTCACTCCAACCCTCTTCCTTTTTTCGTTTTGTTCCTCTGCCTTTCACAGCCCTCTGGATTGAAGACCACTCTTAGTTATGACACACAATGTGGTCTGTCAAAGTAAGGGAAATTCAACCTGCCCTGGATACCTGGGGTTCCTTTGGCGATGGTACAACTAATCATTGTCTACATTTTGTCCTTCTAGAAAGAAGCAGGTGCTGTCTCTTCTGTTGAGGTCCTGGATACCATTCCCATCCAGCAAAGCTCTGAGGCTCAGTTTCTCAAAGACGTAGAAATCCACAAAAAGATTCAATCTCCTGAGGCCAAAGTTTGCTGTCTGAAAACACTGTTCAGCTAAAGGCAAGAGGAAGCAAGTCAAGGGCTTCCATAAAACTGTACCTTACCAAAGCTGAGAAGTGACTTCCACTGCAGCCCAGAAAGTTCCACAGTGGTGTTTTTTTTTTCAAACCTGATCATCATCAGACTTCTTTAAAAGTGCTTGGGAAAATGTCCCACTCTCCAGCTGTGAGGTGCTCTGAGTCATCTTGTCTCCTGTCCCAGTGGAGATTTTCCTTGTTATGGTGGAGTCTGCTGTGTCAGGCATGTGTGGATGTCTTCACTTGCAGTCTTCGTCTTGATGGCAATCTTAGAGAAGTGTAATTCTGCTGGTGGCAGCCACCCAGTCAGTGAAGAGCCTGGAGTCTGCCAATCTGGTTATTGAAGAGTTAGAGCTGCTGGAGGAGTTTGTGTCCTTTGAAACTACTGGCACATACTTTGCAATAAATGAATTGGCTTTCTTCCTGGATATCACGTCACAATGTGGCCCCTTCTCTGTGGACTCCAGGCATACTGCCCTCAGAGCCAAAACCTGTTCTCCCAGTATACTGTATGGACAACCTAATACTAACATTTCCATTGCCAGCCAGGCCCTACCTGCAGACGTAAAAAAAAAAGAGCTGGAAAAGCGAAGATGTTTGAGACAGGGAACACCCCTGACTGTTCAAGCAGGTGACTGGTGAAGGATGATGATGGTGGTGGTAGTGAAAAAGGCAGTTAAGATTAGATCTCTGGGCACTGTTGCAGTAAGTTATATAAATATGAATAATAACAACAGAAAAAGAGAAAGGGAATGGGGCATGTGAAGTGACCACAGTAACAGACAGGATGTGAGAAGAGGACTTTGAAAACAGAGCTGGGACGGAAAAGAATTACCATCACAGGGGATGAAGAGAGAAGGCAATGGGTAAAGAGGAAGAGATGTATGGAAAGGGCAAGCAGACAGACAAAGAACAGAGAGGACGAGACACAGAAATACAAAGTAATGAAAAGAAGTAGAATATTAGAAAAACTGGAGAGATACTTAAACTGCCAAAAGTCTGAAACTGATGCTAAGTGAGAATAAAGAGGACAGAAGAGAAAATAAAAAGCAAAAACTAAAAAGAAGGCCTGATAACGAAAAAAATACAGAAAATAAATCTAAAATGGAAAATAAAAAACCAAAAAATAGAAAGCGATTCTATGGAGATGGAGAGAGAATGAGTGGGAAACTAAGGGCAGTTTTCTGTTTTGTAAAGTAGTGGAAACCTGCCCATAAAAAGGGCTATATAAAAACGTGTCATTACTGTTGGTGATTTATGTAGCTATGTCCAGGCCTTGGAAGAGAATGGTGCTATTTTCGATACTAGTTTGGATAAAGAGGTCTATATTTTTTTGCAGCAAGACTTGTTTTCCTTTGTGACTGTGGCATCCTCATAACTGAGACCTGTGTGGTGCAAATGAAAGGAGTTTGCTGGACTGACAAAGCAACTTTTTCCTCCGGGTATTGGGCTCCACGTCTGCTCCCTGCCAGGACAGGTACGTCCCACACATGTAATAATCGTACGGGTTGTTGACAACTCTCTCCCTCCATGAGGTCATGGACATGGTGAGGAGTAGCATTTCGGGTCAGGCTTGAGGTACATTGGGAGAGCAGGGTGCATGGGGGAGGTTGCAGAGTGCCAGGCTGCACCTGGCTACGGCCAGTGCGTTTTGCTCTCTCATTTTCATGAACACGTCATTCATTCATAAATTTTTAAAGGTGAAAGAATCATTGTTTAATGAACTTTTGTGAAGATAACGGAGCAAGAGAGAAAAGAAAAGAAGCATGGTGAGCTCCTTACTCCCTAGACTTATGACCTGCATAACTCCAGTCATTGTGTTATTTAGACAGCCTTCCTATTTAGCCGACATTAAATTTGTATGCTCCCACATGGTTGAGTTGCTACTTTTTTTTATCCCTGCAGCTGGGATTCTCTGAAGGAACATGATGGGTCAGGGGGAGGAGCGGAGGCGAGGACAGCCATCTCCAAAACACGGTGGATGTGCCTTTCCGGCTCCATGCTGGCTGCACTCAGGCAGGTACAAGCTGACGGGAATCGGCGGCGGCAGCCATGCGAACGAGGTCAGAGTCGGTTCCTCCGCGGCTTTTTTATTCTTCTGAGCACTCTGAAAATGTGGGTGTGCATGTTAAAACTGCCCTCTGAGGCAGCTCTGACATGTGGGGCTGCCTGGCACAAACACAGCACATAATAACACAAAGTATTTGGCAGCGTTACAGGGCTAATCTTTACGTAACTGTTCCCGAACAACTTCTCTAGCGCACTGAGCACAAACAAGCTTTCCATCAGTCTTTGGCTGCATGCAGATTGTCTCGTGTCACCTGCTTCTCTGCTGAGCAGATACTGGCTCTGGTCATGGCAAGGAAAACCTTCTTTTGCATTTGTAACTGACTCTCCGTAAATTACCTCCTTGTTTTCCAAAGCTATTCATGGGTGTGTTTGTCAAGAATGTCTCTTTTTATAGAATTTTTCCTCTTAAGCACAGATGTATGCAGGAAATTCTGTTGTGGATTGTTTTCAGGAGAGCAGTGGGAAAACAGTGTCTGATTTTTCAATGGTTGCTCCCCTGTTCACTGAAGTCATAGGAGGAGGGATGTCTTTTATAGTTAAGACATTGGTGTGGGACTTTGGGGACCCGAGATTGGAATAATAATGTTTCATTCCTTCTACTCTTTGCCCCTCTTGTCAGATTTCAGTGTAAGCTCTTTACGATTATCTCCTATGGTTTTGTTGCTTGGTTCAATGGGGCCTGGTCTCCATTAAGGCTTTTGTGCTGCAGACAGCAACACCAGGGCACATACTGGCAATAACAAAATCAGGGAAGGAAAACAAAGACTACAGTTTCCCAAGCACCTTTGATCAGTGCTGGTAACGGGTCTCCTGCTCTTGCACAAAGGCGATCAGGTACAAACCTTTTCTTTGGCAGGCAGGAGATGAGTGTCTCTAGCTGTCTCGTCTGACCTCAGGTTCCACCATCCACCCAGTGCTACTCGGTGCCACCTCCCCACCCTCAACACTCCTCCATTTGGGTGCTCTTTTCACTCAGTGTTGCGCAGCCACAACACATGTGCTGCTGCACAGCAAAGCCATGTGGCAAATACATAAAAGTATGTACGTTTCTGAATGCTGGAAGAGAGCCCTAATTTTGTTGGCAGCGAAGCTGACTCTCCTTCTATCCTCGGAGCGGGGCCTGCAGCATTCCTTGGTCCCACAGACATAAACCCTCCCTGGATTTCTCCCGGCGCGGCAGCAGGCTGCCAGCCTGCATGTTCGCCCTCAAGAGGGGCAACGCCTCTGCCTCGATGCTCGGGGAGGCTGAGCTCCCGGCTCCAGGCTCATCTCTCTGCCTTCGACGTGGTGCAGGTCACGCCAGCGACCCGCTCCTGGTTCTCGGTTTAATCTTAGCTCTTGAGGAAACGTTGCATACCAGGAGGGAGGCAAAGCAAACGGAGACTGCCAGACCCAAATGTTCCATAGTGGCGAAGACGGTTTCTAAATACTGAGCTTTGAAAATAATTTGGTTTGCGTGGGGAGGGGTGAGAACGGGGAGATCTTCCTATTTGCCTGCTGGGATTTGGAGTCTGCAGTTTCCTGGGGACACATTTCCAAGTTTTTATCATCAACTATAGAGGCTAGAAAACACACTCTTATGTTAAATGAAAGCTGAAATTCCCCCTAGTCCTACACACTGAAGATCTGGAGCTTTAACCCTGATTAAATCATAACAAAATCTTTAGAAACGGCCCATGTAAGACATGTCTCACCAAAGAAAGTAAAACCTGTACAAAAAAAGTTGTTAAGCAGTCCTGGGCAAGTGCAGCTGTTAAGGGAGCAGGCACTGAGGTACAGCCAGAAAGGAGGAGAGGCATTTTCTGTCATGTAAAGGAAGTTCATGTAGCCAAAAGTGAGGAGATATGGTCACCACGGTCTATTCTCGAGACCATCCCATCGTTCCAGTGGTGTATTGATTTGTGGATCTCTGCAAAGCGTGTAGACCAGGTCAGAGATGTCCCTACAATTCCTTTTAATCCCTAGAAGGTATGGATTTTTTCTTCTCTTGCCTACTTTTTTCTCCATCTCCCTTTCACTTTCAGTGGGTTTCAGGGCAGGAGGGATTAGGGTTATTATTTTAATCAATCTCCTCCTTTTGTTTTACACAGGGCTCAATTTTTAAATCATTCATGAGTTTGCCTACAATGATAGAATGCTTTTTGATTTGCTTCCAAAAAGAAGTGTGTGTTAAAAAAAAAGGAACTGAAGTGCTCCAGTAATTTTAAATTGTTTTGTGTAGTGCATGCCCAGAACTCCGATCCTTTCCAAATGCGATGCTTCGCTTTTTTTTTTTTTTTTAAAGAGCACTTCATTTTGGAAGTGAAAAGGGTGCTCTGAGCACGGGCAATGCAGACCAATTTAGATTTCCTAGATTGCTTCAATAATCTGAAGAGTACTCCAGTCATTTTTAACTATTCTCCACCACATGCCTGTAAACCCATTCATTTTTTAACTGAAGTGACTATACTTAGGATAAACTCCGTTGTTCATTTGAAATTGTTCATTCGAAATTTTTCATTCTGCATATCCATAGACTTCAAATTCCAATACACAAACTTCATACAACATTTTGCTGTAAGAATGTGTTAACACTTCACGCCATAACGTAATTGGTCAACATTTTTTATGCAGTGCTCCTTGCTGTCTGAGGCAGGGCCATGTCACCACTGCCAGTTTGCTGCAGCAGATATTCCTGTAATTAGTCAAGGCAATGTTTACAGTTTTGGGGTTTTTTCCCCAGTGTTTCTCTGTATTCAGACCTGAGATTAATTTTCTTTTATGGCTTTTTAAGCCACAGATCAAAATGCTTTGCAGCTAGGTAAAACACTGAGGTTCTTTATGACACATATATTTCATTTTTAGTTTTGGTAGGGAGTGAAGTGTATCACGAAAGATCTCACAGACCATCAGTGGCAGAGGCAGGAAATAGTAAAACACATGCAATATTAATCCTTCTCCACCTTCCTGTTGTACACGCTGTGCTTCTGTCATACGGGGTACAGCACTTCCTGGAACTCACGCCATTGCGTCTAGGCTGTTACTTGTTGCTGTTCTTTGGGGAGTGCTTATATTTCTAATACCACTCAGAAGAGAAAGCTCATGAGCTGTCCTGTGAAGATTTCGTGCCTTGATTCCCTCCCCTGCCTTTACCTTGCATATAAAAAAAAGTTATTCTTAATTCATATTTCCATAAAAGAGTGTCCGCATTTCTAAGAAATACGAGCATCTTGTTCCAGGGAGTCTCTATGCTGCCTCAACTAATTAAAGCTTTACAGTAGGGCACTGTCATGCTATAGTTTGCGGTCCACCTGATGTCTTATTCAATCATGATCTAGCATTAAAATTATTGGAAGGCGGCACAGTTTGCATTGATCTGCTTCTGGCATAACTTTGTGCTAAATGAGTGCCCATCTTTCACCAGAAACATTAACAGGGCACGGAGGACACACGAATATGCTCTGGATGATGACCTCTATGGCAATCCTGTTCTGCTGCTGGGGAAACAGCTTCCCTAAGGCTGGTTTTACTGTCTTTCTCCTGCAGGGAGAGGCTTTGGTGATGCTTTAGCAGCTCTGTTGCTGAGATGCTGTAGCCAAGACCATGACTTTTTTTTCCTCACTTTTTTTTTTTTTTTCTAGTGGAGATGCAGAGTAC
>Ga0065711_1005235_pt1 | contig 21863 bp, 9 predicted proteins | sample Hoacrofraction12_FD_59098 | JGI IMG/M metagenome (GOLD analysis project Ga0065711, IMG submission 59098) | Hoatzin crop microbial communities from Cojedes, Venezuela - Epithelial fraction 12 v2 (version 2) | ecosystem: Host-associated > Birds > Digestive system > Esophagus > Crop | place... | reverse complement strand
GTCTAGTTGGAGGCCAGTAACTAGTGGTGTCCCCCAGGGGTCAGTACTGGGCCCAGCCTTGTTCAACTTCTTCATCAATGACCTGGATGAAGAGTTAGAATGTACCCTCAGCAAGTTTGCTGATGACACCAAACTGGGAGGAGTGGTGCATACACCAGAAGGCTGTGCTGCCATTCAGCGTGACCTGGACAGGCTGGAGAGTTGAGCGCAGAGGAATCTGATGAGGTTCAACAAGGGCAAGTACAGGGTCCCACACGTGGGGAGAAATAACCCCATTCATCAGTACAGGCTTGGGGCGAACCTGCTGGAGAGCAGCTCTGTGGAGAGGGACCTGGGTGTCCTGGTGGATGACAGGCTGACCATGAGCCAGCAGTGTGCCCTGGCTGCCAAGAATGCTAAAGGTATCCTGGGGTGCATGAGGAGGAGTGTGGCCAGCAGGTCGAGGGAGGTTCTCCTTCCCCTCTACACTGCCCTGGTGAGGGCCCGTCTGGAGTACTGATTCCAGTTCTGGGCTCCCCAGTTCAAACAAAATGAGTAGTTACTGGAGAGAGTCCAGTGGAGAGCTACAAAGATGATGAGGGGGCTGGAGCATGTCTCCTACGAGGAGAGGCTGAGGGAACTGGGCTTGTTTAGCCTGAAGAAGAGAAGGCTGCGAGGAGACCTAATATATACTTACAAATATCTGAAGGGTGGGTGTCAGGAGGATGGGGACAAGCTCTTTTCAGTGGTGCCCAGCGACAGGACAAGGGGCAGTGGGCACAAACTGAAGCATAGGACATTTCATCTGAACATGAGGAAGAACTTCTTCCCTCTGAAGGTGATGGAGCACTGGAACAGGCTGCCCAGGGAGGTTGTGAAATCTCCTTCTCTGGAGATATTCAAAACCTGCCCGGACAAGGTCCTGTGCAGCTTGCTGTAGGTGACCCTGTTTCGGCAGGGGTGTTTGACTAGATGACCCACAGAGGTCCCTTCCAACCCCTACCATTCTGTGATTCTGTGATTCTGTGATTCCTGTTCCCAAATCAGTTGGCTTATAAAGTTCTGGATGTTAGCCACCACTTACCAGAGTGAGGCTGTTACAAATGGAGGTGTCTCAACAAGAATGTTAGTGGAAAATAGATTGTCAGAAAAGGACTTGGGAGTCCTGGTGTACAGGGGGCCATACTTGGAGTGCTGTGTCCAGTTCTGGGCTCTCCAGTACAAAAGGGACATGGACATACTGGAGAGCGTCCAGCAAAGGACCGTTAAGGTGATGAAGGTACTGAAGCATCCTTCCTATGAGAAAAGACTGAGAGAGCTGAGACTGATTAGCCTGGAGCAGAGGAAGCTCAGAGGGATCTGCTCGATGTGTATAAACACCTGAAAGGAGGGTAGAAAGAGGATGGAGTCAGGCTTTTTTCAGTGATGTCTGATGACAGGACCAGAGGCACAAATTGAAACACAGGATGTTCCCTCTGAACATGAGGAAACATTTCTTGATCTTGAGGGTAACTGAGCACTGGCACAGCTTGCTCAGGGAGGTTATGGAAACTTCCTCCTTAGAGATATCCAGAAACTGTCTAGACACAGTCCTGGGCAACTTACTGTAGGTGGTTCTGCTTGGGCAGGGAGGTTGGACAAGATGAGCTCCAGAGGTTCCTTCTAACCTTGACTATTCCATGATTCTGTGATCTCTACTAATGCCAAACTTTAAGATGATACTACTATACAAAGATGTAAATCACTCCTTCTTTACTTCTCAGGGGGCTCCTTCCATTCTGTTTCTAAGTGGGATATTCACAAGAACCCTTGCCCTTACTCAGGACTGCAATTTCACACGTAATAATACTGAAGTTGAGTACAAGATTTGGCACACAATCCCTTTTTTAAGATGTCAGTGCTTTTGCATGCTGTAGGCTTGTTATCTGATATCTGATAGTTGTGCATCGTCCAGCATCACCGCTTTTGCACAGTGTACTGTCATCCTTGTTGCATCATAACCATATGTACAGGATCTCTTCTGCAAGAAGGGTAGAACTTTTTTTTTTTGTTTAAACCAAGACATTCAGAAACAGCTTGACTAGAAGCCCTTAGTACTATCAAACTGCTATTACATCTCACTGAAGGCCATATTATTTTTGCCTTTCACCTGACAAACGCCTCAGAATAGAATTGTGCCTAGCAGTGATGGTGTAACATGGCAACAGTGATGCTGTAATGTGGCTGCATCATATTTTATGACTTTAGGGAAGGTATATGATTGATGAATATATTGTTGATAAATTTTCAGTTTTACTGTAGCCACTACCAACACCATTCACATGTGTAGATAATCCATATTCCCTCAGCTGCTTAGCTTTCACTTCCTTCAGGACCTTGAGAATCCACTGCACTGTAAATCTGCATCTCAGCTGTATTCAGAGAATCTTTCTTTACTGTGAGGGTGTTTAAATCAGTAGAGTCTAATAAACCTTCACAACCATTAACATTATCTTCCACCCAAACGAGCACAGGTAGTAATCAAGCCGTTGCTGCCTCTTGTTTAATGAAACCTTGTTTAGAAAATTGCCCTTTTAAAGGTTAGTAGATAATTTTAGAAGTCTGTGTACTCCTTTTCCTTTGGAACACTCTTTTTGGTCTCTTAACAACCAATGTTTCTAGCAGTTTCCATTCAGTTGTCGTTCAGAGAAGTGTTCTGTTTCTTTGGTTTTAAACCAAATGAGCCAAATTTTTGTGCTGTAAGATAATAACTCTAGAAGCATTTGCTACAAACTGACTTTTGCTGAGCACACAGAGATGTAAAAGATGCTTAATGTCATGTTTTATAGCTGGTGCTTTTATAGCCTACATTTTTTTTTATGGTGTGCAACATTTACTGTTGCATTTTTCTATATCCAGCAAAGAAATTAACTGAAAATATGACATGCTGTAGCTGATGAAAACAATAAAGCAGCGAACTGTGTAAGTAATGTCTCAGCTGCAAAGAGCTGTTTTTACTTGTAACTTTTGAAGGTTTTGTTTGTCTGTTTTTTTATTTTAAATTGAAGAACTGCTAGTATACCCAGACAAAACATTTATGTTGATCATTAGAATGTAAAAAGAAATACAAAAGCAGATTTTTGCACCAATGCACTCCATGCAAAATCTTCACCTGCATAGTACTGTATGAACCACCTAATTAGGCTTCTCTGAAATTTCTGCTCTTCTGTTTCCATTCTGTTCCCATTCTGTTCTGCCCTTCAGCATCATTCACAGGAGAGAAAAATTGCTTTACAGTAGATAACAGAACAGACTAGCTTGAAGTAAATTTTTCATCTAATATTAGGGACAAGATTGAAGCACCTGAAGATCATAAGACAGGGAACTCCTCCGACTCACCTGTTCTTTATGTTTATTGACAGCTTCTGCAGCCCTCTCTTGCTTCTCAGTTTTTGGGCAGCCCTCCAGAAAAGGATCTGCAAGTGCATCCTTAAATGTATCCTTCCTTTAGGTCTTGCACAGGAAGGGAATGGCATAAAAGAAATTGATTTTTTCCAGCGTTAAGTTTAACAAAAGACACTTTCTTTTCTCTCTTGTTGGCACAGGAACCAACATTTTGCCACCTATAGAAAATGCACGTAAGAAACCACTAGGAAAACACACAAGATGAGCTTGCTAGAAAAAAGCCAGTTCATCATGCTTAGTCTTGCTGCTCTGGTAGCTGTGGAGACTCAGCGGCTGATTCTCGTGAGGAAGGCTTCTGAAAACCCTCAGGTGCATGAACTCATCATTGCCAACATGGACCTTGACGAAGTAGTTTGTTCCAGCAGCCACCTGAGTTTTAAACCCCACTGCAGTGAAGATATCAAACTTTTTCCCTTCTTTTCCTTCTAGCTGAGGTTTCACCTCATCCGTGATCGTCTGCATCTCGTTAGTGGTGGGCTGACCCGCCTGGACAAGGTCCTGTGCAGCCTACTGTAGGCGACCCTGCTTCGGCAGGGAGGTTGGACTAGAAGACCCACAGACGTCCCTTCCAACCCCTAACATTCTGTGATTCTGTGATTCCTTTAAGAGTCCTCTGAGGCTAAAACAAGATTTCACACAAATGCCAACGGGCAAATTTTCACATAACTGTCTACATGGCTGTAATCCCCTTTGGCTGTCATATCCTTCAAAATTAGTACTTCATAATGTATAGTCCTGTGTTACATTAATTAAATATGTGTGCAAAATGAATTTTCTTCTTCCAGAGAAGTGATGGTAAATTTTTGTTTAATGTGCTGATTACTCTTTTGCTCTCACTGGGCATGATTACTGTTTTAATCTGATCAGACTGACTTGTGTCTTCTGTGGTTATTACCATTTTAAGCAACATCCCAAAAAAAGTTAGATTCTATGTGTGACATTGTTATTGGGGCATATGGCATATTTAAAAAAACAAGTAGTGAGTTATTGAAAAAACATAGGTACTCCAGAAATGTTATTAGTAATTGAGTAGTACTCTCCATATGAATATGCGCAGATAACTGATCCTCTCCCTACAACTACCTGAGAGTCTTGCATTTTTAATCCAAGGAACTTGTTTACTGTTTTAGTTACAGTATCATATTATGATCTGTTGTTATCTGACATAATTCCATTAACTTTACTTTGATTCAGTACTTTCCATTTATGACATGTTGCAAGTGAAGTCACTGTTGTGTTCCTACATGTATAATATAGTATATGAATATAGTAAAATCAGATACCCCAAACTGCATTTTACCACATTATGTAAATCATGTATAGCTAACTTGTTCCTGTCATTTAATAGCCAATACTTGCTCCTGGTATTTTGAGTTACTAGTAATCATGACACTATGGCCCTTAGATGTAATTTGTGTTCACTAGTTGCTAAAAGTGAAAAGGAATTTATACAGCCTCATTTAATTGTCTAAAATTACAGCAGCGGTAGAAGTAGTGCTCTCTTCCATCAGTGGATAGGGATAAGCACATTCAGAGCACAGTTTGTCTTACTACAAGATAGGAATCCAAGACTAATACTAAAAATTGGCTAAGGTCTCTCTGTGCACCATTGAGATGTAGAAGTCTGACCACTAGTGGACAGAGAAGGTCTGACCACTACTCTAGAGTGGTTTCCTAATTAGTGTTTCTTTAAATGGAAACCTTAATCTGTCTGTAGTTTATGCTTTCCAATTTGGATTTTTGCCAGTTTGCTATTTATTACTTTTTTCTCCACATTCTCTTTCTTTCCTGTTAACCAAATAACAGATTTCAGAATCGTATTTTTCTTAAAATTCTTACTTAAAGTTTTCCTAAAACCTCAAAATTTTTACTACTTAATATCTAGCTATTTCTAATATTCAGTGTTGTTCATAATTGTACTGATATTTGGAGGACTTTTGGTTTTTAAATAAATATAGAAACATCAGTGTTTAAAACCATCTTTTCTTCACACAGAAAGAGAAAGAAGATGATATATATTTATACCTAGGCAACCTATATCAGCTTTTTGTTGAACTTTTACACTATAGGTATCAAACCTTAAATAAAATTAATTCATTTTTATTCTAAGTTTTAAATAATTATGCATAATTTGTAATGACATTATATGAGGCATAAAATGAGACTTCTTATATTTACTGGCATACTCAAAATCCACTATGATAAATTTATTTTTACCAAATTCCTTAACAAAATGAAGCTTACATGGGTTTACTATCTGTCCATCTGTTTGTCATTTATTTCCCAATATTTTTTTAAATGATTGATCTATTTCTGCTAAATTTGAGAAGAGTGGAACTCTTAAAGACAATTTATCTTCTGTTTCATCAGTCTGGTGGCTGGAAAGGAAAGGCTGGCCCATATACTTACAGTCTGAGAAGGGCTTCGGCTCATTAATTTTCTGTTCTGTTTGGCCTATTACCAGCCAAAAATAACAGAAGGATCAACATATACTGCTTTTCAAGTAACTGGTAATTAAAGTGTGAATGACAGATTCTGAGGTATCTTGAGAACAGAGTGTGCAAGGTCAGAGGGAAAAAATGTAAGGATGTGTGGGAAATACCAAAAGGGGAAATACAGATACAGGACTTATATCAGGGGAGCTGAATTTGATCTGTCATTGGAGCATAGTATAAAAAGCTATAAGAAATCAAACCACTATTTTCACTGCTCAGAAAATAATTTCATCCTTTTTCTTATAGATAAATGTTAATAAACTGCTCAACCTGTTGCTTGACTGATTTGCCAGTCTACAGCTGACCTTTGCCAATGTATCAATGTGTGCCTTGTTTCATACTGCATTTATATTGATTTTCACTCACAGCAAGACCTGCTTATTGCCAAGTTCTCTGTAAAGCCTATGCCCTTTTCCTAACTCACCTCTCAAACGTAACTGAAGGCATACACTACCATGCAATAAAGAATAACTGACACTATATTGCATCCTAGAAAATAAGAGATGTTTTGATTTTGCTTGTTTCTTTCTTAATTATAAGCTGTTACAGTAAGGACAATGATTTACTGTTTGCTTATATGGCACTAAGCTACTGGAGGCATTACCACATTACATTGTTAAGTGATAGCCACAGTTAGCTCTAGGGAACGAGGGAACGAACACAAAAACAGAGCCACAGGTTGTATTCAAAGTACTATAAAATGTAACAATATTAAAAAAAAAAAATTCTGGAGAATATCTGCCCAATGGCACTGATCACTTGTGAGTTTTCGTCACCCATGCATTACATTAGACCCTTTGCAAGTAGTATTGTTTAACCAAAAAAGGAATCTGTATTCAGGGTTTTATGCTTCATTATAGCCCCACTGTGACATGTGCATGTTAAAGAAAGGAGTAATTTCTCTAATGAAATGCCAGAAACTTAATCACCTATAGTTAAATCACAGATGTCTATTTCTGTAGGAACATATAGGCTTCATTATTTCACTTGTTATATCATAACCAATTCCCAGATTACAACTAATGAAATTTTTTTTTTTTATTTTTAGAGTCTTCTTAATGTAATTCTTTTCTATTTCCCTGTTCTGGGCTGCTGACAACACTGCTGCAGGAGTATAACAGTGACAGGAGGCTGCAGTTAATAGGTCAGAGCTATTATCTCACAAGTTGCTTTCCAATCTCCTAGCGCTTTAGGACTTTAGATGTAGACACAGTGATGAAAATATCTTTGTCCAGCTCAGTAACATGCTGTGAGAGGCAACTTATGGAATAAGGTACTGAAAAAGACAGCAGCATGAGAAAGTGTAAAAATATGACATGAAGGACAGAAAGAAAATGTCTCTGACATTAAAGCAGTATAAAAGTGTGAGATGTGATTCTCTTCACAGTCACTACTGTAAAACACAAATAATGTTATCAAGGCAGTGACATTAACACTAGTTTATCTGAGAAGATAATAAAAGTTTTGCTTTTCAAACATATCTACCCTTTTGTCTAAGGAAATTAAGTATGGCAAAGTTATGCGATGAAGCAAAAGGTAGTTCTGGACGCCTACGCATCAAAACTAATTCTTCTTTAAAAATTGACCTTATTGGTAATGTATTTAAAAAGTAATTTGCTTGTGAAACTTGTAGGTCAGTGTACAGTGTTTACACTGAACCCAGTTTACCTTTCACTGTTTGTTTTTTTTTTAAGAAAGCAACAAACTGTGTATTTTGACATGGATAGGGACCAAGTAAATAGTTTGAATGCCATGATATTTCAAGAACTGAGACCTGTGAGATGGAGAGATGACTACTAATTAAACTAGGGTTCTATCTGGCTTTTTCATAACAGTGTTGAGAGGAAATATATTTGACTAAATTGAACTGAAATTTAGTGATTATTCCGCATAGAAATACTCTAAGGAGTGCACAATTCAGTCAACACATTCCCAAGTGCTATCGATATATGAAACTTCTTAGAAATGCTGAAACCTCAGAGCTAGTATGTATGAGACCTAAAACAGAAACCAGTCAGAAACAGTTGTATCTCTTTCACTGATCATGGAACAATTTCTGCCTTGCCGTATGTGCAATTAAAGGTTTTATTCATTACATTTTTCTTGCTTCTTTTAGCAATATTGGTGCAGGGATAAATAACTATCACAAAACTGAGGGATTCTGTTGAGCAATTGTCAGTGATTTGCAGCTGACAATTTCACTTATTTCTAAAAATATTCAGAAAAGGAAATTGGTTAAAATGCAAAACCACAGAACAAAATCAAAGAGAAAGAGTGAGGGCAAGCATTCAAGTATATTTTAGATTACTGAGTTACAAATACAAGCCACAGAGTACCCTGAGGTTTCGTGTTTGTATTTGACATGTTTAGTATGGAAAATTGTATTAACATATTCCAGGTCCCTCCATTCAATAGTCATGCTATCTGTAATACTCTTTCTGAGAAAAGCGTTCTGGTCTGGTTGGAAAAACGTAATAATAGACCTAAAACCTGCTCATCTCAGTAAGAACTGCTTGATAACTCAGTATCAAACTGCATAAATTCTAAAAATATGGTCTTTTGCAATTTTCTGGCCTTTTTTTTACTATTTATTATCAGATTTGAAAGTTAGCTATAATTCAGTACAAAAAAGTTTGGTCTCTCAAAGTTATGAAAGCTACATAAAAGAGTTATTGCATGGCATCTTGGGAAGGCCTGGGGACTTTGAAGCTTGCAGTCTGAGTGAGTCTTCTTTCTGTTACATATTTACTCACATATTTACCTGAAAGTTTCAGACTGATTCTTTTAAAAACAAAAGGGAAAGAGGAATGAAAGGACAGGACTGACTCAGACTCAAAAACCCAGCTGTATAGGTGGTGTGAACAACTCAGACTCTAACCTAATAGTGTGGTGAGATGAATGAAGTCTAATGCCACATCTAATAAGAACGGTTCAGATGTATGCCATGTTCTTAAACAATTCCCTGGGAGCCAGTGTGCAAAGTGAAGTTTTTAGACAATAATGTCCTTCTGGAACACACAATCAAAATGGACATCTTTAAATCATTACTCTCATTTCTTGTTTATCTCTTCCTCATAAGCTTAAACTGCATTACAACTATCTGTTTATTAAAGGAAGATTCATGCTAGAAGTATAGAGGTAGAGCAGCAATGGGTAATAAATGCCTACAGTACACTATTTACCTATGCATCAGTTATTTCTGTCTAATGTAAAGGAAAACTTCTAAGATGCTAAAAATGTGAAAAACACAATGTTGATCTCATAACTTTAGACACTGCATTTAATGCCGACTACTACTCTACCAAGGAAGAATTGATGTACAAACTGGGTTTTCAAGCATTTTTCCCCTGTGGACTAACTAGCGTCCAACCAAGATCAGAAATGCTTTTGAAATCCTGTGTTCAGAGACAAGTCAAAATGTGTTAGATGATCTAGGGCACAATAACTAGCACACAGAGAAAAAATATTAGTACATTTCTCCCCAGAAGGTGCATCAGATCTACGGATACACTGCAGAAAGGCTGAAATGAAATGATAGTGACTTCCATAAGACTTTCAACAGTGTAAGATCAACACGATCATAAACACTAGGTACATAATAGATGACTAATCATCTAGCCAAGAAAGGATAGAGTCCTGTCTTAGAAATGTAAACATTTTTATACTATGCTATGTCACGTCATGTCATGGACAGAACTGACAATTTTGTTTCCCATACATGATGAGAATGACTGTTAGAATTTCTGGTATTTTTCTATGGAAAAAGGCTGTAGCTACCCATGAAAGAATCTATGTATGTACTGTGCCATTTCAGCAGAATGTTGGCAAATGGGTTTTAAAACTCCTCAGTTAACCTCCTGTTTGAGATACCTGGGATGGCTAAGAGCTATGCTTCTAGGTGCTTAAACTGCCTAACTTTAACTCAAAGTGATATCCTTTTTTTTTTTTTTTTTGCATAATAGCTTATACATCAGGAAGCTGAACACTTGGATTCAAGTTCCATCTCAGCAACAAGGGTCCTGAGCTGTCTGAATCTGTCTGTACCGAATCTTCCTCCCTCCAAGAAAATAACTCTAAGCACAGAAGGTATTTGGATAGCAGGTTTTCTCTTCTCCTGTAGAAGATGTGACATTTGTTGTTTAGTTTGTCAAGCTCTCCAGTTTAGAGGACCTATATCCCACTGGAAAATTCTGGAAAGAAGATTGACTCCTTTTCTACTGATAACTGTTTTGGGGGGAAAATGTCTCTGGACACATTTTTCCTTCTGAAAAGGAGCAATCTGGCACTGTCTATGAACATGTGAGAGAAAGAGATGCAGGCTATTCCAAACTGCAGTCTGCTCCACACTTCTACCTATGCATAACAGAGTTCAAGATTCACTCAACTAGAGTACCATCTCAGCAAACTAACATAGGACACGCACCCAGAATAGCTGAGACTGGAGAACCTTGTCCTCTTTAAGTATTTCATTTGTTTCTTGTTTAATAAAATTGTAAATGCACATGAAGTCTTATAAACACAGACACATTTTTGCCCCGCCTTTCTGGCTAAAAGAGTTTTTGAACTGTTTGCATTTGCAGTTGATTTTTTCAGCCTGATCTAACATAGTGCCAGTGGACATGGATGCAATTACACAGTATATTTGGTGTGTTGTCAGATTCTTCAGGAAACTGTTTTAGATAATAAATTAATCTCAAAAACAAACAAAAAAAAGGCACAAAATATTTTTAAAGTAATTGAAAGAACTCAAAATTTAGAAGCGAATCAATTTTTCTGTCTAATTCCTAAGCATTTAAATATTCCTAACTTTATAAGAATGATATTACCTGTATAAACTTGCATTTCATCATTATGACATTTCATATACATGTAACATCTACATTATTCATTATATATATATTGCTTAGTACATACAAAAAATGAATTAGAGAAGATTTTTGTCAAGAGAGACCTTCTGCTAGTTATTCTGTCTTGACCTCTCTAGCTAAATCACAGACTAGAATTTTTCTAAGGAAAGCAGCTTCTGAAAGAAAATTGTGATTGCTCAAAGCCTCTGAACAGTTAGTATAGCATTTAATGATTGTCTGACAAGAACTTAGATCATTCCAGAGTTTTTCATAAAATACAAGACAACTTAAGTTTTAGGACTGGAGCCATACTGTAATTTCAGTAACATGTTCTCTGCAAGCAGACAAGAAAGAAAATGGGTCATATAATCATTTATTTCTGTGGTTTTGCTGTTGGTGATTGGTAGCTAGGAAAAATTATTCTGCTTTCATTTGTCAGATATCGTAGTACTGACAACCACTCTTCTCTAGTTTTGACCAGAAGCAAATTTCACTAAAAGAGTCAAACTGTAAGGTTCATCAGGCTTCACATTTTAAAAGTGCTAGGTCTTGAAAGTCGATAAATTTATTTTCGTGATCAAGTTCATACGCCTTTGGAAAGATGCGATTTGATTAGTCAACACCTTGTGTGTGGGTTTAATTAATGGTTAACACTGTATAAAATTTGCGGAATACATTAACTTTGCAGTTGTAATTGGTATTAATGACAATCTACAATGCTACTGTTTATAGATCAAAATTACCATATGGGAAAACAACACTGCCTTTTTCTGAGGTGTTTAACTATATTTTTATGAAAAACTGTTCCATACTAGAAACATAACTGCATAATATGATAAGAAAACCTGTAAAATTGCATAGCAGTGGTTTTGAAGATTATTTAAAATCGCTTGTCCTTATTCAAAGTCAAGACCATAGTGTGATATGTAGGATGCATAGGAACTCACATGGTTTGCCTTATACAATGTTTTAGAACTTTTACTTTAAGTGACAAGGGTTATAGTGCTAATAAAATAGCAAAAAAAGGCTCTGAAATAAGTTAAAATTTTTCTGTACTCTATGTGTATGTACAGCCCCAAACTGGAGTGAGCAATTGTGAAACTGATAAAGATCAAATTAAGCAAACTCCTAAATCAGACATTGTGCTCTGGGAACTTCCTCATCTTGATAAGGGAGTGCGGAAGACCAAGTGAAACCCTGTGGAGGCAGGGTGTCGGCTTACAAAACCCATCTATGTCACATAGGCAAGGAAGTTGAGCACTTGCCTTTGGGGGAGGAATGTGAGATCGCCAAGCCACCAAGACCCTCCCTCCCCCTGCCAAGCCCACTGACTTATTTTTGAGACCTTTCGGGAAGCTATGGGATGGAGACCCAAAGGGTATAAAAGGAGAGGGGACCAGCCCCTTACTGTGAGTGCCCACCACCGGAAGATCTCGATCACCAGCTCAGAGACTGCCGCTGGATCCAAGTGTGGTGACATCTTTCCTCTTATTTCTTCTCTTGTTTTATCTCTTTTTTTTTCAGCACATAAGGGTAATTTTTGTATAAGTTTGTCACCCTGCTATGTTCTGTGGTTTTGTGAAATCAGACATTGTGTTGCTGAAACCTTTTGCCAAATCAATATCCATTTCCGAACCCATTGCACTAAAAGTAATGTTATGAAGTTACAGAGTTATCATCTTTTGTAATTCTACTGCAATTCCAAGTAAAGCTTTATTTTCAGTCAAGCCTCTTGTTCATTGTTATGAGTCTCAGTACCGCACAGAGAATTAAAAAGATCACCTTCCCGTATTCCCGCTGAGTGGGACGGGACAGTGTATGAAAAGATTACACTGGTTGACTACTGAAAAGCATAAGGTTTACAGAAGAAAAAAACAACAACAGCAAAAAAAAAAACAAAACAGAAAACTACATAAGATACTTTAATTACGGAGACTATTAATGTCAGTAAGTTGAGATCCTTCTCAGGTTTCAATTTCCAGTTGTTGAGTGTTCATTATTTCATCAATCCTAACATTTTTTATAATTGTTTGATACTTGTCACAATAAGTAAGTGCTGCAAATTCGGCTGCATCCTCATGATGTGTCAAGCAAGGACATTACCTCATAAACATGTCATAATGATGAATTAATTAAAACTGGGTAAGTGCTTATATGCTCATGAACTCTTCTGCTAAAGCTAAAAATAAGCAACTTCAGAAATAGCCATGGAAACCTTTAGAGTGGCAATTATTTAACTACAGGGAATCTTTAAAGAAACGAACAGTAACTAGAGTGACTATAATAAATTTTCAAGTAATGCAACTTCACAACAGCAGCTGAAAAACAGCATTCAAAGTGTAGAACTTCAGGAGACAGATCAAGGCACGTCGATGGAGTTCAGTTAAATGATACTTGTTTATGATAATTATGCATTAAGTTTTATTAATAAGTTACTATAGCTGCATATGACATCTGACATGTCACTCAGCTCCCTCTTATCATTAAAAATAGTATAAACATATCATATACTAAGCTCTTAACATGTTGTTACACATAGAAGCCCTAACCGTACCTTCGTAAAATCCCAGTAGTGCTGAAACAGGTGATATATGAATTAAAGTAAGTATAATGCTCTGAAGTTGTAATAATCCAGTCTTAATGGGTTGCTGATGATGTTTTACCATGTTCATTTCTATTTCCTGTAGAAGGGATGCAGAGGGATAAAAATGAAACCTCACAGTGTCCTTAAACTTAAAATATTTAGGCCAGACTGAAAGAAAAAACTTGCTTGTATTTAACCACTTCAGTTCAGCTTTTGTGATTGGAAAGACATCTGCTAAATGGCTAGCTAAATTAAGTAAGTTTTTTGCTTTTTGATCTGAAATTTTCCTCCAAAACTTTTGTAGTAGTAGATATAACTTCCCTGGTTTGAGCAGTGCGATTATTTACTCTCCAAATAAGACACATTGGAATTAGAAAAAAGGCGGACAAAATCTCAGTGTCCTGAGGGACACAGTTGACAAGTAATGCTCTAAAAACATTCTGCATATACAGACTTCACCGAGACGCCAAAAGTAAATCAAGAAATAGCACCGGAGTCTAGGCCTCTTTCTTCTAAAAACACACGGGGTGGAAATGTTTTCTTCTCATATAATATCCCACCAGTCAGAGAGCTTGAGTGGGCTTAGGCGTACCTCACCTCACCATGATTCAAACATGCTTTCAATGCTCAAGCACATAGGCCAGCCACGGAGTCAGAAGCTGATTGAAGTGTTGCGGGTGCTCAGTTCCAGTGAAAATGGGCTGCTGTGTATCAGTAAATAAAAGTCATGGCCAAAAGACAAATAAAAAAATATATCATGCCTAGATTTCTGCAATTAGCATGCTGTTTCTCGCACAAAGTTTGGCTATGAGCTTTAAATACAGTTGAAATTGATTGATTTGTGTTGCAGCAGAATTTTCCTCTATCACTGTCCTATAAAAAACAGATGTCAAAAAGAACAAGGCAGAAAATAAATTCATAGGTTAAAGCTCTGACACTGAGGCTTTTATGAAGCTCCAGCCAAACCAACACAACTCCACACACTGCAAAAATAGTAATTGAACAGAATGTAAATATAATCAAAACAAAGAGTATTGAAAACCTTCAAGAAGCTAAAGCACTTGTTATAAATATCAAAATTCTTTGAATTTTTAATAAATTTAAGGATATCATTTTAAAGATAAAAGAGGATTTATGTCTTTTACCTTTCAGTTGCTAAGCCCTAGCAGTAGATTCCTGGGCTATCAGTATCAAAAGTGAGTTAAACTGTCTAATAGAAACGAGGAGTCCCTGAGACTGATCAGGAAACATCTCTTAAAATTGGTCTACTGAACTCAGATATTTTAGTACAGTTTTTAGAATACATGCAAAAGGAGAAAGGAGATAGAGTATTCCAGGCTGACTTTTACTAATTTTGCCCATTGACATCCTCTATTTCTGAGATACCTATGTTTTCTCGGGGTCAGCAAGCAAACAGTGCAGAACTGACAATGCACGTATCTCTGAGTAGAGGATATCTTATTTTCAGTATTTTCTCAAAAATATCTCAACACCAAACAGAAATTATTTTAGGTTGTCAACTTAGCTAGCGTACTATTCTTCTTTTCTGATCCACCCTACCCATATAGTTAATACAGCATCATAAAAGTGAGATCCTGGGAACCTCAATAGTATTACATGTTTCCACTACTGTAGGAGCAGGCTCAAGCAAATCCGCTGTTTTTTGGTGGGGTTTGCTTTGTTTTGTTTTCTCCACTGTCATCTTTCTTCAGCATTCCAAAAGTGTTAAAAAGACTCCAGCATCTAGATTAATCTGTATTATCTACCATCAGAAGATATAAGCATAACTGTTCCTAGCTAAAGGTCACTGTAAGATGTGAAAATATAACAAAAGTGAAATTCTTGTAAGCGAGTGCAAAGACAAGAATATTAAACTTGTGACCACATTCTTTGCCAGTGAATTTAGCCCAGTATTTTAACAATAAGGAACTATGGATTAAGGAGTAAATTACTATCCTGAGCCTAGTGTTTGTTCTCTCATGATTGGAAGAGGATTTGCTAAAAATGTACAGTCACTGTTTCTTCATTTTCTTATTCTGAGAAAACACACCGGCTTCTGTTCAGAAGACATTTGATACTCTTATTCTCATTCTAATAAGTGGCATTATGTATTGCTTAAGGACAAAAATCTTACTTTATTCACTGGTATTATAGCTGTAGTAAAGAAACATATTTGGAGTCATAATCTATAGCTAAAACTATGTTTATATTTGTTGTCTAGTGATTTTTTCTTCCTTTTATGCCTAATATTTAGGGTTTGATTATGCTAGAGAAATGTTGTATATACTTATTTTCCATGAAGTAAAGAAATATTCCACACAGTTGTAAGGAGATACCTGATGCTCATTTTCTTTGAAGATACGACATTGTTTCTAATTAATTCTGCCAAATATTGTGACTGGGACCAGAGCTGTACAATATACTGAAGTAAAAATTTTACATTAAACAAATAGCCTATTTGGCCTCCCCTGTCAGAGTGTAAAAGAAAGCTGAACAAAGTATTATCTCTTCCAAGGAAGCAAAACAAAAATTAAAGAAGAGTTTAGTAACTTTTCAACCAACCTAGGATGAAAAAGAGACAGTCATACCTAATCTCTGATCATACTTTAACAATTCTTAACATGAAGTAGTGATTCTAACTCCTCAGAACCCTCATACCACTTCTAATGGTATTTTTCTTTCTTTCAGTAGTAATAGAAGATGTCTCAGCTATTTCTGCCCCTAAATTCTCTTTTTATTTTTTAAATTCAGTGTTATAACTCTGGCATAACAGCAGAACAATAGCAGGTATGAATTTTCCAAATGGACATGTTTGCTAGGATAGTTTCTTAAATGGGCATAATTGCCTGATATTCCCTGAAACAAAGCAACATCAAGTTCCTCAGGAAATCCTGTTTCAATGGTCATTTTCATAATTTGGCATTGTCACAAAACCAAAATACGGGTTTAATCTGGCTCCAGTGCAGTAAGATCTGATTAGGTTTCATTGCTTTGTCTTCCTTTTTCTCATGTTCTTATTTCTTTCACACTACTGTTTCCGGAGATCACTAGTTTAATTTTTAGCACTTTTACAAAGCTAAATTGAAAAAACAGAACCATAGCTGAAGCAGTCAGTGTTTGTTTCTAGACCAATACCACATAAGCTGAATCCACAGACATATTTGCAAATTGGAAAAGTACTGAATTTTACTGCATGCCTCTCTGTTCTGTTTTATTCTGTTTTGATTTGGTTTGCTTTATTCCTCTTCAAATTTCCCTGGCAATATTTTCAATGACAATTTTAAGATACTTTTTTAATCAATTTGCTCTTCAAATTTTTTGACCCATATCCTCTTTGCAAATATCATCCATACTGAAATATTTTGCAGACACGTGAGATGAATTTGCAAGATTAGAGGTGCTATGTGATGGTCAGTCAATGGCAAAAGGAAACTTTTAAAGAATTTTTCGTAACTTGATTTTTTCTTTCCAGCTATGAAGGACTTATCCACCAGAGACTGTTAGAGGTGCGTGTTGCTCACTAACAACAGGTCTGTTTACTTAAAATCCAATTTGTATTTGGCTTCTTTTCTTTGTAGATAAATCATCAGAAAACAGTTTTAAATTGGTTGTTCCGTCTGTAAGGTGGACTGCATAGATTAGAATTAAAATGTAAGTGGAAAATATTGCAAGAAAACAGAAGAGAATGGCAGAATTTGACACAAAACTGTTGCTATTGTTAAATATTGTAACAAATTAGGGCAACATTTGATTTACAACAGTGCCTGCTACTGAGCAACAGTAGGTCTTACACTGCTGACTGTGGGATCCTACAACACTTGAGTTTTACCGAGTCTCGTTTCAGTAACATCTGAAGTATTTTCCTCTAAAGCTAAACACGAATGAAAGCGGCAGTATACATGGCAGCCCCTATACTACAAACCCAAAGTACCAGTACAGGAAATATAGTACTATGTGTCTTGAGGGGACTCCAACAAACTAATAAGTGTTAGACCTGTGACTGTTATCAAACCGAAAGAGATTTTTCATGGGTAGAAGTCCCTATGGGTCAACAGTGCTGCATCATAGCGAAGTCGTCTTCTACTACGTCTCATGCATATTTGCAAAACATACACTTTAAACTTCTTGAATGACTAATTACCGAAGACTGAAAAGAAAATTTATTTCATGAGAATCACAGAATGGTAGGGGTTGGAAGGGACCTCTGTGGGTCATATAGTCGAAAGCCCCTGCCAGAGAACAGTCTCCTACAGCAGGCTGCAGAGGACCTTGTCCAGGCAGATTTTGAATATCTCCAAAGAAGGAGAGTCCACAACATCCCTGGGCAGCCTGTTCCAGTGCTCCGTCACCCTCAGAGGGAAGAAGTTCTTCCTCATGTTCAGACAGAACTTCCTGTGCTTCACTTTGTGCCCGTTGCCCCTTGTCCTGTTGCTGGGCACCACTGAAAAGAGTTTGGCCCATCCTCTTGCCACACAGCCTTAAGGTATTTATAGGTATTTATAAGATCTCCTCTCAGCCTTCTCTTCTTCAGGCTAAACAAGCCCAGCTCCCTCAGCCTTTCCTCGTAGGAGAGATGCTCCAGTCCCCTCATCATCCTCGCAGCCCTCCGCTGGACTCTCTCCAGTAGTTCCTCATCTTTCCTGAACCAGGGAGCCCAGAACTGGGGAGACCAGAACTGGATGCAATACTCCAGATGGGGCCTCACTAGGGCAGAGTAGAGGGAAAGGAGAAACTCCCTCGACCTGCTGGCCACACTCTTCTTAACGCACCCCAGAATCCATTGGCCTTCTTGGAAGCCAGGGCACACTGCTGGCTCACGGTCAACCTGTCGTCCACCAACACACCCAGGTCCCTCTCCACAGAGCTGCTCTCCAGCAGGTCCGCCCCAGCCTGTATTGGTGCACGGGGTTGTTCCTCCCCAGGTGCAGAACTCTGCACTTGCCCTTGTTGAACCTCATACACACTCAGTATAATGCAAATACAGCTAATGAGTTCGTTTAGTACGATTTGGATCTATTCCAATCCTTCTGTCAGTACATAGCGGGTAACTCACCAATTTTAGAACAAGCCATACAGGAACCTTTAATGGTGTATGACAAAATACAACGTCTGGTAAGGGAATTCAACTTATAACCTTCCCCGGGGAAGAACAGCGTGTGATGTCTTTGTCTGAACCAGCAGCCTCTGTGTCCTGCAGTGTTCGCTCATTAACACCAGTGCCACCAGCACCGGTCTGCTCGCCGTAGTGGTGCTTGTTCTGATAAGCCAGTATCCTACCGAGCACAGAAGTATGTATTTAATACTCTATACATGAGAATTTCCATCAGTCTGAGGATGTGCTGAAGTGATTTGGTGGACTGGGATGAAATTTGGTGAAAGGCATATATAATGCTTTAGTTTAATAGATACTTTTTTTTAATAGGCAGCTTGGCAATTATATATTATGGCTTGATACCTCTTTTGGTAGTGGGTAGCTAATTTTAAAGCTTTGAGCTGTTTTTCAGTTTCTTTTTTTACATTGGACCACATAAATGAAGAGAAGATTTCAGTGGTTTTAGTTCCTCTGTAAAGATGCTGTAGCTGACTGTGCTTAATATAGAACAAACCATAAATTAGAGGATTTGGATGGACATGCTCTAGTGTCCATACCAGCTAAGAAGGAAGAGCTCCAGGTTAATAGCTGTTCCTGATGAAAATAAATCAGCACTATTTTTTCAGATACACTTTCATTTAAACAAAGGGAAAACTGTGGAAGAACAAGGCCCCAGGGCCATCACCCGAACACAGAGCAGAGGAAGGGGAGCAGGACTGCTGTCGTGCTGGCAGAGGCACCATCACCCCACCACGCCTGGCTGCCCGTGTCTCTCTCTGCTCAGGTGTTTACAGCTCCATTTAAATTTACCTGCGAGTCTGATTTTTCCCAAGTTTTAGCATGCTTGGTTTTGATAGACAATTGCTACGGTCCCATAATATGTTTTACTCGGAGTTTATTAATCTGCTCCCAGCTGTTAATTCCATCTTAGCCCAGTTTTGTCCAAGGAATATGAAATGTTGTCGTATTTCCAGAGCGACAGCTGCAGCCATCATCCTGAGGATGGGAAGCTTATCAAATTCCCAGCGCAATACTTTTCACTGATATTTCAAGAAACGCTGTGTCCTGCGTTTCGAGAGGAGACGCTGCTTTCTGACCCCTGGATCACACTGATGTTTTACCTTATGGAAGCTGCGGGGGAGCATGTCATAGTTTTCATTTATTTTCCTAAAGAAATTGTAACTCAGTGCACGCTTTTACGGATTAGTCATGTGCATTACAGAACAACACTTGGGTTTATCTCATTTTTCCCCTTGTGCAGTATGCAAACAGGGTTTCCTCTTTTGGTCAAAGCTGCCTTTGACCATACCTGGGAGGCGCAGTGATGAAACCAGAGGAAACCTCCGGGTCCTTTTCCCATCAGAGCAGAGTCATCGAGTACCAGGTAATACCTGCGAGGCCACAGGTACCTGCTAGCAGATTCTCTTCCTAGAGATTTAATAAGGATTTCAGGCCAGATTTGCACTACAGTTGACGGTAAAAACTTCCTTGGCTTGCCACTTGGTCTCTACCACCCACCCACTTCTGAAAGCCTTGCTGGGCGCCAGTTCCCACCGTGCTGCTATCAGCCTTCATGAATGAAAACCATATGAAGTATTCATACGAAAATCAGGCCCACAATGCTATTGCATCAGGTGTTTACCAGGGAAATTTCAGTTGCAAAGCGTGATTTCACAACCATGACTTCGGCATTTATTCTTTTCCCTCTTTTCTTTCTTTCTCTTTTGGTATCAGTTCTTTTTCTGACCTCTAATGCAGATGTAGAAAAATAGTCAAAGTGCTATTTCTTTTCAGGCTAAGAGAAGTATGTAACTTATCATGCTACCCACAGTGGATGTATGAAGCTGCACCTTCTCTCACGTAACACTTTACTAATAACTCAGAAACTGAGGCTGAAGCAGTTTTCTTTGGCTAAATTTCACTCCAGAGGTAGTCTGAGATTTCCCTGCACATGGGAGATACCAAAGCAATGTTTCATATAATGCCGGCTGCTATTTAATACAGATTAAGCAGGCCAGTGAAGTTCCCGCTGACTGGAAAAGGGGAAATACTTTTAAATGTTTAAACCTCCATTTTTAAAAAGGGTAAAAAGCAAGACCTGGGGAACTACAGGCCAGTCGGTCTCACCTCTGTGCCTGGCAAGATCATGGAGCAGATCCTCCTGGAAACTATGCTAAGGCATGTGGAAAATAAGGAGGTGATTGGTGACAGCCAACACGGCTTCACTAAGGGCAAATTGTGCCTGATAAATTTTGTGGCCTTCTACGATGGCGTTGCAGTGTTGGTGGATAAGNCAAGAGCAACTGACATCNTCTACCTGGANTTGAGCAAAGCATTTGACACTGTCNTGTACGACATCCTTGTCTCTAAATTGGAGAGACATGGGTTTGATGGGTGGACCACTCAGCAGATAAGGAATTGGCTGGCTGGTCACACTCCAAGAGCTGTGGTCAACGGCTCCATGTCCAAGTGGAGACCAGTGACGAGTGGCTTTCCTCAGGGATTGGTATTGGGACCGGCTCTGTTTTAACATCTTTGTCGGCGACGTGGACAGTGGGATTGAGTGCCCCCTCAGCAAGTTTGCCAATGACACCAAGCTGTGTGGTGTGGTTGACAAGCTGGAAGGAAGGGATGCCATCCAGAGGGACCTGGACAGGCCTGAGAGGTGGGCCTGTGCAAACCTCATGAGGTTCCACAAGGCCAAGTGCAAGGTGCCACACATGGGTCGGGGCAACCCCAGGCACAAATACAGGCTGGGCAGTGAATAGACTGAGAACAGCCTTGAGGAGAAGGACATGCGAGTACTGGTTGATGAGAAGCTCAACATGACCCAGCAATGTACGCTCACAGCCCAGAAGGCCAACCGTACCCTGGGCTGCATCCCCAGCAGCGTGGCCAGCAGGAAGAGGGAGGGGATTCTGCCCCTCTGCTCCGCTCTGGTGAGACCCCCCCTGGGAGTCCTGCGTCCAGCTCTGGAGCCCTCAGCACAGGGCAGATATGGACCTGTTGAAGTGGGGCCAGAGGAGGCCACAGAAATGATCCGAGGGCTGGAACCCCTCTGCTGTGAGGAAAGGCTGAGAGAGTTGGGGCTGTTCAGCCTGGAGAATAGAAGGCTCCAGGGAGACCTTACAGCAGCCTTCCAGTACCTGAAGGAGCCTACAAGAAAGCTGGAGAGGGACTTTTTCCAAGGGCCTGTAGCGATAGGACAAGGAGTAATGGCTTTAAACTGAAAGAGGGTCTATTTAGATTAGATATAAGGAAGAAATTCTTTACTCTGAGGGTGGTGAGGCCCTGGCACAGGTTGCCCAGAGAAGCTGTGGCTGCCCCCTCCCTGGCAGTGTTCAAGGTCAGGCTGGATGGGGCTTTGAGCAACCTGGTCTGGTGGAAGGTGTCCCTGCCCATGGCAGGGGGGTTGGAACCAG
>Ga0065711_1004934_pt1 | contig 21863 bp, 16 predicted proteins | sample Hoacrofraction12_FD_59098 | JGI IMG/M metagenome (GOLD analysis project Ga0065711, IMG submission 59098) | Hoatzin crop microbial communities from Cojedes, Venezuela - Epithelial fraction 12 v2 (version 2) | ecosystem: Host-associated > Birds > Digestive system > Esophagus > Crop | place... | reverse complement strand
CGCGGGGGCCGGTTGCCTGAGGAGGCGCGGGGCCCGGCCTCTGCGGGCGCTTCCCGTGCGGGAGCGGCCCCGCGGCACGGAGCGGAGCTGGGGCGGTGCGGCGGGCTGCGTGACTCGCGTTCTGAGCGTGCGGAATGTTCCTGTGCAGAGCTCCGGCTTGGACTTCAACACGTAAAAGACCTGAGCGTGTGTTAAGGGAGCAGCAGCGAGCACACAGAGCGTCCGTGCCGAGAAGGTGAAGTCGGTGAAAGACCTCGAGCGACCGCTGTCTGTGTCTGTGCAGAGACGCCAGTCTTACCAAACTCAAAGTTTGTTTTCCCTCCTATTGCTCTTCTTGTCACGACCTGGTCACCGTGGTCTACTTTGAGATTCAAGCTGGATTGTTTTTTGGGGTTAGTTTTAATCTGTTCTTGCCCAGTTGTGGTGCCCACTGGCTTGGCTCTCTGCCTGTGCTACACCAGCAGCGCATCGGCTGTACTGACGGTGGGCTTTTCCAGCAGGCCAGAAAAACGCTGCGGAGACTTTTGCTGCTGAAGTACGCTGTGGGCTCGCTCCTACCCAGCTCACTGTCTGCCAGCACCCCAGGTCCTTTCCAGCAGCGCTGCTCCCCAGCCCCGCCGTGTCCAGGCTGTCTCATTGCAGGGGTTATTCCTTCCCAGGTGCACAGTTTTGCATTTTTCCTTGTCAGATTCCATTAGGTCCCTGTGGCCCACCACTCCAGCCTGTCCATGTTGCTCTGAATGGTGGCCATCCCCTTGAGTGTATCAGCTGGTCCCCCCACTTTGGTGTCATCTGCAGGCTTGATGAGGGTGGGCTCAGTCACCTTCTCACGGTCACTGATACAGTTGGAAACAACAGGTCCTAGGACAGACCCCTGCCCCCAGTAAGGGTGCTGCCCGTTAACCATGGCTGATTTTTAAGCTGGTTTATCTGTCCACCTATCCAGAACATAATGTCCTCGCTTGGATACGAGAATATCATGGTAGATGGTCTCAAAAGTCAAGCTGAAGTGGAGATAAATGACAAGTATGGCTCTCCCTTCATCCCCAAATCCAGTCACAGTGATCACGCTATCCCCTTCAGAAATCCACTCAAACTGTTCCCAGTCCACCCCCTCCTCCTTCCTAGGAGTGTCATCCAGCAGGACTTGCTTCGATTTTCCCAGTGAGGCTGACCGGTGTGTAGCTCCTGGATTTGCCTTTTGACCTTCTCTGCAGGTGAGGGCAAATTTTGCCTGTCTCCAGTTGTTTCGGACCTCTCCGGATCTCCGCAGTCTTCCAAAGATGGCAGAGAGTGGCCTTGCAAGGGCATCGGCCAATTCTCCCAGTACCCCTGGATGCAGGAATGTGGAAGGTGAGCCTGTGCCTCCAGAATGGCAGCAAGATGCCGAGCACATGGGGAAGCGAGTGGTGGGTTAAAGGCCCCAGGCGGAAGGAAAGCTTTTGTAGAAGCTCTCGTACCATGAGGAAGGGGTTTCCAAACCCTTTCAAGAAGATGCAATAGGACAGGCTGGTAGGTTCTGGCCTTCTCGTAACTGCTGTGATACTTTTTGGCCTTTTCCCCATGTCTAGCTGGTGGTTACATGTGGGACTCCAGAGTTCCCTTGGGAAGTCTGGAAGGGAGGTCTGAGCTTGCTGGGAGCAGGGCATGTCTGTGCAGATGTCTGCAAACCATTCCATGCTCACTCAGCAGGTGCTTCTGCTCGGTAACCTTGGATCTTGTAGCTGTAAGACCTGTCTGTATAGAAATGTATTCTCTACTTGTGCTCTCTGCCTTTCCCTTCTAAAAACATTCTCTTCAAGTTTCTGGAAGGGAAAGAGTGCTGGTACTCCTTCAGGCTCATAAAAGAAGTACACTCTTGAGAAAAGGAAAAATTGCAGTGTGGGAATAGTTGGGATAGTCAATATTGATTGCCGAAGCATGCGCTTCCTTTCAAGCAGAAATGTTTGAATTACACAATTGTCAATTTCAGAATAACTCTAGAAGAGACTGACATAATATTTTCATTCCCTATAAATCAGCATTACCTTTTATCCTGCTGAAATCGTAACTCTTGACTGCCTCTGAATTCGGTAGGTTTGGGTCATTCCAAACCTTGCACTAGACTGTGCAAGGTCACTACGAATCCATGGGAGGGGATGGTACCAGCACAGCGATTAATATTGCTACCATTATATAAACATGAACATGGTAGAATCAGATAAAGGTGTGTTAGAAGTGCTTATGGGAGATAATCTGTCCAAATTTCTGAATTAAAAGAGTTGCTCTTGATTAAAAACAATAGCTGTGGGCTCTGTCCCGGGGGCGTCTCTGTTATTACTGAGGCAGCTCCGAGACCTCACCACTGTGCATGTTTCCCTTAACATGTCAGTGTTGACTTTAAATACATATTGTGTTACAAGAGTACTAATATGTAAAAAAAATGTTTGCATTGTGCAAATGTACCTATCTGGGTATCAATTTCTGACCCTGTTCTCCACTAGATGTCTTCATTGGTATTTTTAAGTACGTAAAATTAATACTAAACTTTGAATGGTATTTTGCGGTGCTACCTAGGGAATGAAATACAGAGGGAACCTGTTCAGACTTTTGAGTCTTGCCATATGATCATCCTTAGATAGCAAGTTGCTAATAGTACATTGAGAAACCTATTCCAAATTCAGTCTCTAACACATGCCTGGGAAAATCTTATTTCTCAGACATGCTTCCCTGTGTAGTTTTTAGTGCACTCACATAGTAGACTTGACGTTTGTATCTAGTAATTTATTTAAAATCCAATGTATTGCTTAATGGCTTGGACCCAGCTTTTGAAACCAAGTAATTCCTGAATTCGTTCCCAGACTCTCAAATTGTGACCTTTAAAGAGCAAGCTGCCTTACTTGTTTTGAAAATGTGGGAATTCTTACCCCTTCATTACAGCGGGACTTACTAGGATATAATATCATCGAGATATGTCTGTTAATCGTCACTGCAAATGAGATTTTGAAAAACATTTTTCCCATGGTATGAACAAGAGTATATTTGAGAGTTGCATGTACCAGTGTATCGGAGTGGTGTCTGTTTTCTGTGGATGCTTAACTTTGTAGTAAATGGATATCTGGTCAATAAAAATAGCCTGGGGTGTCTGAGTTATTTCTTAATAGCTGGAGGAGGGGAAATTCACTGGGAAAGCGCAAGTATGTAATATAACATCAAATGCAATGAGCAGATGCTTTTGTGTTTCACATCCACACTCCGCCATAGTTTTTACATCTGTAAGGCACTGAAGAATATCTCTGACATTGCAGGAGATACTTGCCATGACCATGCAACAGCCTAACTCGTCTGGGATTTTAAGTTGATGTGGATGGTGTTCTGCTTGAATTTTTTTCTTTTCTTAGTCTCCTAAGCTATTTGAATAGTAGATACTGTCAGCAGTATTCCCTGACCAGGTAATCAGTATAGCCTTGATCTGCCAATGTAAAGCACTCATGCTGGGCTTCACTAAATACATTCCTGGATCAAACTTACCTATTTTATTTTGGGAAAGTCATCTGGGCAGCCTTTGTATGCAACCAATGTTGTGATACTGAACCATGAGTGGGTGGAGTCTCATGCATTCTTACTTCGGGATAATTGCTCAGTACCCATAGTCCAGTGCGTACAATTCCAGAGTTTCTTTGCCATTATGTCTACAGGACAATTGGAATCTAGGTTCGCAGCTGCTGTTGTGAGGCTGTAGCAGATGCAGTCATGTTGTTAGACACTGTGGCCGTGACCTCTGATGAGTTGCTACAGTGCAGCAGCGCAGGGGGTTTTTGTTTGTTTGTTTCCCCCCCCAGGCCTGATCTGATCATTTGAATTGATTACCAAAGAGACTAACAAATGGATGTCCCCAAGTTCCTGGGGTCTGGGTTCCTGCAGGAGAGCACGCTGCAAAGAGTGCCATTGCCTTGCAGCAGCAGTGGTCACTCCATTGGGATGGCTGATGGACGAGCGGGAGGTGTGCGAAGCACGGAGGTGTGCCAGTAACTGCCAGGAGACAGGAGCTGGGGCTGCACAGAAGCTGACCCAAATCTCATCCAGAGTGTCAAGAAGAGCAATGACTTTATTATGGAGGCTTATGAGATGATTGGTGATTTGGCATGTGTGTGCGTGTACACATCTGCGCACATGCACACATTTCCAATGTAGGCTCCTGATCCGGTGCGTTTGCAGTCTCCCCTTTCAGCCTGTGAATACTGTGCTGAAAATTCACGGTATAATTTATTATTAGCATAATGCTGTTCAAAAAAGGATGGTTTGCAGTTTGTAATTTGAAGGTAAAACAATACTAGTTTTTCTCTGTGTCTCTTCTTTAGCTGAATTAAACAAATTCTGCTCTGAAAAACATGCATTCAGATTGCATGAATGCTAAATAATGAGGTCATCAGGGGAATTTAGAGCTGACTTTACAATTGAGGATAGTATGGAAGTCACAGAAGATCTTTATTTCTCCTCGTTGCCACTGGTCATGTAGTGCTGCAATGTTAACTTGAGATCAGTGAGGACTTTCACTGAATAACATTGAGTATCCATGGGAAAAAAGCATAAAAAATGACAAATGTTGAATCCTTGTCTAACTAGAAAAGCATAGTCAAAATTCATGAAAGATCTGAATATGTAAGTATATACAGTGTTACTGAAATGTTAAATTTTTATGAATAAAATCCTCTCAAATGGAAAACTAATTCACCTCAGAGTTAATGCAATACATTGCAAAGAAAGTGCTTTGGTGAATCCTTTTGGATAACAAAATATTGATTCTTAAAAAATAAATAATATATGTACATATATAACAAATAGGTAAAAATATTACACATATATATTTATATATAATATATATTCTTAGACAATACATAGTACATATATTAATGAAATACATATATACACACACACACAAAGTACTTATATGTGTTTATATTTCTCCAGTATCCCAATAGACACTAACAGGAAGGAAGAACAGATGCGTTACTTCTGCTAGTACTTTACACTGAAATGCTGACTGTATTTTGGGTGTGTTGATAAAGTGGACCAGTTTTTACATATCCCCAGGAAAGCTAATGAGATTTGCATCTGTATAGTACTTTCTGAAATTAAGCCATTCATTTAAAAGATGAATGAATACATGTCTGCACCAACTTCTGGCTTCTGTGCTTTATTCTTGGGCAAGAATATTATTTCTTATTTAACAGATTTAAATTCTCTACTTCTCCATTTGGCAGGTGGTGATAGGAGACAGTTGAACCTAGAGAAATTAAATTGTGCCAAATAAATTAAATCAATGCCAATCAACTGACAAAAAAAAAAAAACCTCAAAAGTAAAATGAGCTCCTGTGTAACAGTACTATCAGCTTGTATGTCTCAGAGGGAGGAACTGTAAAGTAGATGTAAAAATCAGCTTTAGAGCATTGTTTAGCAAAACAACTCTAATTCTCAGCTCATCTTTTCAATTTTTTTCTTACTTTTTCCATAGAAAGAAGAATCACATAGTAGCTTTTTTTTTTCCTGTTACAAATACCTTGGTGTTTTCCTTTGTCAATTTAATCGTTAAATTAGAAGTATAAAACAAATTATTTTAAATCATTTTGAAAAATTGAGGGTCCTGCTAATGAAATATTCAATATTCCATACATAACAGTGTAATTAAGGTAATTTTAGTAGAATTTCAAGTAGTTGGATAGAAAGATACACAACTCTTCCATGGTGGGGGAAAAGAATGATTTATCCCTTGCATCCCTAATTCTATTAAAAAGTACTATAAAATAATCAGGATACCGAGGAAGCGGTGTCATATATCTTGAAAATGCATTTTGGACAGTTCAAAGCTTAAAGCACCTCCAAACTGTTATGATTTTATCTGAAAATTGCTTGATTTTTTTTTTTTAACTGAGATCTTCCAAATGCATGAAGTGCTGCTTCATTAGTGTAGTACAAAACTCAAAGTCTGAAACTATTTTCCGGAGACATACCTGGCTTCTGTCATTGTAATATCTTGATCTTTCTTTTATAGGCTTATTTATCCTGTATGTTTCCTTCTGTAGACGTTTACAGATTACTGCTCAAGTGCCTAAATCTTAGCATTAAAGGATCAGTCCTGGCTGAAATTTGGTATTCATGGAAAGACTTGTATTTTATTTTGAATCAGAAGAAAACTTAGGAATTTTCCAGGAAGCAATTTTCTGATTAAAATACAATTTGAGAACTTAAACTATGAGGATGTTATCAGGTAATGCATTTTACTCTGCTGTAGGAGCAGGGCCCATAAGCAGCTTCGGTCCCTGTTGTGGTTTGTGAGCGCAGTATCTGGCTTGCAAAGAGACACAAGAGTTTCTATGGAGTCTCTTAGGTATAGCTGAACCCTGGATTCTTGAGACCCAAAATTGGTTAAACAAGGATGAGAGGCGTTTCAGTTTGGTAAAGGCTTCAGTGTGATACCCATCAGTATGATTGGTTTGTCTACTAGAAAAAATAAAAACTATGAGACTAGACATGAAACCTCTGCGTGTATCAACAGTGCCAATACCACTGATGTTCTGACAGCCTGTGCCCATAGAGTTTGTTTCTCTTCAGTGAGTAAAAGTGCACTGTGATTTTGAACTCTGGTGCACAAAAAAGTGTGCATATGTGTATGCATACACATACATGAATGCACATTCAAGTTATGAAGTGCTGAAGGCCCATGAAAAAAGACATAAACATTGGTAATATCAGTGAGTCTAAAGATTATTCTGGGTTTTGCTGATGAATAGGCTATGAGGCTTTAATATTGCCTTGTTTAAACCGTATTTTCACAGAAGAATTACTACATAATGGTTGGCTGTGCCTTTGTAATATATTGATGGTCTTGACAGAGTTTCAGGAGACATGTGGGACTCATTTGTTAACAGTCCCAGGAGGGATGTCATGTTGATAAATAATGACTGTATCATCCAGTGTTGTCTCTAGGGCGACGTTCCCTCTGGAAGAGAGTGACTGAGGGAAAACTGGCTAACGGCCCAAATTGAATTGACATACAGACTGGAGTTTTCATATGACTAGTTTAGTATATCAAGCTAAAGGTGAGTCCTGAATATTGATATATATCATCTCTTCTCAGGGTGTTTCTACCCAAATCATTTCCTGATACCATTTATTCAGCCTTTCCTACTTTCCTCTGACCTTGTTCCTGGCAGCAAATAGTGCATCATCCACTCATAACATGTGTGATGGAAATGTCTGGCTTGTAGGCTGTATCTGAAAGCATATTAAGCAAAAACACAATAATGCCTGCGGGCCATAACCCTGGATATGTCAGGTGGACGATGCTGGAAATAGTTTGTAGTTTAGCTGTTATGTGAGATGCACCCGTGTATTTTTTTGAGATATCCAGAACAAACCTTTCCATATGTCCATGTTTGAAATGCGTCTTCCAGCCCTTACACTGTCAGAGGTAGGTAGATTTTTTGTGCTTAACTCATAAAGGTGAAGGACCTGATAGTTTCAGCTGATCAGCAGTGGCTGCCCAGGCAGGCAGCTGGAGTGCGACTGTGAAGGAGGAAGGAACAAACATCAAAAACTTCTCGGTTCTGGGAATTAATTACTTGATATCCACAAAGCACATTAACAGACTTCAAGTTAAAAATTAGATTAGAAAAGAGATATTTCTAACCTCGTGGTTCACCTCTGCGCTGGGGTGTTTTCCAACAAAGCAGGCTCATTATTACTTTTCTTACATTAAATTTTTGTCATTTCCAGGGAAAAGAATTATCTGTTTTGCTGGCAGGAGATTGCTTAAAACATTGTTTCCCAGATTGTTTGTTTCCATTTACTCTCATGAATACATATGCTCAGAATACAAAAATTATACACAAGATTGTGGAGGGTTCTGCAGCAACAAACATGAATAACAAGATGAGGTCAATACTATTAACTAAAAAATTGTTAGCAAAACGTATTCCTGCACCTCTGAGAAACCTACAGTATTCAGTCAGAAACATCTTTTTGTGTCACAGTCTGCAAACACCAAGTTAAACTGTTAATAGATTACAAAAATGTTTGTTGCTCTGCTAGAAACTAGCTATGGACTAGGTGCAAGCCTCAGTATAGTCAATAGAGGAATCCTACTGAACTGGGATTTTGGAGCAGACTCCACCTGAATTGAGGAAATTTTTTTCTTAAGATTTTGTTCGTTTGTCAAAATTTTAAAGATAATTTTCATTAAACTAAGAGTTTTGTAAGGTTTATGAATTTTTTTGAGATCTTTGGTACAAAGTGATGTAAAAATATTATTGAAAGTGTTTAATATAATTTAAATAGGAAAAGAAAAATGTTGCTTTTTTCTTTTGAAGCCAAAATGAATGTTGTCGATTAGATAAATATGCTTACTTCAATTTTTGTTTTGGGTAATCATCATTCTGCTGATGATTTTAACATGATCTGGAAATTCTGGCATCTCTGGAGCTATGATGACATTTGCTTTCTGCTCAGAAGCAGCACAAAGCTCGAACCGGGGAGCAGGGAAACAGGAGATGCTCCTTGACCCAAATAATACCCAGGGGTGGTAATGTGATGTGAAGTACTGTCCGGACACGCTGACCCGTTCCATTTGGATGCATACTGGATGTGAGAGTCCTGTTGAACAACTGGAAAATAGCCCTTAGCTCTGCGGCTGTTGGAAGGACCTTCAAGCCTGCTCATCTGGTGAGCTGGTCACTCAGGTTCACTGTTGAAGTGCAGGGATTGAAGGACAAGGCAGCATTGCCAGGGCTTCAGTGTCCGTTCAGTTCCAGGTGTAGACAGCACCGGCGAGGTGCGTGTTGAGGTGCATCTTGCACTGCTTCTTGCCTTCTCCCTGACTGCCCATGGCCTGTTGCACGCTTCTGCCTTTCCCACACAGGTGCTGTGAAGGTGCCTGTGGATGCCCCACCGACATGAGGCGGCAGGAAGGACGTGCTCTCTTATGCACCTTGTGCACATTCTGCAGCAATGTCGCTCGAGCCTTTCCTTGGGAGACTGCAATGCTCAGTGTGACAGGCCTCGTCAGTTTGGGGGTTTGATGTCCATAGACAGAAATTATATGTTTATTTAATCTTAATTCCATGCTTGCATTCAAGGCGGTGACTTTGTGCATGTGTTTACTTGCTCTTATATGCACACTCACAGCCTTGTACCCTTGGGTCATCGTACATTTAGCTGGAAAAATACATGTATGTGTAATATGCTGTTAATATTTAATCAAGCTCCCTAGTAAGATTACCACCAAGCTAATGCTCAGAAAACTGAAAGCTTAAAAACAAAAAAGGCAACTATCATAAATGGGGTTATTCTGTAAAGTCTCAAGTGAATTAGGTTTCTGCACAGTGAAATATGATGGAGAAAACACCGCAGAGAACATATTCTTTGCCATGTATCTGCATTTTCATAAATGGCAAATGACAAATGGGGGGGGGGGCTGATATGGCAAATACAATTCCCACTCTGTTTTATGTTGTTAAACAACATATGCTTGGATGAGTTAGTGTCCTGTCAGAAATTCAAGCCTTCAAGCAAATTCTGACAAATTGTAAATGTAATTTAATTACATTAGGAAGAAGAAACAAAGACATTTCTTAGGTTAAGAGTTTGCAGAGAGATGTAGGTTCCTCACTGGGCTGGCTTTATGCAACGCACCGACTGCAGCCAGCTTAACTGAACCAAGTCCTAGGGTTGTTTGTGTACATATATGTCAATGGGCTTTTTTCCCAGGTCTCTTTCTGGAAAAGTCACTTTTCTTGCTGTTGTGCTTTCAACACCATGACTGAACTGTGAATTAACATTGCAAAAGACTGTCTGGAGTCTCTGGTACCTGACTGTATAGGTACTGTTTGCACAAAGTCTCCTCTGAAGTCTTGAACTGTGGAACAGCATGTTAAATCTATCCAGCGTTTGGACAAAAAACATTGCTATCTTTAATTTCGAGTGAACAAACATTTTAAAACATTTTAGTACAGCTGAGATGGCAAAATTAAAGGTGAAGATTTTCTCATGTAAACAAGTTTGCATGTAATGACAGTGAAAACAGTGGCAGAATTTAGGATTTGCTCGTTCTTAGCACCATCTCTATCTCTCAAGCCACAGATTTCCTCAGACAACCAAGTCTTGGCCATGGAGTTGAGCTCAACATCGAAGTCAATCTGCCACCCTTGTCAATGCTCTCTGGAGAGAGGAGTTTGCTCCATCTCCAACTTCTCAGGCGCTGCGGTGGTTTCTGTTGGAGTCACACCACGGATCCCACTCACAGCCTGATGCTTGTCTGACAGGCTCTGCACGAGGCATTTTTTTCTCTGCAGAAGGTCTGGCAGAGAGATCAGCTCATCCCTCAGGCCTCCCCGGTGGACTGCGCTCCCTGCTCTTGTGTTGACAGCCAGGGAGGGCTGCGCCCAGCTCCTGGGTTCCTCCTGATGGGAAACCGTCTAGACAATGGTGTTTATCCTTTCACAGAAAGACATTTACCTTGCAGTTCCTCTGCACCCTAATGAGCCTACTTCCTTCATCTTCCCCACTGTGCTGTGCTTTGCCCCAGAATACTATGTGCTCTAATGGCTAAAACAGATCATTTCAATGCTGGTCTTAGTGTTTGTACTTCAGATTAAAGGATGTGGTTTTGACAAGACAGCTGCTGAGCAAACTGCTTTTCTTTTTCCTTAATCAGCATGCCGTGCCCCTATCCTCTTAATCTCTTCTAACTCTCATGGCAAAAATAATTGAGCTTGCAATCTCAGAAGCATAGGCTCTAATGGGATTATTTATGGCACTGACTAATTTTGGTTTTATTTCTTAAAAAGGCACTGGGTTTGGAAATTTAGGCACCCCTAATTTTCCTTCCCTTAAAACTTTTACAATACTGTCAGGAACTTTCTCTTTTCTATTTTTTTTTCCTAAGCAGCAATTACTCTGTCAGATAAATCAGAAAATCCTTTAGATTAGATATTTAGCATTGGGACCATTTCTATATAAATTCTTCAGTGTCCCATAAAAGTTGTATCCTTCCTACAATGGGGGTATTTTTGAGATCTTTCTTTTACACAACCATTAATTTTTGCAGTACTTGTAAGGACCTGATATCTCAGCGGACTTAATTTCTGTGGTTGGTTGGTGCTGTTTAATATGTTCAAAGGCAATAGCCAGGTCGGGGTCGGACAAATAGACCAGATATATGCTTTAGCTTTGGTGTTGCAATGTTTCTGCAGAGCTCCTTTGTAAACGGGGCTCTGCTCTGCTTTCTCTCCCTTTCCTAGCTGCAGCCCAGCCTCACAAGCTTTGTGCTCTTGCCATCTCACACATGAGATGCAGCTTGGCAGACCCGGCGTGCAAGGTCCCAAGGCAGAAAAGGAGATACAGTGCCAAGCTTTACACCTGAGAGAGCAGTGCAGCAGCTGAAGAGCATGATACAGGAGCCAAATAAATGAGTGCTGTGTGAATGTGTGAAACTTGTCAATCTCTCTGTACCATGCCCTGCAGATGTAGGCCATGGTAATGAAGGTAGCATGAATGAACAAGCTTATCCGTGAGATATATAGGCATCTTTCATTAGAGTGTGTGTGACTTTGATGAACCGGATTTGGATCTGGTTTCTGAAACTGGCTTCACTGCTGAGTCACTATGTGCGGGTGGCAGAGGATGGTATGAATAAGCCCTAGCACCAGGGATGTGTGTCCTGCTCCACCGGTGACTCAAGACTAACCTCAGCAAAGTCATTTGCTCTCCCTATGTTGTAGTCTTCCCACACCTGAAGAAGGGAGGGGTGAAGACAAACCTACCTTTTCTGGTGCCTGGACACTTGGGAAGAGTCTTATGTAAATGCAACATATGACTTTCTTCTCCAATGTCCTGATCAACTTGTCTCTTACGGAAACTGTTGAAACTTCAGCTCTCTTGGTGACTTTTTGGAACTAGAGAGCCCAAGTGTTGTTAATGACATCATGCCGGCGAGCAGTCACCCAAATAAGAAAGATTAATGTTAAATTCGTCTGTGTTTGTCACTGCAGTGTTCAAGTATCCACGTGCTGTACCAATTTTAGCTCTTAGATGAGGAGGAGGTGGTTGATGTTTTGCCAGTCTGGGGGAAGAATGTGGAAGGCAGAGGGTTGACAGCTGGCAGGAACTGAAATATCTGCCTTTGAGATATGTTGCCAGCAGTGGGGAGGAGGGAGAAACTATGAAGGTGGCAGAAATGTGGTTGCTGTCCTTAACATATATGGGGACTGTTGTGCGCCTGGTTGGTTTCAGAAAACTGGAGCTCCCTGACCTGCTGCTCCCACCCTGCCGGCCAGGGCAGCTGCCAGGGCAGAGCACCCGGCTCGCTGGCTCACGGCACTGGGCGCCTTGGCAGAGCCTCGCTGCTATGCCCTCTGCTTTTCCTTTCTTTTTCCCAGCTCAGTTTCCATTAAACGCATCACCAATGGCCAACGCTGCAGCGGATGAAGCCTCCTCTTCCATCTGGGTCACGTGAAGTGGAAGATCATGCTTGTCCTGGCACTGGTCATCTTGTCTGGCCTTTGAGGCAGAAATGCCAGCAGCCTGCCACCTCCACCCCTGCCACCCAAAGGGGGATGTGCCATGGAAGAGTGACTGCTTTCTGCCTCCCCCGTTAGACTGTTCAGTTTATGGTAGAACTCTGTAAAGGTGAATCAGCGCTGCAGGTATCGTGTCAGCGTTTGGCTTCACCCATCTTCCCATCTCTGTGGCTATCACCTTCCCCAGGGTGGGAAGGAAAAGGACGTACCTGGCCACTTTTCCATATTCTACAAAAGATTTATAGCTTGTGAGAGGGAGAAAATAAATGGCCCTCAACTTCTGAAGTGCTCTTATCTCTCAGAAATAGTCTCATGAAATGCTCAAATGAAAAGCTTTTGTCTATATTTCTTATGATTTAGCCAGACGTGCAACGGTTGTGAAGAGGCTTCACTTATTATTTTTCCTAAGCATGGAGCCTTAATTTCTGGTTTCATATGAAGACCATTTCAGACTTGGGCTCTTTGGGAAAAGGAAGTGGAAGTGGGTTCAAGAGCCCTTTGTTTCCTGAAGCCCTGGTTCCCGTTCAGGAAAGCATATTCGTGCCACAAATGGATAAAAACTACAAGATTTCATTCAGGAATGTAACATCCAGTTAATTGATCTATTCACAATCACAAAATCAAAGACAGGATTTATTAGGCTTTGACATATGCGTTGAGTATGCTCCTCTTGTTTCTAGATGACGTTTTCCTCCTCTCAAACTTAGCTAAAAATGTAATAGCCCCTCAGTTACACAGATTCACAAACCTCCTTTGTCCCTTCTTAGTCAACCATTGACTCTTTGTGAAGCCCAACAAGGAATCACAGTCTCAATGGATAGTCCCACTCTGCTGTGGAGTAAGAAAAAAAAAAGAGGAATATCATGAATTACTCATAAAGTTCACTGAGATACAGCCACTGACAAGAAGAATAATGACTAGCTTGTAGGCTTAACTCTTCTAGGTGCTTTTTTTTTTGTTTCACATAGACTTTCGTTACTCAGCCACAATGGTGTAAATGGGCTGAAAGTGTTTCCTGTATTCATAGAGTGATGGAAAAGCTATTGAGTAATGTGGGACATGCACATTTTTCATGGTATCGTGTTTTATTTTTAAGTTCAGACATAACAGCTACTTCAGAAGAACAAACCTACAGTCCCCCTTAAACATGAAAGATACTGCCTGCTTCCTTCTCACTGTGCAAGCTACAGCTGCTGGAGCTGTTTTGAATCATTGAAATGAGGGAGAATATCCACCAGGAGCAGGTTAATCAGGTCTCATCCTAATTTTAGTATTAAAAGGGGAAGCACTAAATAGATTCCTTGGGATGTATGGGTGAGATTCAAGGAAACATGGGCTAAGGTGGCCTTAAGGCATAGCTGTGCTTCTCCCATCCTGTACTGTGCTAGCAGTCAGCAGTCCCAGGTGGAGCATGCCCAGGCTTCTAAAATCTGCTCCACTTGCTGTCACCCGCTGTCACCTGGACACCGCTATAGAATTAGCAGGACTGTTGCTGCAGTATCAGGAGCTGCTGGATGTGCTGGTAGCCATAATCTACATCTGCGAAACCACACAACACAAACAAAAACATTATTCATTTATTTATTTTAAATTCAACCAGACACACAAAATACCACTGTTTTACCGATGTACACTTGTATAATTTTCTTGCACATCTTTTAAGATAGCTGAGTCCACTCAGACTATGACAGCTGCTTTTGTGGGTTAGGTTAAGGTACAGATCTAGGGGCTATAATGCTGATGAATCATCTGCAAAACATCCTCCCGCTCTGCTAGAGAGCTCTTGCAAAGGGCTCCGGGTATTTCCTACCAGTTCTGCTCTCACCCCACAGCAGCTTTATCTCCCCCAGCGTGTTTCCCTCGCCTGCGGGCAAGAGCATCACATGTAACCATGTCAAAGCTTTATCGAAGCCACAGGGGCTGTAAGTTAAAATGTTAGTGGCAGGCAATATAAATCCTGTTCTTTTGCAGTTCGCATTGGGAAACTTGTTTTCTAATCTCACTTTTGTGTTTGCATGGACCTTACATTATATTGTGCCCAAAGAGCATGAATAAGGACAAGGTCTGCGTTGCAGCCTGCACTGGCTTGCGGATTGCATCCCATTATGTGTTTGTTTGGATACAAGAGTCCTCCCCTGAGCAGGCAAGGAGCTGTAGCCATTTCACAGACACTGTCGATGTTTGGGCTTAACATCTCAGTTTCTGCTGCCCTCCTAGACAGCAGAGAAGTGCTTTACTCATCAGTCAGGGGCAGCTCTCGGCCTCCTTCCTATTACCCTTCCCTCTTCCTATCAGTACTGTGCACCAGAATGTTGCATTTTCCTGGCTGAAACTTCACTGTATTGAAGGCAGTTTGCAACACAGCTATGCCAGGGATTTTCTAGTTCTTGAATTACTTCACGCCCAGCAGCAAACCTTTTGCTTAATTAAGTGTATCTTCTAGAAACAGGAGCAATCCTTGCAGGCAGATGCCCTGACTTTAAAGACTACATGTATAACACCTGTGTAACTAAGTAGGAGCTTTGCCAGGGATTAGTCTCTACGCCTATACCAGTAGAAATTCAGATTCTGGTTGGCTTTCTTTTAGCTGCAAAAAGGACTCCAGAAGAGTCTTCTCACAAGAAGATATTGAACACCCCAAAATATCACAGTAAAGGTAAAGTGCAAAGTTTTACCCTTGATGTTAATTAACAGCTGAAGTAATTTGCTAAGAGAAAAGCAGCTTTTTCCACCCCTTGCAGCATTACAGAGGGGAACTTCTTAGGAAACTGGAAAACTTACCACTGTAGCTTTAAAATTATTTAACCTCTCCCCACTTTACCATCTGATCCTCTTCATTTAGTATGGCTTGTAATTAGCTTCTGTAAACTTCAGTCAAAGGTGCTTGTTCAGAAGCACTTACCAATAACTGTTCCCTTGGCACCATTAAATGGAAAAGCTCAAAGCTCTGGGGTTCACTCTGGGTGTAAGTGGGGCCAAACCACCCACTTACAGATCAGGAGGGTGAATTTTGTTCTATAGCATGTACTTGCCACGTGTGTTAGAAGTGAAGCCAAGCTTTGCTGCGTTTGCTTCAGAGGAGTTACATGGCTTTATCCTGGAAAGTAAGTAAGTGTTGCTGCTGGTTGTTTTATGCCGTGTCGGAGGTAACAACAGGATTTCTTTCTTAACACTTAGCAGGACTGAACTCAAACTGAGGTCTACAATACCTCCTCTTCAGATTTTGTTGGAGCAAATAGAAAACATTTTAAAACTTTTTTTTTTTTAACAGTCTACATTAAATTATAGGCTCTTAGGTAAAAGTATTAGCCTGTCTTTGTTTTCTGTTAGACTCATGCTGAGGTTCTCTGAGTTGCTGAGCAATAGAAAGTATAGTTAGAGCTTTACATTGGTTTCTGTGTGAATTGGATATACATGTGAACCCTCAGATACACACAGTTTATAGGGACATTTACTGCCTCCAGAATGTATTCAAATTGCTTGTTTTTCTCAGCTATCTTGGTTATAAACAGTTGTCACAATGTTTGGTTATGTTTTCTCATTTCTGTGCTTTTTAGCTATACTGAACCTGCTGGAAAGACAGATTTGTTCTCTTTTTTCAACGATTACTGTCTACAGTGATGACTTTCCCCCAGTAAAATGTAGGGCAATTGATTAATGTTGTGAGTAGTAATTTGTGTTCTTCTGTAAATGTTGCAACCATATCTGTGTTGCTTATATGTTAGACTGCAGACTGTAAACCTGATTTTAGGAGCAAAACATAAGTGGAATATGTGTTACTGTAAGGATAGACTGGAAATTAAAAAGCTGTGGTAGACAATCCAGTGGTGCTTTTCTCCTGCCTCCATTATCAAGTTAATTGCAAATAAATCACAGGTCCCTCATTCTTCCACAAGCTTTCTTGTGGATGCCTTGTTTTTCCCAAATCACGTCCAACCATGAAGTCTCTCTCAAAGTTGCCATAGTAATAACGAAAATGTACTTTGAATCTTTTTCTTACTACCTAGTCTGAAATAGAGAGACCAGGCAGCAGCAGAATATTTTTAGCTAAAAAAGTATGAGAAGAGAATGTTGCCTGCAATGTTATTAAAGCAAATATCCATATGGACACTACACTTAATACAAATTATTCAAAAACAGATCTCTGTTTATCTGTTTATAGCACTTTCTCTCACACTTCTCATCATTAATCTTTTAATGTTAATACTGTGTAAAATACTTTGCCATCTGAATGCAGAGCAATTCTTTCTTGACAATACAATGTGGAGTTAGTACTTTACACATAACCCAATATTGTGCCTGTGCATTTAAGATAGAAATGTAATAGCTTTTGGCATATAATTAAATTGCTGGCTGCTATTTCATGGAATTAAAAGGCATTTTTGGTCAGAGATGGATCACAACTGGGAAACTCCTCTGTCTCCAGATCCTACTGTGGTGACATACTGGATAACAGTGAATCTGCTTGGTGTAGGTCTTAGGGCAGATACCCCCACGGTGCGTTAGGAGATGCTGGGGCTGTAAAGCTACATCTAGATTAGGCTACTAAAAGTATCCATGTCTGTTTGCTGGTAAAGAGACCAACAGGCATGATGTAGTCTGCCCCTAGGTAAACTGTCTAACCCTACAAAACAACGTGATCGGGCATGAACTGCCAGCTGGGAATGGTCCTCGAGGAGTTAAAACTCTGTAGGTGTCCTTAGGGGTTGCCTGGGAGAGTGCTGACTGGTCTGGCCAAGTGTCAAGGACCTTTTGGATCTCTCAAACTTACAGGACAACGTATCCTGTGATTTAAATTTTATTTTGGGAGCTCATTAAGAAATATAATAAACAAATGCAACAAACAGGGGCTCAATCCCCTTTTGTCCAGACTAGTCTATAACATTAATTCATTTTTTTACCACTCAAGTCATAAAATTTCATAAATTATAATCCATGACTTTTCTTATGCTCATACATGCACAATATTAAAAGAAAAACTTATCTAGCCAAGTGTGAGAGTGCTCATTCTTCCTCCTCCATCACGCTGCGGGCATCCCTTGTATCACACCAGGAAGCACGAAAGCCTCAGCAGCCCAGCCACGGTTGGATCCACTTCAAAAGCTTTTTGGATAAGCTGATGTTTTATATCCTCCAGCTTGGCGATTTGGTCTATACCATTTCCAAAAGTTAGTAGATTCTGAGGAAAGTGTCAGACGAAAGGCTGCTGGAGACAGCAATTTGCAGGTGGTCATGGCTGCAGAATGGTCCTTCAGCTCTTCCTGGCCACCTGTCCTGCCTACCTGATACTCTCACTTTGACCTAATGGTGCTGCTCCCAGCAGACATTAGGCCTCAGCATGAGCTGGGTTAACCAAAATCTAAGCAGGATTTGAGTGAACAGTCACACCAAGAGCAAGAAAAATCATGCGAACAGCTTCCTAACACAGAATTTACCACTTTCCCAGTAATAGTCCCTGGCCTAATTTAATGCAGAACTACACATTTAGCATTATTTTTGTGCTGGTTTCATACTGGTTCTTGCTGTTTAGCTGTAGATTTTGTTCACCACATCCCGAAGTCATCTTGTCCAGTCCCATTTACGATTTGAAATATTAAAGGTGTCACTTTCCCAAATAGAGTATGGAGGCAAAGGCTGGCTGGTCAGGGGCATTTGAGGCTGCACGCCGGGAGGTCTGGCTTTACTTTGGTGTTTGAACAGACCAGGAAATACTGGCATACTAAACTCCCACTTGTAACATACACAGGTTGCAAAAAGTGTCAGCGTCCTCTAACCTCACAGTTTGGAAAGGCAGTACACACAAAACAGCAAAGGGAATAATGAAGTAGGCCAGGCCACAGGATTTTGTAGGATGCACACTCTCCTGTTGCCTCTATGTTTTGACTGCCTTCTGTTGTGACTTCAGGTTTTTTATCTGATTGTTTATTAGAGTATTTTTCGTTCCTTGCTAGAGATTTACAATCCCCCACCAGCAGTTCACCAGCAAACTCCAGGTTAGCAATCTGTGATACCTGGAAATGCACAATAGGCTTTCAGTAACCAGTATTTAATGGAGGCTGAGTAGACAAATCTACAAAATTGTGATTTTTCTTCTGGCAAATGGAAATAATGCAAAGGGGGGTGGAGTTCAGTGGGCTTTAGTTTTGGCTGATTCTAAGCAAAATGAATTAAACATTCATGCGTCTTCACAAAACCAAATTAAAAAACCCTGCCAACACTGTTTGCATCATGACTGTGCATGTGCTAATATGGAACTGTATTTCAGAATTAAAGACTATAATCTAAGTTGGTCACCAAAAGAAAAAAAAAACTATCAGTCTCAAGGCGTTTCTCTAGGTTGTATTTTTTGTCCCTGTCAGATAATATATTGTGTGCTGTTTGGATTTGGTACTTTGAAAATACCTCTTAATTATATTGTAGAAGTTTAATTGTTGCTAAGTAATTCTAGTACATATATTGCTGGACGTGAACAAAACCTAAAGAGACTGAGGAATGTACTGACAGTGAAGAATAATTATCCTTCTGGCCAGCAAATAATTTAGCACATTTGTGTGTGTGTGTGTGTGTGTAACCTCGGGGGGCAAGGCTGCTAGTCGCCATTAGCAAATAAATGGCAGGAAGTCATACTTCACATGGAACTAGAATAACACAAATGACACAGTGAAGAGAAAGCTAATAACTGCAGCCATTCGGCTGGGGGCGAGTAATTGACAGGCACAGGAAACAGTCTGAGGAATGCCAAAAAAATACATCATTATTGCCTATTTGATGGGACATGTCAAAAAGCCACAGTCAGCTAAAAATTAAGACACATTTGAATAGACGTATCTGTAGCAGCTTGGACAATACACTACAGATGTAGAGCTAATGCTAAGGAATGACATACGCAAGGAAGACATTAGGGTATTTACACTCCATTTCAGCTCAGTTATATATATAAACTGTGAACAGCTTACATGTGAAAACTCACCAAGCCCCAGCGAGACAATGTGATATACTGTACAGGCTGTGCAGATTGCTGGGTCATTTCCTCCTGTTGCAGATCCATAATGGCCAATATTGAATGCAAGGATTGCGAAGGAGACACAAATTCTTACAATCTCATAAGAACTTCATTCACTGCACTAGACTATATTGTCTATTGACTTCCATGTCAGCTTACACATAATAGCGGTAGAGGAAAAATAGCTATGAATATGGTGTTATTCCATGTAGGTGTTCTTCGCATTGAAAACAGGAAATAAAACTTTCTTTTCCCAGACCGCTATTAGATTATTTTTATTCTTGTTATGAAACAGAAATATAAGCCAATATAACTGAAGCTTTTACAACTGTAATTTTTGCAACTTCCCTCATTTGGTGCTACTTTTAAATCAGTCTTCCTTGGCTTTGACTCTCTACCACTTATTTTACTTCCATGGTTAGCCTCATTGCCTTTGCAACAATGAAAGTAACTCACGCAAATAATATCCGTAAGTATACCCAGGAACAGAAGCATTAGTCTGCTATTGGCCAGCACTTAGTCAATAGCACTGGTTTTGCCCTGGGTAGACTGGTGGGATGATTTTTGTGTAAGCTGCTACCTGGCTTTGTGCTGCTCAAGAGGAGCTTATGTCCTCCTTTTCTTCTCATAGACTGGGCTGGCCAGGGGCCACTGGTGGGGTATTTTTTAATGATGGGAAATGTTTCCTTCTTAGGGTTATTTGGCTTATCTAAGTTTTCACTAACAAAATTCTGGGTGTAAACAACAAAAGCTTTGGTAATGTCTTTCATATCTTTTGCCTTCTTTTTGAGGAGCAATGCACTGTTCTTAAGAGGCTGATGTTACCCATTAGGAGTTTTTAGTTTGTGCAGGGTGTTGGTGCTGGATGGCTCAGAGTGCTAAGGAGGAGTGTAGGGACCAGCTGTCCTTGGAGCCATTGGGATGATGCAGATTCCCATCAGCCTCATCTTCTTTCAGCAGTGTAACAAAAATAACACTTTTAATGGTGACTCAAACATTACTGATGTTTCATATTGATTACTGAGTGTAAAGGTCAGTATGAATCGCGCCTGGAATGCTTGAATGCCACCCTTGAGTTGGCTACGGAGGGAAGTGATGGCCCTGTGCTTGTGATCTTCAGCCCATCTGCTCCTCTGAGTGCCACTAAAAAAGAAAGTGAAATGGAAGATGTGTGATGTATAGAAAAGAGCAAGACTGTTTTGTCACCTTCTTCCAGGCAAATACATATTGATTTGCACTTGCAGGGCAGCCTTATTTCAAGGTGTCAGGGCAGTAGGATAGCAAGTTTATCATAGTGAGTGACCAGCTTCAGAAGTTCTAGTAGACAGCAGAAAACAAGGGTTTTGTCCTTTACTTCATAAGCCATGCAGTTTGTTTTAGCCCATAAACCAATACACTATAAAGCATGGAAATACCAGCCATGGGAAAAAGTGTCAAGCACCTTCTAACAACGATTTGTCATACAACAGGATCCTGTAATTTACATTAACTCTGCAATCCTTGTTAATAGGCCCTCACAATAACTTTGCAGAGCAACATTTGACATACTCTACTGAAGTATTTTCCCAGCCTCTATAGTCAACAAATATAAGGTCTTAAAACAGAACCACCTGTCTCCACAAATGAGCAAATATGCATGAGAGGAATGTCACACTATTGTTTATGCAGCTATAGAATCATAGGTTGGAAAAGACCTCTAAGATCATCAAGTCCAACCGTCACCCCAATACCACCGTGCCTAGTAAACCATGTCCTGAAGTGCCACATCTACACATTTTCTGAACACCTCCAGGGATGGGGACTCAACCACCTCCCTGGGCAGCCTATTCCAATATCTGACCACTCTTTCAGTAAAGAAATTTTTCCTAATATCCAATCTAAACCTCTGCTGACACAATTTGAGGCCATTGCCTCTCATCCTATCGCTAGTTACATGGGAGAAGAGACCAACATCTGCCTCACTACAACCTCCTTTCAGGTAGTTGTAGAGAGCAATAAGGTCCCCCTCAGCCTGCTCTTCTCCAGACTGAACAGCCCCAGCTTCCTCAGATGCTCCACATAAGACTTACTCTCTAGACCCTGCACCAGCCTTGTTGCCCTTCTCTGGACACGCTCCAGCTACTCCATGTCTTTCTTGTAGTGAGAGGCCCAAAGCTTAACACAGTGCTCGAGACGTGGCCTCATCAGTGCCCGGTACAGGGGCACGATCACCTCCCTACTCCTGCTGGCCACACTATTCCTGATACAAGCCAGGATGCCGTTGGCCTTCTTGGCCACCTGGGCACGCTGCTGGCTCATGTTCAGCC
>Ga0065711_1004933_pt1 | contig 21863 bp, 10 predicted proteins | sample Hoacrofraction12_FD_59098 | JGI IMG/M metagenome (GOLD analysis project Ga0065711, IMG submission 59098) | Hoatzin crop microbial communities from Cojedes, Venezuela - Epithelial fraction 12 v2 (version 2) | ecosystem: Host-associated > Birds > Digestive system > Esophagus > Crop | place... | reverse complement strand
AAAAAAAAAAAAAAAAAAAAAAAAAAAGAACCCAACGAAAAGTAAAGTTCAAAATTGGTTAAACTGCACAAAGTATTGCCTGGTTCAATTTATCTCAGTCCCCAGTTGCTTTCTGTTCTCTTATATTTGAGACTAAGAGAGGTTTCCCCCATGGACATTTGGTCACTGTGTTTGTTCACCAGCTTGCAAAACAGGACTCCAGTGCTGAGTGTAGATCTTGATGACCTGAAGCAATAAGCAATAAGGAATAAGCAATAAGCAATGGAATTCAAAAAAAATTCAGAAAAAAATTGCACTACAGGTTCTGGAACTGACCAATATCCTGTGGTTCTCAGAGTCTGGTAGCTCACGAGATCCTAGTTCTAAAATTCCTGTGTGAAATGCAAGGCGTAGTGAGAGGACTGCACTACATCAAAACTCAGGAAATGTTTCCAAAAGCAGAAAAGAGGAAGACTCTTTGATGTGGGTATTAGGGGAGCTGTTCCCTTCACCTTAGGAAGTTGTATGATTCCTTTCTTGGGATATATTTAAGAAGTTGCATAAATACCTGTCAGATGATGACCTAAGTGTAGATTATTCTGCTTCCTTGCAGCCAGAAGAATGTGGTGACTTCTGCAGGTCACATCCAGTTGCACGTGTCTACAAAGCCATGAACAGCCAGAAATGCGGTTATAGTCACGTATTCCACACCATCATATAAACCTGTTGCTTCTGTGTGACACTAGAAATCAGGAATGTATAAGCATATTACTCCTGTAAAACCCCAGCAGTCATCTTTTTGGGTCATAAAGCAAATGTCTTTTGCCATTCCCAAACTCTTGCTGGTATTTTTCTGCCAAAAGCAAAATTTGGACCCCAAGCCAAGAGAAAGTTAAAGACTTCATAAGCACCAAATACAGTCATGCTTTTAATTTTTTTGTGNAAATTGCTCAGATCCTGTAATGATAGTTGGGCCCCAAACTATGTGATACACAGATAAATAGAAACCAGTAGGAATATTCATGGATCCAGACTCCATTACATATCGATTCAGAGACAAATTCTGACTCATGATGAGGAATTAATGCGGAAGTGTGAGATTTTTCAGAAAAGCTAAAAGATACTGCTCCTACCCAGTGGGTAATCCAGCCTTATTATTAAGTACGTCAAGAGACAGAGAAAAATGTTCCACTTTTAATGAAGAAGAAGAGATAGTGCAAAATAGTTTACTAAATTTCAGCCATGGCATTTAAACCTATTCATGTGATTCAAACTCATTTACTTCCCCTGAAGTTTCCTGACAAGAACATATATTTCCCTGGAAATGTAGCATACTAAAGCCATTGTAAATAAGCTGCATGAAAAATAGTGCTTTTATTTACATTATGATTTACCAGTCTTAGTTCCTTATCAATCTAGGCTCCCTGTATGCTTGCTACAAGGCTGAACATGAATCAATGTTTTCTCTGGGTGTCGCTTCAAAACCTTATGAAAATCACTTTCCGATCATGGGGACAGCTGTTAAACTTCATACTTGGTCTGTTATTTCCTAGTAGGTGGCAGAAAGGAAATGAAACCATATTCTAAATAGGTTTTATTGACATGAACGTAGAATATATACTTGCTTTGTTCTCTGTTGGCAATATCTGAAAACAGCAACTTACAATTGGGTACAAGTTGAATGACTGTTCATGCTAGAATAAAATGGAGATATAGCTCATAAGCCCATGGTCTTGATGGCTGGTGGTCATTACAACTCCTGCAGAGTTATTTTTGCAAGTCTAGATAGGTATATCCTGTGTACTCCTGTATAAATTCTCTCAGCGGTTTCCACTGAATAAAGAGTTTTCCTACACTTTTGCCTGCTCATTGGATGTGCCTTGAAAGAGTAGCCCCATTTTGATTTTGGCACAGCTACACCTCCATCATCCCTATAAAAGGGTAAAAGACTATATAAAACGAATGGGTCTGATTTCCCATGAAGAAAAATCCCATTGAGTTTCTTGGCATGATTCAACTGTAATTTAAAGGAAGCACATTTTAAATGGAGACGTGCAGATACACAGGGAAAGGAAGCTATGTTTTCATTAGTAAATGTTAGCTTGCATTAGATTAATATAAAAACTATGTGCTACTACTGTGTTTTTAGCTGAAGGAGATGACAAAATTCTTGGGAAAGTTCCAAAGTTCTCACTTGTATGAGAAACCAATAAAGGAGAAAATCCTTCATATTTTGTTTTAAGATGATGATATAGAAGATGATTTCATTTGTTTGACTTGTCAAGAGCAGGTAACCACTTACATACTCTCCATACAGCTGGTCTGCGTTTGCTTCACTTCTCTCTTCAACCTGACATACATGGTTTTACTAGGCACCCCAGGAGGGCCTACCAGCAAAAACAAGGTATTTAACACGAGATTTTTCATTGTGCAGTAATTGGATCCCTTTCCCTTATGACTTCCAAAGATGATGGAGTCTGATTTTGATTTTAATAGCCAAAGATACTAGGGAGATGACTGAAAAAGAAGGGTCATGATGTCCCCTTAGCGTGTTCAAAGTAATGACTCAGAAACATGTCTAAAACATAGGTTCCTGCGATAGTAAGAACTATGAAGTCTACATCTTTTGTGAAATTTGACTTGTTTGACCAAGCTTACTGGCTGCCAAGAACCAAATAAAGCAATAAACTAGATGGAAGTTCTAAAAATTGGTTGTGTTCTGCAATACTTTTTCACAAGGACAAGCAGCGCAAAAGTTTATAACTAGCTTGGGGAGGAAGACAGGAAAACATATCAGAGGAAATCTTTTCAGCTGGTTCTTTAGCATAGCAAGAGACTTCATTTCATTTTTCAGGCCTCCATGTGGGACATGCTTTCCTTGAGCCATTTCAGAAGCAAGTCATTTAATCCAAACACCCTTTCCCAAGACTATGTCGCTCAGTAGGATGTTCTCTTTTCAAGCATGTGCAGATCCAGTGAACGCTGCAGCACCAGCCATAGGTTAGGCTAGACTGCACTGTACAGAGCACCACCAAAGTCCATATGTTTTTCATTATATTTTTCTCAAAGGAAATGGAGTTTCAACCTAATGCAAATTGCTATCTGGCTCAGAGCAGAGCTCCTTGTCACATATGTTCCTATCTCTGAAACACTGTGAAACACTGGCAGCTTCAAAGGAAGATTTTTGAAACCCTATCAATTAAAACTAAAATAATACAGGGACAAATTCTGGCCAAGCCTTCATTAATGAGAGGTGTTATGCTCTAAAGCATAAGGATTTATTGCCTAACACTTTCTTTTTCCAACCTATAGATGCGCAATGCAGGGTCTATAAGATGTCAAAATATTACTGTTGTTCTTACCAAATTCTTCTTGTGGGTGAAGACTAGTGTCAGTGAGTTCCAGTGACAAGTTATACTCTGAGAGAAGAACAAGTACAAAACAGATTTCCTCTTGCCAGATATAACTTTAAATGCAGCCCACGCTTCAATGCCCCCACCTGAAAAATTGCTTTTGTTGAGGTGTTAATTAAAACCATCCACCATACGTTTATGGGACAAGTAGGTTTTAAATCAGCCAGAGAAAACGACTTATTGTTATTAAACCCATAGGTTATAGCATGCCTTAAATGCTCATAGTCCTAAACCCACTGCAATCTCTGCTTCAAGCGATCCTAATAAAAAAAAGAATTTGGATACCATTACGGTTTGTAAATAACACTAATCTGTTTGGTTGTCACAGGTTGCATATAAGCCTTTCTCATTTCCATACAACAGTATTGAAATCAATAGTCCCTGTTGCCCAACATCATTTCCATAATTTCTAGGAATTGCTTTGATTGTTTCCTTTACTCTTTTAAAATTCTGCTTGCCAAAACTACATGGACATGCTTGCTATGTTGATCTTTGCTTTAAAAGACTCATCCAAATCCCATGAAAACAGTAGCTTCTCTAATGATTGAACCAGACCCAAAAAACATTCATTATATGCAAAAAAAATGGTGGTGTATAGATAACTTTCTAGACAAAAAGGGAAGAGAGGTACTTGGCCCTACATCAAGTGCTAAATGATCCTCATGCTTCCATGGAACCCACAGCCATGGCCTCAGCACCCTCTGAATTTTCTTCTCAATTTTCTTCTGAAACACTTTATGGATGATAAAGGTGGTAAGCAGCAGGCAAGTGAACAGTGGGGTGCAGGAAGCTGGTGGCAGAGAAGTCTGTGGTTTTCTGATCTAGATTAGTGCCCTAGCCATGGATATATTGCCCAGACCTGATTTTAAGCAAGTAGCCTTTTGCTGAAGCACTTTGAAAACTGTAGGTGTCATGTCCTGTTTGGGAGATACAAAGGAACAGAAGATGAGCCAGGATGAGAGGCAGGAGACATCAGAAGGAAAGGGGAGTACATAGCAAAGTATTCAGTGAAATTAAGGGATTGGAAGGGAGGGGAAATTTCTTCTGAATTTCATATGGAAAAATGCAAATGGTGAGATGGGTTAGCCTGCAAAATAATGTGCCAAGAAAACTGATGGGAGCACCAGAGCTTGAGACGTTTAAATTACTTTGGATAAAGCACTGGGATATGGCATATAAAGAGCAGTCACAAGTGTGCTGCATGTAACTGAACAGCTCATTTCCCTCTCCTCAGGGCCTAGTTCCTCACTGGCCAAGGACAGGCAGGGTCCCTCTGGCCCCAGGACATGGGTTTCCAGCACTTGGCTATTCCCTGACAAAGCTACGGGGCTGCAAGCAGACAGGGAGGATGGGGAGAGGGACAGGTTTGTCCTGCAGATTCACTTCTACAGAGTGTCTGCTTACCCCAGCACTGGCTACTGCATGCACCAAACGGGACAGAGAGCAGTGCCACTGCTGTAGGATGGAGCAGAAGAGAGCCTGGGAGGGTGTTCTGCAAATATGTGATGTCCCTTTTGTCCCTGTATAGGTGATTAAACTACTGCTGACCCCCATATGGCTCCCTATCACAAAGGTTTCTCTGTGCCCACCACCCTCTGCTTTGCCCCAGGAGAATCCTCAGGCTCGGGAGCCACTGAGACCTACAGAGCATCTATCTTGTGAGTCACTCTGTTTTGCAGAAGATGTGGCTGGTTTGCCTTCCCAGCAAGGGCAGAAAGGCCTAACCCCAGAGCATGGCAGCTGTCTGCTTGTGAGTGATTAGCCCAATAAGAAGAAAATCCGTAACAAGAAAATGAGGGCAAGCTCTCAAGCTCTGGCTATAGCTTTTCCCTCTGATCATGTCTTGAATGATACCTGTTGTGTTACAGAGATCTTTGTGCTCCTTCCCTCATTCCAAGGGCCACCAACATAATGAGAGGTTGCCAGGTCCATTCCTTTCTGCATCTGGAGACTAAACCAAACCTGACTGGCCATAGACCAGTCAAACTCCTAGTGACTCCAATGAGAGACAAGCTTGTTTCTTCACTGCAGAATCTTGCTGGTAAGGAAGCCTGATGCAGCAAGTGATAGGGGTCATGGTAGATATTGTAACATATTGAGAGAGATCTGGGTAATCTGCAGGTATAATTCTAAGGTACAAATAGTTACAGATGCTTTCAGGACTCCATCAAAGCTTTATCCATCCCATTTTATTCTCAGCATCAGTCTGATAATAGCCTATTGGAGTTTCTATCCATTACTTCTCACTCTGCAGGAAGATAGTGGTGATTTGAAAATAAATAAATGGCTTCAAAAAAACGGCTTTCCTAATAATCACCTGGAAAATAAAAGTAGAGTAAGAAACAGAACACAACCTCCATGACTGCAGTACATTAGAATTGCTAGTAAATGTTCAGAAGCCAGTAGAGGGTAAATTAAAGTAGTATGTGAAACCCACATTCCAGCTCCTTTTTCGTTTAACCTGAATGGGGATGAATGCAATTTATCATGTGCCTACTGCATTGATAAGAAGAAAATGTCTTGTGGCAGTATTGCAGCAGAGGGAACCCCCTTTGGAAGAGGTGGAGGGACTTAGCAAGAAGTGACTTCTACAGAATCCCACAGACTAAACCCCAAATCTTTCAGTTGCTTTGAGCCACAGACAAATTCAAACCTGGATTTGCCGCTCCTGTAGAATGGCGGGAACTAAGCTTTATGTGGTGCATCTATGACCAGCAATGCACAGTGAGATCCAGACATCCAGAAGTCCACATCCAATGGATCCAAATCATGTCCCCTTGCTTACATGCATAATCAATTCCTTAAACCTTACATTATTTATTTTATATATGCTGTCATCTTCTGCCACGTCTCTTGCATGCATTTTAAACTGAGTAATCATTTTATCTACTCAAGAAGCATGAGCACACCTCCAGTCATCATCAACAGCTCATGCCATATGAACATATAGTCCTTGAGCATTATGAGTTCAGTTGTACCTGATGTTCATGGTCAAATACTGTAATTCCCTGGTGTTTTCTGTAGGATTTCAGTAACATGAAATTACCTGGGAGCCCATCACTACCTGAACACCACTGAAGAGCAATGCTGTGTGGAGACTGTCAATTAGAGTTGAAAATACCATTTGACTGATTTCAATTTATAATTCTGCTGGTAGGCTTTAGGAGGTTTTCTTTCTGGTTTTGGTCACACCAGTTCTCATTCATTGATTAATTTCCTGTTGGACGCCATGAATTGAAGATTGATTAAGCGCTGTAGAGTGACAGGTCATCAATCACCGGACAAAGCCAATTGTTCCTTTAAATAAAATTCATGCACTTCTTTCGGATGTAAAATAAAGTCATGTTCCTCCAATGGCCACATCTGAATCTGCCTGTAATGACAGGCTTCTGAAATGTCATTCTTTGCAAAGGTATTCCCTTGAGAAAGAAAAGCAGGAAGGGAAATTGACTTAATTCTGTTTTTTCAAAATTGTATTTTTTACTTTTATTTCTGGCAGGTTTTCTTGTGTCTGTCTCCACAGTGACACTAACAAACCTCTGCTAACTGCTGAGATTATCTGCGGCGTTTGCTTTATTACAGCTCAGGTAACTGACATGGGAAGAAATGGCTCTGCAATGTCTGACATGTGTGAAAAGAGAAAATAGAAGTCAAAGCACCAAGCTACAGAGAATTAAAGCAGCTGTTATTCCAACATGTTCACTGATCTGCTAGGTTCACGTATCTGGTTGCGTTGAGGAGTGTAGGATGGCAGGTAAGCTTCATTCAGCAGCTCGTTGTTTATTTCAGAGAGCTGCCTTCTTTTTGGTTTTAGCTCCAAAAAGTGCCCTGAGACAGTAGTCATGATGGAATTTTTTTTCATTTGTCTGCAATACAGTGTAAGAAGTGCTGCAAAGGGCTAACTCTGAGTGGAAGCAAGTAGAGAAGAAATTTATAACAGATGTTACAAACCAGCCTATTGGTGGGACACAAAAAGATTAAACCCTTCAGCTTTTTCACTTGGGAAGGGAAATCAGAGTTTCTGACTCTAGAACGTCTTGAAGCTCTATGAACTACCTCAGGGCTTTGCATCACAGACACATGTGAACGTTCTGGTCTGTCAGCTTCAGGAGATCAGCAGTTGAGCTGTTCCTGCAACAAGACCAAGCAAAGAAGAGCTACAGGGGAGATGCACGTCTGGGGAACCCTACAGACACCCAAAAGTATGTTACTCACATCTGTCAATGACAGTCCTTAGACTGAAATTATTTCAGGATGCAGCAGGGAATGAGGAAATAGTTTAATAATTTTTTTCTGTAAGTCTTCTCCCCTCTTTTTTCACTACCTTTTAAGCTTTGCAGAAGTTATTTAATACCAATGCAAAATAAATTTAGAGGGAAAAGTTTTAGCATTAAATTAAATTTTCATTGCATTTTAGCATTTTTAATCCAACAGACAAAAAAATCATTATTTTCTTAAATTTAATTAATTTACTAAACTCCTTACGGTTCATTGAATTCAATCCTGTATCTGCGATCTTTCTGGGTCCATTAAGCTCCTGGGGTTCAACTTCATCTCTTCTAACTCATAAAAATCTCATCAAAATGGAAATAAAATGCAATTTTGAACTTGCTAATGAAGGGAAAAAATGTTAACTTTCCAGTGCTGTTGAATTAATGGATTATCTTTGCCAGCCCGTTTTAAAAGAGAAAACTTTCACACTGGGGCACACTTATAAAAGTGGGAATAATTACACAAAGAGGCATTAGCTGTGCCAGTATTTTTCAGTGCTTTATTCTGCCACTACCTAAGACATTACTGCAGTAAGATTTCTTCCCCCAGAGCTTACTTTGTCTTCTATCCAAGCATGATGGATATGAATGTTCTTATAGCATATCAAATATTGTTATTAAGTGCAGAAATAGTCATCGATGTCAAATGCTTATTATGGCTTCAGTTCAGTAAAGCACAGAAGCACCTGCAAAATTTTAAGCCTGGGGAGTAATCGTAGGTTATTGGTTTGGAGGAAGAGTTTTTGAGGGATGGAAAGTGAAGGAGGTTTTTAATTACTTAAGCAGTGATTAAAGTGTTTGGGGGGGATAGAGGCAGGGTGACCTTTGGTATTGGTATTTTTACAGATCAGGTGTTATTTTATCACCAAATAGCATTTTAGTTTGCTTCCTACATAGTCTTGCAAATTCAGCTTGGTTTGATATCAGCTTCTGATTTTAAATCAGGGCACAGTAACAAACAGTTGGAGCCTACTAAGTGCCACTCCAGAAGTATCTGGTTTCCAACGCTGTAGGAAAAAGTGTGGGGTTCTTCTAATCCCCAAGAATATATAAAGAGATCTCATATCTGGAAATTATGGAACTAGTCATATTTTTCCTAAAAATTCTTTAATTTGCCCTTCTAACACAAGACTTTTTTATGTTACCTTGTCTGTTTTTTACTTTTCTTTGAAAGATAATGTGTGTATATTGTTTGTATTTTTTCCTTTTCCCCTAATTTTGTACCATGTTGCCCCCTTTTAATCATAGTTTTTTCAAGACAGTCTCTCTTAAGAAATAGCTGGGAATACAGGACCTTGGAAAACACCAATACATTTTAAAAGGGTTTTTTTTAAGCCTGCAGAAGTAGGAAAAGGATGTGGAAGACCTGAGAAAAGTATAGAAAGCAGGACCAAAAAAAAAAAAAAAGTGTCTTGCTTATCTCTTTGAAATTAAAACTAATTCTGAATTCCATAGGAAAAAAAATGTAATTTCTCAAATGTTTCTAACATAGTGCAATATGCATTTATAAATAGGTCTATATACTGCTCAAGAAATAAGTGCTCACTATATTACTTTTACTGTCATTATTATCGTTATTATTATGTGCATAACTGAATCATGCTTATGGACCAAGCCAGACTAGGTTAATGCCTGCACAAATCATGCACAAGCAGTGATCAGATAGATGAGCTTTTCATATTAATAGCATTTAATTACCATCCTCTAAACATGAAACCTGAATGACAGTTGAGCAAGACTTTAGGAATAACACTGATTATACTTCAGACAGACAAGGAGTTGATCTAACGAATCCAAGTCCATAGTTTTGTCTCCTTCCCATGTTCTCGCTTCCTGGAGAAATCACACGTGGCTGAATCAGGGCTTGGTAGGGTGCAGCTGCTCTTCTCTGAACGAATGCATCTGTATTTCCTTCTCAGACAAGGAGATTTTAATCTTTTGTACATTGGATACAGACAGTTACGGCTTCTTTGGGTGATTGTCAGGGTTCCCTGCTTTGGAGAGATAAATGACTGGCTCATTCTGCCCTGTGTCAACACTGATGAAATTATCCCAGTGGAGGTGTTAATATATGAGCCTGTATCTCTATGCTTTTCCAAAGTGGCTGATTTCTGTGCTCTCTTCAACCCGCTTGTGACTGTCAGTTAATTAGCTAGCTAATTTCCCACCTACATGCATGGGCACTTGATGAAGCTTCACAATGCTGAGAAAGCTTTGGGAGTTCAACTCTGGACTAAACATGCAAGAGCTGAGCTGTAGCCTTTAGATATGTAAAAACCACAAACTGCAGAATAATGTTTCTCCCAACATTTTCAGAATTGACATTTGTGCTGGATGACTGAAGCAGAGAGGAAGAGGAAGGGAGAGAGCCTGAGAGCGCTTCGAAGTCTCCCCCTGCTCTGCCAATGCTTCTCCGCTACCCATCAGACCTGTGTGTGCTTACCCAGTTCTCTGAGACCTCAGCAATGAAGAAGTCATTATCCTCCTCATGCAATTGTTTCCAGTGCTTAACTACCTTACTGTTAAAAAGCTTTTCTCAGTGTCTAACACAAATACCACTTGCTACAAATTAAGCCCATTATCTCTTGTCCTTTTCACAATGAATGGGGAGAGCAATTTTCTCCCTTATTCCATGTAGCAGACCCTTACATACATGCCTGCCTTTGGCTGTCTCCTCCCTAGGCTAATCACACTCAGTTTCTTTAAACGCTCCTGGCAGCAGCTTTCAAGTTTGCAATGCTTTCTGCTCTCAACATCTGCACCACCTGAAATATGGTGACCAGACTTCAGTCCTGGCATCCCAGTGAGCTCTTACTGAGTCCCAAGGATGGATATCTCAAACAGCCTGCAAGAAACCTTCCTAGTCTATATCGTGGAATGAGATCTGCATTATCTGCATGATCTGAAACTGCTTTATTTCTTATCCTCTGTTCTTCCTCCTAGAAATACGACCTGGCGAACTTGTTTCTCCTTTATGTGTGTGCCGTCAGGCAAAGCAGCTTACTGAATTGCATGCTACTTCCATTGCCTGAGCATGTTTCCATCTTGGTTCTCCAGCGGATTTGCAGTCTCTCCTCATTCAACATTAGCCACAGCTTAATAGTCACACTTCTATTCTAACACCTAAGCTGTTAAAAACATTGAACAGTTTCAGCACAGTGGCTTGTGGGATCCCTCTTAATAGACCCTTCCTGTTTAACTACAGATAGCTATTCTCCCTCTATGTTTTCCAGTTTTTTTTTCTTTCACAGTACAATATTTTCACCTAGACCAATCTTTCCTACCCTGTTTACCCATGCTCTGCTCAAGCTTCCTTCGAGTGATCCGAGAGAAACAAACCGACAGCTCCACAAACTTGTTGCAATATAATCACTGTTCACCTATCAATCCAGCCCCCTCAGACTGATCTTTAAATCTTCGGTGTCATCTCAAAATGGAAATGTTTTCCAATACCAGCTAGCTGTTAATTAGTCACTGGTGTTAATATTATTGTTATTATTATTACAGGTAATGCCAGGAAGAAAATTTCCACTTGAGGAGTGGGTGATTTAACAGCTACTAGCTGTCAAGAACCTGTGCTTCATTGACTTCCAGTTCTCACACCTAGACATACACCGTCACCTCTGCAAAGGGTCTGCAGAAGGTTTTTATAAGGAAAGTTCTTGTCTGAAACAAGTTGATCCAGCCTGCCTTTTAATACTCTGATTTAAATGTTAAGGCCAATTTTAGATTATTAACGTTCTGTCTACATTTCACATTTATCTCTCCTACTAGACATATCAGGAAATAATCTAATTGAACCCAGCCTTTGTAACTTCTGTTGCTGTAGTCTCTTTCCTTCTGTCTCTCTCTTTCTATACATTTACACAAGGCAGAGGAAAATTAGCAGATTTTCCAGAAATAGTCCAGTTAATAAAGATGGATTCTGCTACCTCCACTTACAATGAGAAGTCTTTCACATTGCTTAAGCATCTGAATGCACCTTGAACAGGACAGAGGTGTGTACTTGTCCCAGCATCGAGACAGTGTGCCCCAGGCAGGTCATTTCAAAAGCAGGTGTTCCTTTCTTCTGTGCTATGTTTATATCCATGTTCCCTCTCACCCTGTGTTTTTACAGCAGCTTACACAATGAGTCACAGTTTGGCTCAGGATAGAAGTGCGAATGATAAACAGTAGGAGAAGGAGGTACAACAGAGTTGCCTGCAATTTAGCAAAGGTGGTGCAACAAAACCCGAGGTTATTGATGGATGTGCAACTCTTCCCTTTCAAAACTGGTGTCGATGGCAAATGCATGGCTTTTCCTCAGATCTAGATACTGCTACCTGGGTTCAGTCCACGTAACCTGACATTTGGATGAGCATTATAAGCAGCCTAATCATATTCTTCAACCAGTATAAAAGACGAACTCGTCCATACGACTACCACGAGCCCACACGGGTTCTCTGTGGTTGCGTGCTTCTCCCGTTGAATACAGAATGATCTCATTCTCATATTAAATACTGAAATATAAATCAAATAAATCTAGATCATTTTCTTTTGTTTGCTACCTGTCCAGAATTGGAGTGTACCCAGTGGAAAGAAAATAACCTGAATGCTCCGATAATCTCTTCTGAATAACCAGTTCAGCTGAGTTTACTTGGCTGTGTCATTACCTAGCGTCAGTTAAAACCAGAAGCAATGGGTATGCAGGAGATGAGATGTGACACAGAGCAGTGATCTGGAGGAATACAGCTTCTTGGCACACTGTGTTGCAGTCCCTGCAGCTACTGCCAGCCTGGAAATATGTGCTGGTTTCTTCCTTAATCCCACTTCTTGGAGTCCCATGAATATTTGGGATCTCAGCTATTGTTTTTCAAAGCACTGTTCTAGTCTGAATCAATAAAACAAATAAAATTTGGCAACTGTGCTGTGAAAGAGATTTCAAGATTCAAAACTTAGAAGGAAAAGGAAAAGAAACCCCTAAATATTCAGTTTTTAGAAACCTTCATATATGAAGATGGTGCTGAGTGGCAGGGAATAGCTTATTTATGATTTCAGTATACTTCTCAATACCATCAGTTTTAGGAGTGGTTCAGTGCCCAAACTCTCCATCCACACAATGTGTTGCAATAGCAACAATCAAAAAAGAAAGCCTCTAAAAAACAGGTATAAAAATATTTCATTTGCTGTTTCACCCTGCTTGGATCACACATAAAATCTTTTTGTCCCTGTGGAAAGCCCATAAATATTAGGCATTTATTTCTCCACAGATTTGCTCAGAATAACTCAGTTTTATCCAGTTATTTCTATTCCATTCCCATTTTTTATCCTCTCCTTTCTTTTTCTTTTTTTCAGACTATGGTTTTCCTTGGAAAACAAGTATTTTTGGAAACCATTAAATTTTGCTAATTTACTGCCGTTCGTTTGTCAAAACTCTTATTCCTCCACACACTCACACACACACACACTCCTGTCAACCACTGTAATTATGTTGGTTTTATAGTTCTGACTATATTAATTGAAGAAGTGTGTTAAAATTACATCTGGCCCACTGGGGTCCCATTGTTTGCCTTACAGAGATTTTATTCAGCTGGTGAATGGTGGCAATTAACATTTGCCCTAATTATTAAATGATTCACTGATATAATTATGTGTTTTATGTTGAGCTACTGATAAACTGATAATTAGTAATGCTGCTTAGATAGATAAATCACTTTTTTCAAAAGAGTTTTTTGCTACATTTGTACTTTTGGTCATAATTAATACTCCATTGCATTTGGATGCAAGCTGTGAGGACTGTCAGTTTGAAAAGGACTGTGGTTTTGCTGGGGGTTATCACGCTCTCTGCAGAAAGCAGACTATTCTAGCCTTTAGAGGGTGGCACCAGGACACCAGCATCCCAGCCCTGATGCTACACCTAAAGGGAACACCCTGGATAAGCCCCATTGCAGCAGAAGTTCCACCCTAAAATGGGGCTTCTTTCGGGCAGCTCTGCCAGGCATGAGACTCCTCCTAGGCCTTTTTGCCATTTCCCTGCCCGAATTCAGTCTCTGTCACTCAGAAAGTCAGCAGATTGGCACTGGCTTGGGCTTGTGCTCCCCAGAGGACTGTATTCCCCTTTTATGACACCACTGGGGCAACTGGTACCACAGAGAGAAGCTGCCTCCCCCTGTGCTTACAAAGCCTTCAAGTCTGAAGTCACCATCTCATTCCCCAACATACCTGGGAACACCATCACTGGAGCCAGGAACGTGGATACTTTTTCCCTTCTTGTGCACCTGCACACAGAGAAGCAATGTCCAGCCCAAAACACGATTCATGACCCAAGCCAGCATCTTTACCAGCTCACAGTGATGTCCCAAATACAAGACAGGCAAGCTGTCCCTGCAGAGCTTGGGTCAGTTGTACCTTGTACCACTGCACCAACAATTTATCACAGGAAGCTTTCAGTCAAGTTAATTCACAATGTGTCTTTTAAAACCAGGACTATAACTGTAAGGAAAATCATTCTGGCAAGTGTATAATGCTGTGTTAAAATGCATTACCTTAAATCATATCCTCTTACACACAGCACTGCAATGTTTGAATACATTAAATTTCTATAGCCTTAGTTTGGTAGCCTTCTCTTCAGAGAGTGAAGGTTGCACAGATTTCTCTAACAATTCGTTTAACAGGCAATATTTGTGATTGTGACTCGTATCCACTTAGGACTTAGAAACACCCCTAGCCCCTTAAAATCAGAAACTAAAGCCGTAATATTTACCCTGTTCCTGTGCAACAGATGTAAAACTTAATAGCCAACACAAAAACTGTGTGTCCCTTTCCTAAAGTAGCACGGAGCAGAGGTCAAAGAACTTGCCCAAAGACAAAAGGACGATCTGTGGCACAATCAGAAATAAACTATACTCTTCTGTGCAATATGCCTGTGCTTTCCTCACATGAGAAGCATTGGTGCAAATGGTTTTAGCCTCTCTTCTCTGAGGGTTAGTTTTCTTATTACTCCCATGAGAGGTCTTCTATGAAGATAAAGAAGACAGATTGATATTGAAAAGTTTGCCACTTCAGTGAATGAAATCGTTTGAATTTGATGATCATATTTAGACATTCATATGAACATTTGAATGACCTCATCTTTCAGATTTATGTTATGGTAAGGACAGACAGACAGAAACATAGACTGAAAAATGAAACAGATAAGTAGTGATACATAGCTTATTATAGCCAAATTTCCTGATGTTTCTTGAAATTTAACACATAGATTTTTTTTTCCGGGAAAAATTTAATGGTCTACTAACAGCCTTCCCAGCCTATGCAATCTGTTTCAAAAAGGAAAATGTTTCCCATTGTACTTTTGGATGAAAATTTAACATTTCAAAACATCTACAAATGGAAATCCAGGGAAGAAATCTATGAATGGATTCATATCTCTACACTGAACTGATTACTTTTCAGGATTTTGGCTCAGAAAATGTTTCTCAGCTCTGAAAATGCAGAAATTAAATACTTCCACTATTTCAAAAACCTTTCTTTAAAATATTTCAAGAGGGAATAATTACTAAAAAACTTTACCACCTTGAGAAAAATCAAGATGTTTGGGTGGAAAACAAAACCATGGCTTCCTGAAAAAAATTCCCTTCCAACTCTGTTGGAGGCCAAGACTAAAGCCACTTAGAAATGAATAGGGCAGACAGCACTGATGGGAGCAAAGAGGTTGCCCTCAGAGATACACAAGCTGCTCTGTCCTTTTTATGTGAATTTCTGATACAAATTGAAATGTTTGGCCTGATTAAGATCCTTCTGCATAGCACCTCACAGCTGTACTGCAAACTGGGGGACTGTGAAAGATGGATGGTGTTCATCAAAGCAAACAGGGGCTCTTCCACTTAGGCAGAGCTCCTAATCCTATGGGCTGATGGTTTCCGAGACCTTCAGATCCTATGACTATAATCAGGCAACTGTGCTAATAGTGAGAGTTGTACAATCTAGACCAGAACAAGAAAGAGCAGTGTTGGCTATACAATGTGACTGACTTAATACTGCTGCAGGAACCCTAATACCTTAACTTTTTTGTGTTTCTTGCCTGTTTTTAATGTTAACAGTGCAGTCTTAATGTAACTATAATGAACTCCTTTGCTAGACTGCATTTGCAATGCTACGCTACTAAATCTTTATTTCACACCTTATTACAGCCCTTACTGCATGAGGCTGCCCAAAGTCTTCAACCAAAAGTGATATTACTGCACAGACAGTGCAATTTAGCAAAAATGGCCTAAATAGTAGGGCTGATGGTGGGTGCCTTGCAATGTCTACCTTAGAATGAAAAAAAAACAACCCTGCCTCATTCTTGTACCTGCTAGTGTTTCCAAAAGGCTAATAGTTATGAACTGCATTCCCAAGCCAAGTGTGAAATTTTTGTTGTCCCCTCTGGTAGGTGTTTTTATCAGACACCATCACCACAGAAGCCCAGCAGGGTTTTGTCTTTCTTGATCAGTGTTTGCAGGCAACTCATGGAGCCAAATCAACCCTCTCCAGGTCCCCTTCAGCATACATGTATCTTTTCAGGCCTGAGGACAGCAGCAGCACTCTGGATTGTGAAGACAGGAGTGCTAGGCTGGCTCCAAATTCATCCATGTAGCAAAAGACCAGTGACTGCACAAGCCCTGTCCTCCATCTCTGGCTCCACAGTCCTGCCCCCAACCCTGTGCTACCACTGGGACTCATATATGCAGCTTTTCAGTGGGATGGCTAAAAGAGTTGATGGAAAACCAAGGAGAAATAAAAAATCGTGTTCTGGTTTTGACTCGTAACTGCCCAGTTACATGAGTATCAATGATAGCTAAAGCAGGAGGAGGCTGGACCATGCATCCAAGGTAAAGGAGAGCAGCACTGTAAAGATTTTGGCATAGGCAGGGGTCAGCAGCTGTGACACTGTATCTTTGACAAAGGCACCCCACCTCTAGAAATGCCATAGAACCTTCAGTTTTAGGGGCTTTAAAGGAAGGACATAGTGCTCAGAACTTACTGGAGACCTTACTATTAAGTCTAGAACTCCATGGAGTGTTATTTTAAAAATACTCCCTCCCAAGCATGCTGCTTTAGAAAACTCCTACAGATATCAGTGCTGCTGCTTCTGCTTGATAATAAGAACTGCATGTGCTTGGGTCAAATTGTCCCCCACTAGATCCAGCGGGCATTTCCAAAAAGCATCAGGACTGGATTTCCTATGTCAATAATCATAGAATCTTAGAATCATCCACTCATTAAGATTGGAAAAGACCTCTAAGATCATCAAGTCCAACTGTCAACCCAACACCACCATGCCTACTAAACCATATCCTGAAGTGCCACACCTACATGTTTTTTGAACACCTCTGGGGATGGTGACTCCATCACTGCCCTGGGCAGCCTATTCCAATGCCTGACCACTCTTTCAGTAAAGAAATTTTTCCTAAAATCTAATCTAAGCCTTCCCTGATGCAATTTCAGGCCATTGCCTCTCATCCTATCACTAGTTACTTGGGAGAAGAGACCAACACCCACCTCACTACAACCTCCTTTCAGGTAGCTGTAGAGAGCAGTAAGGTCTTCCCTCAGCCTCCTCTTCTCCAAACTAAACAGCTCCAGTTCCCTCAGCCACTCCTCACAAGACTTGTTCTGTAGATCCCTCAACAGCCTCGTTGCTCTGGTCTGGACCCTCTCCAGCACCTCATTGTCCTTCTTGTAGTGAGGGGCGAAAAACTGCGTGCAGTATTCAAGGTGCAGCCTCACCAGTGCCAGGTGCAGTGTCACGATCACTTCCCTACTCCAGCTTGCCACACTATTCCACTTCTCACTACAAGAAAGACATTGAGTTGCTGGAGCGTGTCCAGAGAAGAGCAGCGAGGCTGGTGAAGGGTCTAGAGAACAAGTATTAAGAGGAGTTAAGGAAAAAGTAAATTTAAAAATCCCTTATAAGGATAGAAATGCGCCTTTCATTCATTTTTGTATTTGGAAGAGAGCAGAATTCAAAGCTGGTTTTTTATGTTATTCTTCTTTTTAAAACTGAATCTTTTGTAAGATGTGGATCCAAACACAACTCACTGCAGCTAAAAATGTGTTCTGAACAACGAAAATGGTCTCAAATCTGATTGATGTTGAATCTGATATTGAGGGAAAACCAGCCATTATTTTAGGCAAGTTCTATTTTTTCATTGTGGACATGCACCGAAGTAGATTTTGGATATTTCCTACTTTTTTTTCTGGGGCTTTTAAGCCAGCACAATAGTTTTAACAGTTCTGTTTCACTCTCAGAAAAATCTAGGCAGGCTCATAATACCTTTGTAAATCAGCTGTACCCTAGATTTGTAACAAGTATCACACTGTTAGGAAATGCTGACCAGACATCTTGAATTCATGCTGTCTGGTTATTCAGTTCACACACAGTAAACCCAGCTGAAAGCTCTGGATAAGATAACCAGGACAAAATAATGGAAATTGGCCAGTAGCATGTCCAACCTAGAATTACAAATTCTAGCAACCCATGGTAGAGGGTATTTGTGATTTTTGGCATTGTCTGTAGAACCCTTATTTCTGGCATTAAGTCATTGCCATTTATCAAAAAGAAAAAGACATATGTAAACAAAAACTTGAGAAACAAAGGAAATTTTTAACTTATTCTTGAAATAAAATCTGATTTTTAAGTCACTATTTACCTTTTACTGCTTTGAGTTTACAAAGTCCTGCCTTCTTCCCCTCCAGTTTGATGCAGTCTGCATGGCTGTTGTGCAGGCAAGTGTTAGCTTTAAAGTCTTTTTAAATCTGCAGTGAGTTTTGGATTTTTAACGTCTAAAAAAAATCTCAGTGGTGATGGATGAGTGGGCCACCCACAGGTGAAGAGATCAAAGATCCATTATAATTGCAATTTAGCAACAAAGGACAAAACAGAGAGACAGGAAACTTTGTGAAATGAGAAGAAAGGGAAACATATAAAGGGGTTAGTTAATATCTAGTTTCCTGGGTTTCTAATGAGTCATCTTGGAGCAGAATGATGAATTACCTGCCAGCTTTGACTCTACAGACAGAGTAGCATCACTCTGAACGGATATTTATCCACGACACGGGAGAGAGAAGGTGGTTCTTAGGAAACAGTTTATTGTCACTTCCAAAAGCAGTATTGCTGTGGATATAAACCTGGGAAAGCTGATTTGTATTTCACTATAGCAAAGACGACCCTCTTTTTCAGGCTTTTGAGCAATGACTTTATACTGACACATCAAGGAGACTAATGCAAAGAGATCTCCATTCCTAGTTCTGGAAAGAGCTTCAGCAGGACTATACCTTGAGAGGAGAGTGGATTCGGGCATGAGAGATGCTATGTTATAGTGTGACACAACCCATACAAATCTCAAATTGTGGCCAGCAGGTCGAGGGACGTGATTCTGCTGTTCTACTCTGCTCTAGTGAGACCCCATCTGGAGTCCTGTGTCCAGCTCTGGAGCCCTCAGCACAGGAAAGACAGGAACCCACCAGAGTGGGTCCAGAGGAGGGCCACAGCAATGATCAGAGGGCTGGAACACCTCTCCTAGAAGGAAAGGCTGAGAGAGCTGGGGCTGTTCAGCCTGGAGAAAAAAGGCTCCAGGGAGAGCTTACTGCAGCTTTTCGGTACTCAAAGAAGGCTTATAAGAAAGATGGGGACAAACCTTTTAGCAGGGCCTGTTGTGACAGGAGCAGGGGTAATGGTTTTAAACTAAAAAACAGTAGATTTAGACTGCACATAAGAAAGAAATTCTTTACTCTGTGGGTGGTGAGGCAGTGGAACAGGTTGCCCAAAGAAGTTGTGGCTGCCCCCTCCCTGGAAATCACACAGAATCATAGAATCACAGAATGGTAGGTGTTGGAAAGGACCTCTGTGGGTCATCTAGTCCAACCCCCCCAGCCGAAGCAGGAAATGCTCAAGACCAGGCTGGATAGGGCTTTGAGCAGCCTGGTCTAGTGGAAGGTGTTCCTGACCATGGCAGGGGAGTGGAACTAGATGAGCACTAAGGTCCCTTCTAACCTAAACCATTCTATGACTGTGTGATTCTATGATTCTCAGCAGTGTGTTTTCTCATACATTGATACCAAGCCCAAACTTTTAACTTGTATCTCCTTTCCCCCAAAACAGCTATTTGATGTTTCTCACAGGCAAAAGCTGTGATGAGGAGGTCTCTGGGCAGTTACCTACAAAAATCACATCCTCAGACACTTGCTCCTGGTTACCTGTGAAAATCTGGCCCAGATATGACTGCAAGCATGTTTCCAGCTGTCCAACTTCACAAGGCAGTAGCAAAACACATCTACTTGTTGCTATTCAAAACCTTCAGCCTTGATATGGCAGAGACAGATGCCAGTCTTGCTGGTACAGATATCACAAATGTTAATTCGCTTTCAAAGTACTCATAGTGTGGCCCTTCACTCTTATTTCTCCCTGCATTTCTTAACCTTGTACTCGTTTTTTCAGTTGAATGCCTTCAGGGTGAATACTTCATCCTCTTACTTTATCATTATTTTTTTCTCCAGCGTTTCTCTAATGACCTAGCCAGAGAAAGAGCAACGGGTAAAATATTTATGTATGCAGATGAAACTGTTCTTCTAGTTTCTGTTAATGATGTTTGCTTCCATTTCTAATACCCTCTCTCCTAAAATGACATGTATGATCACCAAGCTTAATAATATTCATCTCTCTCAATCTTAATAAAACTCTACTAGACTTTCTGTCTGCTAGCACATTTAATCCTTCTAATACCTTTAATGCACCTGACCCTGTCTGTTCAACCTGGATGTGAGCAGATTCTGGGTTTGGACTTACATGTGGCTTTGATAAATTTACTCTCTAGATACTAAAAAATACTCCCCTCCTTTAGTAAACATACTGGTGATTAGACTACAAATAGAATTAAGCTGTTCTCAGCAGCTGGTGTTGGACAAAAGGCAGAGATATGGACATCTGAATGGATCCACTTATTTTTACTTAATCTGATCACAAACTTGCCCACGTACCTGTGTCTGTCTCCCACAATTTTGCTCGATCTAATTGCACTCTTATGCTTTGTCAGGCCACTTGATATCAAAGGTTCAGCAATTTGCACCTCTTCCCTACAAAACAACCTGGAGAGATGCTGGAATTGCTCAAAGGTTTTTCTGCGTGTTTGTTTTATGTTTGGAGGAAGTTTAAGTGTTCACAAAATAAAATCTTTCTGAACGCATAAGGGCTGAGTTAGTACTACATTTCATGGCATCTTTCAGAGCCAATGAAATGTTCAATTTTAATATACAGTATCTGAGAACTTTGCGGTACCAGCCTAGGCTACAGTGGCTAGGCGTCTGCAGATGTGTTTTGGAGCAGGTCATGGCTGGCAGTCATGCGATGCAAGAGAAGGCATCAAGGCTCCTCTTTTTCTTAAATTCATCCTGTAGACTCAGAAACCACCATAATCAAATATGTCACATGAGCAGAAATTTTATGACATTACAGCTGATCCAATTTTGAGCAGAAGCTTGGACTAGATCACCTACTGAGGTACTTACCAACTTGAATGGAGCCACTCTCCATCATCTTTGAGAGGTCCTGGAGGACAGGAGAGGTACCCGAGGACTAGAGAAAGGCCAATGTCACTCCAATCTTCAAAAAGGGCAAGAAGGAGGACCCAGGGAACTACAGGCCGGTCAGACTCACCTCCGTCCCAGGAAAGGTGATGGAGCAGCTTATCCTGGAGGCCATCATCAAGCAAGTGGAAGAAAAGAACGTTATCAGGAGTAGTCAGCATGGATTCACCAAGGGGAAATCATGCCTGACCAATCTAATAGCTTTCTATGATGACATGACTGGCTGGATAGACGAAGGGAGAGCCGTGGACGCTGTCTACCTCGACTTCAGCAAGGCTTTCGACACAGTCTCCCATGATATCCTCCTAGGGAAGCTCAGGAAGTGTGGGCTGGATGGGTGGTTGGTGAAGTGGAATGAAAACTGGCTGAATGGCAGAACTCAGAGGGTTGTCATCAGCGGCGCTGAGTCTAGTTGGAGGCTGGTAACTAGTGGTGTCCCTCAGGGGTCAGTACTGTGGCCAGCAGGACAAGGGAGGTTCTCCTTCCCCTCTACACTGCCCTGGTGAGGCCTCATCTGGAGTACTCTGTCCAGTTCTGGGCTCCCCACTTCAAGAAAGATGAAGAGCTACTGGAGAGAGTCCAGCGGAGGGCTACAAGG
>Ga0065711_1035760_pt1 | contig 21864 bp, 14 predicted proteins | sample Hoacrofraction12_FD_59098 | JGI IMG/M metagenome (GOLD analysis project Ga0065711, IMG submission 59098) | Hoatzin crop microbial communities from Cojedes, Venezuela - Epithelial fraction 12 v2 (version 2) | ecosystem: Host-associated > Birds > Digestive system > Esophagus > Crop | place... | reverse complement strand
TTTGCTAAGCAAAACCTTTTTCATCCATGTCTAGGGATCAGGCCTTACAAGAATCACGCTTTAGCCACAAGTCAGGTCAAACAAAGTGACTGTGGTATTATTAATTCGTTGTAGCAAGCCCTCTGCTTATTGCCGGTAAAGCACAGAAAAGTGGTCATTGCACTGTGGCTGGTGTAACTTCATGTCCTTGTCATTGGCTTTGAGAGAAGAGCAGTGAAGGATGGATCTCAACCCCATATAGAAAATAAGTGACTCATTCACTTAATATAGCAGTGTCAAAACAAACAGCTGAATATTCATACTGTACTGCAACAAGCCAAATGCCAGGTCCTGCACTTGGGTCACAACAACCCCATGCAACGCTACAGGCTTGGGGAAAGAGTGGCTGGAAAGCTGCCCTGCAGAAAAGGACCTGGGGGTGCTGGTCAAGAACCAGCTGAACATGAGCCAACAGTGTGCCCAGGTGGCCAAGAAGGCCAACGGCATCCTGGCTTGTGTCAGGAATAGTGTGGCCAGCAGGAGTAGAGAAGTGATTGTGCCCCAGTACTCGGCACTGGTGAGGACGCACCTTGAATACTGTGTTTAGTTTTGGGCCCTTCAACTACAAGAAAGACATTGAGTTCCTGGAGTGTGTCCAGGGAAGAGTAACGAGGCTGGTGAGGGGTCTAGAGAACAAGTCCTGTGATGAATGGCTGAAGGAACTGGGGCTGTTTAGTCTGGACAAGAGGAGGCTGAGGGGGGACCTTATTGCTTTCTACAACTGTCTGAAAGGAGGTTGTAGTGAGGCAGGTGTTGGTCTCTTCTCCCAACTAACTAGCAATAGGACGAGAGACAATGGCCTCAAGTTGCATCAGGGGAGGTTTGGTTTGGATTGGATATGGGGAAAAATTTCTTTCCTGAAAGAGTGGTCAGATGTTGGAAACAGGCTGCCCAGGGAGGTGGTGGAGGCACCATCCCTGGAGGTGTTCAAAAAACATATAGATATGACATTTCGGGATATGGTTTAGTAGGCATGGTGGTGTTGGGTTGATGGTTGGACTTGATGATCTTAGAGGCCTTTTCCAACCTATGATTCTATGATCTGCAACCTGTATTTCCCTGTTCATTCTCCCAGTGGTTCCAAAGTGAGGACAACCCTGTAATATCCCGCTCAAAAACTGTCATGTGAAGATCAAAAGAAGCTTAGTATAATCCTCCAGATCAGGCAGTGCATGAAGTTTATCATAATAGTCTCACATCTGTAGATCTGTTAGTAATACCATCTATACGCATAAGCAAAAAACGCAACAGGCAACATAGTTGGAACCAGACAGTTTTTGGTACTATGCTATTTGTTCAAAATTAGCCTGCATATTTTCACAAAAACTAGAGTTACAGCTGCGTCATCACATCTTAAATCAACTGACACCGAAGGATTCTACTTGAAAAGTCTACTTAATCCAGCAGCATACGCTTCACCAACACAGTGAGAACAAGTTGCTCTTCACAAAATCCTTAGAAGACAATGAGACTGTCAACAACAGCTAATGATTAATGGAGCACAAGTGCTCCAAAGCAAGACAATTATTAAGAAAACAAGAGAAACAACAAAAACTCCAATCCTCCCCTCTACCTTTCACTAAGCAAGAGACACAGAGTTGCAGCCTAAGGTGTTCCCCAAGCCTACAGACACTCAGGAGCAGCTACGAAACAGCTGAATTTCAGTGAGCTCCTAAACCTCAAGTTACATTGTCCAGGAATCATTCTTCTCAGAGACATTCCTTTCTCACAGATAGCTGTTATCCACCTAAAACTATTTTACTGATCAAACAACATGAACTATTCAGCTCTCTGAAAATGCTTTTTTTTTTCAAATTCTACACTACTAACATATAAGACTTATGCACAGAACAGTCAATGAAATGTGATATTTGATGTCTGCCTGTCAATTAATTTTGTCTCATACTGAATCTATCAGAACACCTATAAAGCTAATGGTATTTTCCCAGAGAACCATTTGGAAACTCACAGGTTTCATTAGCTACTCAGGACAGACCAAAAAAAAAAACATATCTCATCATTGACCAAAACACAAGAGGAAGGAAGTTAAAGGAGGAGAGACAGAAACTGCATTTTTGTGGAATTGCCTGAACCAAGCCAAGAAAATTTTCTGCACAAATCTAACCCACCAGACAACAATAACCAGTAATGAATCCCAAAACCAGGCTTTCACAAGGCTCTTGTGCATTCAGATTCAGTTTTACAATAATAAATTCACACACTGAACTCATTTTCCTACTAGAAATACCTTGGGAATTGCGTATTATGCTGGAAGCAAATACGCCAGGGAGTTTTCTGTATCTCAGGTGCTCTAGTCCTAGCTAGCAATTATGAAATCAGAGGGATCACATGGAATAAATATTTACCCTAATCAAACTTGCACTGAGCTACATGATACGGTTACAAGTGATGTTTTTCACACTTTACTTATGGGAACAAATTCTCCTATTTATTTGTAGACTGAGGTGCTGAATAAAGTCCTAAAATATCTCTTAAAAATATCAGCAGCCAAAAGTCTCGTGCTGCAGAACGAAAGGCCAGATGAAGCATTGAAGGATCTACCTCTTAAATCACTTATGTAGCTAGTGGCAAGCTAAAGCTGATATGGTAGTACTACGTATATAAACCTGCAGGCTTTCAGAATACTCTGAACATAATAAAATTAGAAATGTGAGCTGGAAACATGTATGTAGCAAAATGTCCTTCCTGTGTATATACTTCCTGGCTGTTATAGGTGACAAGAACATGAACTTTAAAATTATCTATACCATAATTTACTGTAATTTGTACTAAATAAAGGTGAAGGCTATAATCACATCTATGTAATACTATTGTAACATTTATACACAGAATGGCTGAATGGCAGGATTCAGAGGGATGTCATCAGTGGCAGAGTCTAGCTGGAGGCCTGTAGCTACCAGTGTTCCCCAAGGGGTCAGTACTCGGCCCAGTCTTGTTCAAATTCTTCATCAATGACCTGGATGAAGGGATGGAGTGTACCCACAGCAAGTTTGCTGATAACACAAAAGTGGGAGGAGTGGTGGATACACCAGAAGGCTGTGCTGCCATTCTGTGGCACCTGGACAGGCTGGAGAGCTGGGCACAGAGGAACCTGATGAAATTCAACAAGGGCAAGTGCAGGGTCCTGCACCTGGGGAGGAACAACCCCATACACTAGTACAGGCTCGGGACTGACCTGCTAGAGAGCAGTTCTGTGGAGAGGGACCTGGGTGTCCTGGGGGATGACAAGGTGACCATGAGCCAGCAGTGTGCCTTGGCTGCCAAGAAGGCCAATGGGATCCTGGGGTGCATTAAGAAGAGTGCGGCCAGCAGGTCAAGGGAGGTTCTCCTTTCCCCCCACTCTGCCCTGGTGGGGCCCCATCTGGAGTACTGCGTCCAGTACTGGGCTCCCCACTTCAAGAAAGATGAGGAGCTACTGGAGAGAGTCCAGAGGAGGGCTACGAGGATGATCAGGGGACTGGAGCATCACTCCTACGAGGAAAGGCTGAGGGAGCTGGGCTTGTTTAGCCTAGAGAAGGCTGAGAAGGCATCTTCTAAATGCCTATAAATACCTTAAGGGTGGGTGTCAAGAGGATGGGGCCAGACTCTTTTCAGTGGTGCCCAGCGACATGACAAGAGGGCAATGGGCATAGGAAGTTCCACATGAACATGAGGCAGACCTTCTTCACTCTGAGGGTGATGGAGCGCTGGAACAGGTTGCCCAGGGAGGCTGTGGATTCTCCTTCTCTAGAGATATTCAAAACCCGCCTGGACGAGGTTCTGTGCAGCCTGCTCTAGGTGACCATGCTGTGGCATAGGGGTTGGACTAGATCTGCAGAGGTCCCTTCCAACTCGTACCATTCTGTTATTCTGTGAAATATGTACCCTAAAAATTACTGCTTTATTTTTCTTTCAATATTTATGGAAAGATACATTACTAAGGCTAGCAAAGTTCTAGGCTAGAAAGCAAAAATTAAGGACTGCCATTACTTTAGGATTTGTATTTCAAAAACTATTTCTTAAATGCTTTTCTTATACTTAATATACTTTTTATACTTTTTTTATACTATTTTATAATATAATTCCCAGAGGTATTATTTTAATATATATCATGGCATTCAGTATCTACAAGCACATCAATGTTGCAAACAATTTTCATTTTAATCTGTGCCTAAATATACAGTTTCATAAAAAAAAAGCTGTTAGGCTGTTTATGCATTCTTGGTGTTTGTCTGAGGTGGTTCTATTAAATTTGTTACTCCTATTAGGTTTTTCCATTGTATAAAGCCAAAACTATAGTACATATTTGTGATTATTTGAAAAAAAAAAAAAACCCACATCCAAACTTGCTAGTTAATATCCAGAAACATCCTTCTAGTCCAGGCAGAACACATCAACAAGTTCATTTCTTCCCGGGATCAAATCTTCAAATACAGAAATAAATCTTAAATATTGTCATAGACTATGGTCACTAAGGGTCATGGATTTCCTAGAGGCTGAAAGAACCTGAATTAAGAATCCATATACAGACAAACCTAAACTTTCTAAAATAATGAGATAGCATTTGTAGCAAGATTTGTACTATCATCTTCATTACTATATGCTACACCCTGCTCTCTAAAGTACACGTAACCTATGAGTTTAAATTGCTTCTGGTCATGACAGTTTCTGAACACCAATCTTAACAATCATTGGACTTGTGAACAGACTGGGACTTCAGTCACCACAGGACCAAGGCTTTGGCATGAGCATTGCAGATTTCGGAACTAGCTAATTTTAAACACAGTCTTAAAAGTTAGAAATAGAATCATAGGTTGTAGAAGACCTCTAAGATCACCAAGTCCAATTGTCAACCCAACAACACCATGCCTACTAAACTATGTCCCAAAGTGCCACATCTACACGTTTTTTGAACACCTCCAGGGATGGTGACTCCACCACCTCCCTGGGCAGCCTGTTCCAATGTCTGACCACTCTTTCAGGAAAGAAATTTTTGCTAATATCCAATATAAACTTCCCCTGACACAACTTGAGGCCATTGTCTCTTGTCCTATCGCTAGTTAGCTGGGAGAAGAGACGAACACCTGCCTCACTACAACCTCCTTTCAGGTAGTTGTAGAGAACAACTACTTTGTTACAGTTACTGACAGCTACAGTGCTGTGAAAATTAACCCTATCCCAGCCAAACACAGACTCCAAGATGAAGAAAACCATGTACCTTCTCTCTGGGCTGGGATTTTTTCCTCAGTTGTATGCTCTTGGATGGTGGACTTTATTTCGACCTTGTAACACCACTCCTATATTATAACAGTTCTTCAAAACAAACAAACGACAAAAAAAAACCCCACTCCCTCCTATAACACCAAAAAGCCTGAATTTGTGCTGTGAATCACAAATGCTTGATTCAGAAAGGTGACATTAACATGCTGCAGCACACGAGACATTTTACTAGTGGCTTGAACAACATCAGATTCCTCCTGAATCTGATTAGTACATACAAGAAAGAAGTTGATCTCCCTCTGACATAACTGTAAAAGCCAAATTGTTCCTCCATGTATTGCCAGGACCAATAACAGACTCTGAAAATGACTACTCAAACACATTTTCCTAAGTGGGGAAGAGCAGTCTGCAGAGGTATTCAGGTGGCCTTTTTCAACCGGATAACTGCCTAGATGTTTTTTTCAAGAATTAGATGCAATCAGGATATTGTTGACAGACTACAAGTCTAACATCCAAGAGGAAATAGCAATTCATTCAAATCAAAAATACGATACTTACATTCATTTGAAAGTAATTTTTTAAAAAGCATTTGTGGAAAGAGAAGATATCAACTTTTGAGTCAAAACTCATTTTTACCTTTAAAAATTTTCCTGACAATCAGAAAAGATGACTTAATTTTTTTTTGTTAGTTTTTTTCTGTTTTTTTTTTTAAACTTTCCTGAGATATTTGGTACATGGTAGTTTCAATTTCTGGGTTTCATACTGTTTTGGAACGGGAATGATCTTAAGTCCCAGAATCTCCACAAAACACAGATCTACGTACTTTACTCTTTAAAACTCAAGGTCATTCTATGCTCAATTCATTTTTAGCTTAAAGAATATGTCAATGAAGACCATATTTTTGCATCCCTTTCTTGAACATATTAAGGTTTTTTAATATATTGCCCAGGCTTCTTTACTTGTGCTAACTCTCAAAGCGGGAGCCGTTCTATTGCTTGAATGATTTATCTCTTCTAATATCCAAAGGGACACATAGAAAGGAAATAAAATGTTAACAATTAAAAGTTAGATGTAGAAACCAAGAACTCTAATTCTACAAACACTCACTCCAATGAACTAAAGCTCTGTCAAGCACAGCTCCTCATATCCTGAATGTCCAGAGTCTCCAAGGCGGTCAGAAAGATCAATTTTCCATTTTGCAGAAACCTGGAAGTCACTATTACAAAAGAGTATCTGTGGAACAATGCTGCTCTTTTAAATGAGGAGTTGTCAGGATGACATGATCCGACTTTAAGTATCTTGCAATGAACAAAACAGCAGCCTCCCGGGAACAACATCAGTCAGCAGTAAAGGGAATTAATGGTAACACACGGAGTCACAGTTTCACTACAACATCCATCCTGCATCTAGCAGTCTTGGAGCTTTAAACTGCTGCAGGGCTTGCCAATCTTACTAGAAGCATACGGCTGAGAGGAATATTAGTTTTGAGTAAAAATCTGTCAAAAAAAAAATATTTTCAAGTCTCTACCTCCACTCTTTTCTGCAAAAGAAATTTTACCAAAACTTACCTCTGGATACTTCAGTTTTAAAGTTTTATGCATTTCTCGAAAACGACTGTACCGCCTGAATACTGTCCATGTCTCATCCAGGACTGTTATCTACATCAGACAACACAAAAAGAAGAAACAGAAGTAAAACCACACAATTCACAACACTAAAAACCATGAAGTGTGCAAGGTTAGCAGATTAAAATGGGCAATTCTTAGTTCCCTTAAATGCATAAGCTTTTACAGGTTTGCATAACTTTTCTTTCAGTGACAGAACTGTATTTAATAAGGAGCACAGATTGCAAAGCAAAACAACCTGAACACATTTATTTCGTCTTCCAGAGTGGTTTAACAAGGCTGTAAACACATTAAAATACCCAAAATAATTCCTTGGTGCAGCTATGCAGCTCTCAGCATTACAATCAGTGGATGCTCTATTAATGAATGAATACCACCCAGCACAAGTGTATTGTAGCCTCTCTGTACACTCATAGAAACGTATATTCTCATATACACACACATATACGTAGATACACACAATTAATAAATACACATTTCTCAGATGCACAGAGTTCATTACCACATAGAATGAGATTCCATTTTGTAGGGTAAAAAATTATACATGCCAGCTTTCAGTAGAAGATATTATTTTAAAACACTCTTGGTCTGTGTCATCAATATGTTGATGAACATTCAATTTACACAGAAAGTTTCATTAAAATCAACAGAATTACTCCTGTGAATAAAGTGCATAGCAACAGGAGTGAAGGGGGAGGGCAAGTCAAACTTACCATCAGTTATTCACAAAATCCTCACTGGAACTGAGAAAACAACAAAAACTTCTGGGAAAGAAAATTTTTCACTGTCTGAAATTAGGTGAAAGAAATTTGTAAGTGGGTCATAAAAACGCTGTGACTGGTGCCTTTGACTCCACAACAAAGTCTTTCTGTAGCTCTGGTGATCCAAGGCTACCAAGAAGCAATGCTGCAGGGAGAGGTGAGCATTTTTCTACATTGACTGCCAGAGCTGGAGAAAGCCAACTGGCACTGCCTAAACCTGAAAAGACTGTTTCTTTTTCATGTAACAGGCCTAATATCTGATATTACCTCCACCTGGCTATGATTTTATACACGAAGATCAAAAAAAAGCATTTTCATAAAACACATTTCACAAAGACACAGGTTTTTTTAATCTTAAGCGACTCCTAAAATCAACAAGTAGTTCCTTTGCTACTGAGCAGATCTGAAAGTTACGGAGCTGAAGAAAGTTGCATGGAACAGGATAACTGAGTAGGAAAAAAAGAAACCAGAGCAACAAAGCCAGAAGAAATCAGCATCCAAGCACCGTTGCTGACAACTGCTACCTCATGCTCGCAACAAAATCACCTCTGGTCCACAGTTCCCGTTCCCTGCTGCCTTTGCTGCTATATAAGGAACAAGGAAATTGGGGAAGTGTCGTAGAAACCAAAAATTGTTGTGTGTCTTATGACATCAGGAACCAGGTTTTGGGTTTCAGGTTTATTTTTTTACTATTTTTACCTCTATTTTAAGTAAAAGATAAAACTAAACAAAAACAGCATTCTCAAAACATTTCACAGATATTAAAATATAGGTTCTTATAGCACATCTCCACAATGCAAATGCATTATTTCTGATAAAATTAATCTTTCATGTCATCAATAAGCTTGACTGCTACTAGGATGCCTGCATGATGGACTATATTTCCTGAATGTATTGTTAACAATGTCTCAAACTTTACAAATCAGATGAGTGGATTTAACATGCATAGGCACTTTTAACTAAAAAAAGTAACAATTCAGGAATATGCATGTTAAACTGATCTTGGTTAACCAATTATAAATTTTGTTCTGAATAATTGCTTTAAAGGCCTTTGTGATTTCAATGTTCAAGTAAACATTAGAGTGCAATGGATAATCATAAAACAAAGATGTTACTCATTACTGCTTTTCTTAAATTCTGTATTTTGATATTTCCAAGTTGTGAAATTTTGCCGTGATAATTTCATTTGTACATGATCTTTACTCAGAAATGCCCTCTTTTTCCCCTAGGGTTTTCACAGCAGCATGCCTTTAGGGGAGCAATCTACCACACAGCATCCAGGACACTTCCAGCTACACAGGCTGGGGAAGAGCATCTATGTCAGCTTGCCAATCGTGTTGTTAGCTGTACATCTGACAGCTGTCTAGGTGATACAAGGTGGTACCAAACTTACCCAAATCAAATTGCCCATAGCCAGTTATTTATTAGCTTTCTTCTACAAAGTTTCATAAACAACTTGTTAGAGACAGTCAGGAGGGAAAACAGAAAAACCATGTATCTCTGCTGCCTAAGAACTGAAGGGTTTTCTCTAGAGCGTGCCCTGGTGGTTTGGCTTGACCTGACTCAGTCCCTATCATCATCTCCATTTTCTTTCCTAATTCTTGTAACGAGACTAGCAGGTAAATACACTGTAAAATTTTATTGTTGTTACTGCTGATATAATTGGAAAATTAATTTCAAAGCTAAACAAAATCTTAACTGGTCCCTAAAACTCACTAATAATGTTATTAGAATCAACAGGAGAATTACAGCACACCTGGCATAGCAATAGCATTTCCACAATAGGGCCTTTTACTTCTACAGCTGATCCAACCAGTTTGGGCTGGGATTCTTTTCCCGCATTTGAAAAGGCTGTATGACACACCACAGAGGCTCTGTATGCAAAGGATGGACACATATGCAGATCTTTTGAACAGCAGCAAGTAAATTGGAACAGCCCTTTACTTATTACTTGTAATTTGCTAATATAGTAGTTAAACTATTTTCTTAACCAAAAAAAAAAAGGTTGAGTAAGTATGTAAGACAGATTTTTATAATATTCCTATCCGGGCACTTATGTGATCCTAGATTTGCCTCAAATTGTGACTTTTTTTTAATTCAAGCATACCATTTCCTACGTAAAACTTATAAAATTGAAAGCAGATATTACAGCCCTGTCTCCTTAACTCTTCTGTGTGATGATTGACAGAAAATAGCCTAACAGACATTGTCATCCTATTTCACTGTAAATCATGTCACAGAATTTTGTCACAGAATTTGTTCCCCTTCTGCCCCATAGAAACAGAAGTAAAACCAGGGGCGGGGCACAGGGGCAAGGTAAGAAATATTCCACCTGATTCTGAAGTAATCAAAAAGAACAGCACATGCCCACCTTACTTACCTGGGCTGGTTAAACTGCCTACAGTAATTGTGAAAAATCGTATTTCTCCAAACATACCTTGTTGAAACTATTGCTCACACTGTCAATGAATACAGCATCTGAAAAGCTAAAACTTGCAAGATATTAAGGGATTTATGCAGACGTACTTATTGAAACCTTTTTTTATTAATTATTGAGGGTATTAAACCAATAGAGTTGGGGGAAGATTGGGCTTTTCTTTTTCCTGATTTAGTTAGATATGGGGCATACATCATTTTGTTTAAGAACTATGTATCAATGAATGAGCACTGCTTCTGCTTTACTTCAATGCTGCAATAGTTCGCTGAACTCAGAAAGAAATGTTGACTAGAAACATGGATATTTTGAGCAGACCCATCACAGCATTTGGCTGAACAGAACTGTGACCAGACCTGCAGAAAAGCACTGCTTTGGAGTGCATCTGCCTGGATCTTCTCCTACAGAGAAGTCACCAAAGATGACTGTGAGGCTTTGAAACACAAGCAAAAGCCAGTTTTGAAAGAATATCAAACAGGATAAATAAAATGAGAGAATTCAGAACAACAAGGGAAAGTTCATTAAAAATGAGAAGGCTTATCGCAAACTTTCCCTCTTGTCAGAGGATCCCCTCCTGCAGGGCTGTGCCTGATTCCAGGCTTTGCTTCGATTACGTGCTCTTGGGAGACCCTGCGTGCCTTTATGAGAGCTGGAGTTCCCCCTTCCCTACTGTTTTGCTGCTCCTTCTGCCATCCATAGGTACTGTCTGCAACCACAGGCGCTGTCTGTAAAAGACACCAAGTCTCTTATGGATGCAAAAGCTCTTCCTAGACGCTTTTTCTAGTGCAGCCTTGTCTGAATATTCTGTGTATCACACATGAAAGGAAGAGGAGAATACAAGAATAGTTTCCTGGAATTCAGCACTAACACAAATATGTTTAGACCTGATTAAATTACTCCTGTTTCATCCTGTCTTTAAAGACAACACATAAAACTGTCACTCATATGGAAGGTTTTTTGGAAATGTATGTATTCATACTGAATACTTCGTAGCACACCAGCACAAACAGCTCTGTGACATCTCTTGCTGCAAAAGGAGAAGTCGATATTTAACTCTAATTAAAGTATGATTCTGTTTCTATTTTGAACTCTCTCCAATTGGTTCTCATGGGCATCACTCAACATCTTAAAGTAGGATCTCTACCCAGTGGAAGAACTTAAGTAGACAGATCTTAAGCTGGCCCATTCCCAAAGGTTATATATTTCTAGATGGACAAGATGCTGAAACTGCACTAAAAGAAAATATTTTTGGATGGTATGTTAGAGTTGAAAAACTTATGAACTGGCTGTGATGCTGCCAAGAAAAGTGGAATTCCCTCTCTCTCTTTTAGCATAAAAAGGAAATAACCTTTACTACTGTATGTCACAATAAGAATTCAGGTATTTGTCACACACAGAAATTAATCATATTTCTTCCTCTATACAGGAATATGCCAGGATTTAACTACAAACACAATGACTAGAAACATCTGCTGAAGAAAATACTTCTGAGATACATAGGATTCAAAGGTTTGGGGACTGTCTTGCAATTCAACTCAATCATCCCTTGTCCCTTTGTCAGATTTCAAAGTGCTACATGCAGATAGGTCAGCTACTCATTTTTCCAAGAGTAAGAGGAACCTTGGTGAAGAAAGCTTATCTGGGAACTAGCAAAAGAAATGAGATTAACGCCTCAGCCCTTCCCCAAGGCTGACACATATTCTAATACGAGATCATCTGAAAATAATCTTGAGCAAAGTAAGGTAAGACTGAAATACGGAATTATTTCAACATCATGACCCATCAAGAAGGGATGATATAAACAGATATACATTCTCTCCTTCCTGCCCTGTCTTCCTACTTTCCTGATTTTTAAGGCAAAAAAAATCACTACAGCATGTACTCTGATTTCCCATAGAATAAAAGTAACAGCAGCTGAAGATTAATACAGACCAAAGTAGAGCTGGGAGCTCTGCAGGGGAAAGGTTTAAAATAGAAAAGTTTGTGGAAGGTTGTGGATTGTAGCTTGGAGCCAAATCCTGACCACAGCAAAAGCAGCCCACTGTGACATACAGAGACATGGAAGCAAAGGAAAAAGCATAAACAGTTGATTGATTTGTGTAAGTGAATGACTGTAAGAAATATCCCAAGGACTACCAAACTAAGTTCCATAGGAGCTTCAATAGAAATATTTAGTGCTCTAAGGAAGACGACAGCAAGGAAATACAATTATTAAAGTGATAGCCCATTTCCTACTCCACATATCATCCATTTCTTTTCTTCGAACTTCATCAAAACAGCTATTTAAGCAGCATTTTCTTTCAGAGGCAGCCTAGAAATGGCACAGGAGAGACAGAGAAAAGATAGTGCTGGAAACTACGCCAGAAGAGAATAGCCATTCCACATACGCTGCTTTTCACCAGAGCACCCTGTTCTTTCCTGGTTACAAATCCCACCCCCTTCCAAGATTTTTCTTCCATTACATTTCTTCCCAGGTAAGTCCAAGCCTTCCCACACATACTCTAACTGTCCCTTCATCTCGCAGCTGCTTATATGGCTTTTAGCGAGAGAGGGAGAATACTTCGAAAAGAAATCCACCAACTTGCTAAAAAGAGAAAATACCTTTTTACTATATTTACCTTCACTAATCATTACCCAGCTGAGCAAATCCCGTGTGCTGATAATAGTTGGCAGCTAGAAAAGTCCTTGGGGAAGTTTTGTATGTGCTTCCTCTTCTCTCAGCATCTCTATGGCTCTGGGCTTTTGCTGGCCCTGGGACATTCGAAGTTTAAAAGGAAAAAGGAAGTATTCCATCCACAAATCTTGCAATATGTTTTAAGATAAAAATTTAATTAGCTGAAACAGAGCTAAGATTGCCCATCTTAATAAAAGCCTTTGTAAAAGAGAATGTGAGCATAGTTCAAAAATGGTCCTACATACTGTGAGGTCAGGTCACTCCTCCAACTTAACACCAGCTAACAAAGCATCTGGCTGTACATTCAGTGAAGAAGACTGCCAATTCTGTCTCTGATGCCACGTACATCAGCTATGCTACACATCCACATGCACTGAGAGCACTTTTCCAATCAGACTTCACATCTTCCTTTGAAAAAACACTGGCTTAGTACCACAAAACATAATGAATATGCATTTTTTCCCCAGCATTTCTGCACAGATCAACTGAGGAAGCCACTAGAATGGAAAGGAAGCAGATAACAGTCTGGAGAAGAGAGATCTTGGAAAAGCAGGGTGGGAAGAATCAGAACAAAGAGAGCCCACTAGAAATCAAGCCTTTGTTGTTGATAAGTGCAAAATACTTTAATTATGTTTTCATTAATACAGGTAAATATTTTTAATCTAATCATTTTCTACATTTGACACTCAACTCAATACAGAGCTTTCCTATAACCAATATGTGTTTAATCCTTATCACTGCAATGCTTTCAAACTGAATTACTTTATATTGTATCTGGAACTGCTCACCACAAGAGTTTGATCACCTTCATAAAACTGTTCCACTTGGAAAATACCTGTCTTTGTAGTGTCCTGTATTGTGCATGCCTTCAAGGCCACTTCAACAACAGAAATAAACAGAATCAAAAATTGCACTTAGTGGAACAAAATCTACATTTCACTGGGGTTAGTAAGGCGATTTCTGAAATCTGCAAATTCTCAGGTGCACTTCCAGATGCTCTTTCCATCTTTGCTAACTGTGTTGCAGTCACAGTGAACACCAACAGCTGGTTACAGCAAACTAGGAACTATTTGGTTTTAAGCAAAAGGCATTTTTCTATTATTATTGCTACCATGATGCTACTGCTGCACAGATGCAAGCAATGTATGTACAGAGACCCCAAACATTAAGGAGAAGCAACTCAAAAGCACTTACCTTTATTTCAAACTCATAGTGTTCATCCTTTCCCTGCCCACACAGGACATAGCGTGGAATACTAATTTTAATTGGGTCCTTTAGGTCATCTGGATTTGCTCCCAGAGAATGACAGACCATCCGCTTTCATGTGCATACCAAATAGGGAGAACAAAGGAAAACCAAAATCACTACATAAGGAAAAAAGAGAAGAACTTCACTAAAAATGAGAAAATGTTCTTGGCCAGGAAAGCAGGGAAAGAGAACATAGACAAAGCAGAAATTATTTTAAAAATGAAGGAATTATTGAAAACAAAGTGCACATCCTTTTATAAGCAAGCCGTATCATTTTGTCATGCATGAAAAAATTTATGTGAAATGTGTTAAAAAATACTGCTTATTCTTTGAAAAGGCATTTTCATCTCAGATAACAAAAACAGGAGAAAGCAGAAGAGCTTCTAAATAAATATAAGAATCAAGCCTTCACAGCCAGCCATATTTTTTGTATGTCTTTATATAAACAAACCTGGTTACAATATCACGCAAAGCTGCAGGGGATCAAGGCAATTCAGAAATTGCCTAGGTCTTAGACTTTTAAATACAAACTGATGTTATAATTAAGAAAGTATAGATAAATATATCTGACAGTAATCCACTGTCAGAACGGTTTCCCACTATTTTCTTTAAATCATATCTATTAACAGAAAACTGAACTATGATAAATTTTTATGGTCTTGACAAAAAAGTCTAAGAAGGTATTTTTAATCAGGGCACATTCCTCTGACTAACAGCCAGAGGGAATCTGTAACTCTGAAGTTATGTCAAAAATAAAACATTTTTGCAACTGAAAGGATTAATCATTTGCCATGAGTGTGTCCAAAACCAGCATATGTATTTACAATAAATAAGTACAGAAACTGCCTTTTAGAAATCCTCCACTTTTTAGTTCAATGTATTTGATCTGAAAAGCTTAAAGAACTTGTACTTTAAAAAAAAAAACACAGCACTATAACAAATATAAGTTAACCATAACAAAAAAGATTGAAAAACTATCACTTTAAAGTTATTACCATGTTATATATTTGTATTTAGTGATACTATCAATCACATATACAGATACTGTATTCTCAACATTCATTTTCAATCCCTTAGCAACTACCATGAGACATGTTGCCTGGTCAAAATTCTTCACTCTTGACCAACACTATCCCCACACGTGAATGTGTCTGGCACTTCCACTCACTGACACTTGGTCTCTTTGTAGCAGCTCTCAGTGACTCTCAGTACACATGATACCGTGTAGAAGCAGGAGAAGAGTTTGAAACTCATTCCTAAATGTCTCTCTGAATGCTATTTGTTACAAGACGGCTTTTTGGCATCCTCACCCAGCTATCAAGAAGGGGAGGCTGTTATTTTGTTACTAGTCAATCATAAATGCCAGTGTCATTTCCCTTAATGTTAGTGCTTACACTAGTGAAAAAGAAAATACAAAGAAAGTGAATTTTAGTTCCAATTAACTGACTTTATCTAGATGTTTTCCACAAACCTCTTTTTTTTTAGTGAAAATACAAAAAAAGTTTGCATTGGAATGAAAAAATACTTTTAGTGACTTTTGTTTACACAACAAGTATTTTCTCCTCTCCATTTTGCCCTTCTTTCATTTCTCCTCAAGTTACTGACTTTTCATCTAAAACTCCTTTCTGAAGTGTAGAAACGTGAGCAATTCTTTCCTTGGGGCAAAAAGGAGTTAATTGCCTTGACAACAATATCATCTATTTTAAAAAAACAATAAAACCATAAAGTCACTCAAAGTCACCTCTTCCAACACATAATTTATTGGCAGTCATTTTCAGGGAACTATTACAAACAGCTAATAGTCAGAGAGGAAAATAATCTCAAACACAAAGCACTGTGAAAAACACACCCTAATACATTGAATAACGCTTTGATAGTCATAAACATTGATCACTATGTTGTGTTTCATTTACAGTAAAAGAAAAGATACTGCTGTGAAGTCATTTTTTTCATGAAAGTTCAGAATATTCATTGAGTTAGATTTGAAAACAAACACACAAGACGAAAACCATGTTACATGGAATACAACACACAAACATTTAACACTTTGGGCTATATCATTTGCAGAAATTACTGTCATTTAACAGTGTTAATTAAGACAGTCCTCCCAGATAGTGCCACTTCATGTTAACTTTCGACAAGGTTCAGAACAAATACCTTACTGATGTCAGTGAGGGAGCCACTCTTGAAGTGGACTGACACAAACTTACACTCCAACTCATAACTACTGTCCACTTTATGTTCTGTGAGATATTTGTGTATACATTTTTTGTTAACAACGAAAACCATACCTCAAAATAATGTGACACATTCTGCTTATCTTCGGATTTCCTTAAAGTAGCAGAAGGTTTTGTTATGATAAAAACCCCCTTAATTCTCTGTCCAAACAAGCATTCATCCTTGCAGACACAACTTCCCCATCCAAGTTATTTCTTTAAAATCCCAGGTGAATTATGTTCTCCTGTCTTAACATATGGTAAGAACAAACGGGAAATGTTCTTATACTAGTAGAGAGACTGAAGTCTAACTCTGTCTAGTAGAAGACTGCACCTCTACTGGCAGTATACTTCCAGAATTTAGAATTTAGAATTTCAGATCAGATACCACTGGTTTTTCTGCCAAAGACCATCCTCCTCAAACAAGGCAGATGGCACATTCAAGCAACAGGATTCAGAGGTATTCAGCTCCCTTTCCAAGGGAAGAAACAAAAGATGGGAGACAACAGCTTATTTATTATTTGAACATCTGACAGGGTTAACAGCTAAAGAATAACCTTGTACTAAGCTACAGGGAAGAATCAAGTAATGAAAGAATACTAATGTCCAATAGTTTCATTCTTTCTTGGAATGTAACATTAAAGAGATTGTCAGAGATGCAATCTCACAGCATCAACAAACCCATCAGTAAGAAAGTAGAAGAGGAAAGTCAAGTCAGGCACATTACATGAAGAGAAGTCTAGAGTTAAACTTACTCCATCTTTCAGGCCGTATCCCCAGTTGCTAACTAACCATTTAACTGCATGAGAAGCACGTATGCAGATCACAAACCTCAAAACGTTTGTCTTGCCATAGGTACAGTAGTATGACCAACAGTTGAAATGCTGTTTACAGCACAACCAACATCTGTTTACACCCTTTAATCAGGTTCATTTTCACATCACATTTTCCTTAAACACTCACATCAAGGGAATTTAAAGACTTATTCTATTGTGGAGGAGCATAAGTTAACTATCTGGCCAAAATAAATAGGAATGACTTAAAGCCATTGTCCTGGTTTTGGTTAAAACAGAATTGATTCTCTTTTAGTGAATCTTCCTTACATCTAAGTTCTCCCAAGTCACTGCATTTGTCTGAAGCTGACTGCATATTTTACAGACAGTGTCCACTCCAAAGCGGGTAACACCTAATGTTTATAGTTTTAATGAGCTAATTGTAGGAATGGAATGCAGAAAAAGGCCCATGGTTATAATTATTACTATAGTGGGTCACTGACAGACCTTTTAGGTCCCACAAGTGAGGAGTCGTAACGGGTGGCACTTGCAGGGAGGGGTGGACAGAACAGGTGACCCGATGTTGACACAGAAGGTACTCCATGCCATGCACGTCATACTCAGTTTAAAGCTGGGGGATCACAAGGGTCTCGCTCTCTTCATCCATGGCCAGCTGCTGAAGAGGACCTTGTGCCTTGTCCTGCCTGCGATCCTGATCCAGATTCCGATCCATGCATTCCTGAATCCAATTCCCATCTACCACTGAGGCCAGTCTGGGACTTCCTAGTGCTGCCTAGCAGCCGCTGGCGGGATGCCAGCACCCAGCACCCAACTCCGGGGAAACTCCATACCGGTTTTGAATATTTTTTTTTCTTTCTCTTATTTATATTATTAGTATTACTACTATTGTTAGTAAAGCTGTTTTAATATTAAATTTGTAAGTCTCTCTCCCTTTTCCTCCTTTTTTCCCTTCTCCTGGTGGGAGGCAGGGGGGTTAACAGAGAGCATCTGCTGCTCTGTTTATTGCCACCCTGCTCTAAATGGCGACAGCCATGCATTGCTTTGCTGCAAGAAAAGGAGAGGAGGCAGAAATCTAAAAAAGCGTTGGATGTTCTCTGCATTTTTATTGTTCTGTTTCACTGCTTCCACGTAGCCTTGGCTCTAGGCAAAGTGGGAAAACTCAAGGCAAAAGAGATATGGCAAATTAAATTCCTGGTAATTCAATCAACAAGCCTAGAATAAGCCAAACACAACTCCTTTTGCACTTGTGACAAACTTTCATGCAAGACTCAACAATCCTCAAGGCAAAACTCCAAAGCCAATAGGAACTGTCAATCCTATTCTTCCCAAAATTTTAAGTATAAAAGCTATAAACATTCATACTATTAAGAGCATGCAGTGAATGTACCATAGCAACCTAAATGTATCTTACAGTTCAGACAAAACAAAACAAAAAAAAATCCAGATATTTTGAAATGCTGAGATCGATTTGAAATATTGAGATCGATGGCATGAAACAGATGAGACGCATGAAACACAAAGACCCTCAGTAAGATTAAGAAAGAAGAAATCAAGGAGGAATGGAGAAGACATTAATGAAGACAGTTGGGAGATGGAAAGAGCCAGAAACAACAGCCAAAATGGAAATCAGAAGACACAGCTTTAATTACAGTCTTGATCCACCTACTACGTAAGGTATAAACATTTCATTTCCTTACTTTCCCAGGAAAATTTATGTATAGCATATTACAGACCCACAAAAAGCAAGCATTCAAGTAGTAATGATTTTTGCCAACATGCATATACACATTCGGCTCAAAGGACTCTCCTGCCTATTGATTTAAAAAAAAAAAAAGGATTTTCTCAATATTCATTAGCCTCTTATTTCAAATATATCTAAACGTATTTGGGTTTCAACACCTAGTCAGATGCATAATTAGCCAAATGGCTTCTTCACTTGAACTGAATGTTAATTTCCAGATTTCTGAATGGATATGCAAACTGCTTTGAAGAATTGATGGGATGACTGTCAGTTGAGTATTTATTTCTTTTTCACAGCATTTAGAAAAACCAGTTCCTGAATCAGATCCAGCCTTGCTCCTTCTAGAAAACACAAGCTCAATTTTTGTGAAATTCTCTTTGTCTGGCAAAACTACACATCGGATATCATTCAAACTGTACAACTGAAGGCTGTCAAATTGTGATCGCTGGCATGAAGCACCCACAAAGTTAGATGCAGGATAAAAGACATTATTTTCCCATCAGCTGTTTTAGAAATCAAAATATTCATTACAACATGGCAAATTCTTTGAGTGAAGTGTTTGTTATAGGTAAATATTGTGAGTAAACCATCTTCAGTAGAACACAGAAGACTAATGCTCTGTCCAGCAAAGCCAACTTGAATCTCCTTTATTGTGATGACGGGAACCTCATGAAACATTGCCAAGGAACTCTGGCAGATGTCTTGTTCGACTGATGAAACAACAACATACAGAACGGAGCTGAACAAAAGCAAGCAAGCAGGTTCTGGATCAGGTTTTTTGCAACTTCCAACAGCGAGCCAATATATACCTTTCAACTCCTCCATTCTAATACAAATTTGAGGTAAGGCACAGGTTAAAAATTCAAGGACTTTTTCCAGAGAACAGACCTGAAGTTTCAAAAAGACATCAGGAAAATGCACAAATTTCTGTTTTAACACAAGACTGTTTTCCATCTCTTCATTGTTACCACAGCAGGCAACTCCTTCAGAGGGCTTTCTTGCACAGGCATCGGAGATTTCTGTGCTTACGCACATCATGGTAGCCTCTTGCACAAGGCATTCAGGCTGAATGACATTTTCAGTATGAGCTTTAGGGTTATCAGTAGAGTGGGACATGTCTTGATTCATATCTGACTTGAACATACTTACTTGTAAGTTTTTTATAAATGACAGCTTTTTTATTAACAATACCGCTTGTGCGCATCTCTCGCTTCTGCCACACAGACTTCCCAACTCCTTCATTTCTTTAGAAACCACCATACTGTTGAGCAGCTGACTACTGGTATCTTTGCAAAGGCAGGAAAGTTTACCAAAAAGATATCCCAAACCATAGGCGTGCTCTGGGTTCACACCAAAACGAGAAGCTATTGACTTCAAAAGATATCAAATCAGAGGGTTTTTCTGTTGGAAGCTGAGAATTACCAGACTGGTCTTCAATTGCCAGGTGCACTGTCTTAAATGGCCTGTTTTCTGTACAAGTTATTATTTCAGAATGCACATGAGACTGAGAAAAGAGATGGCATGATATGCTGTTAAAGCCAGCCTCCTCATTAGCACCCATTAAGGATCCTGCAGGAGACAGCTGTTTCAAGTGGAAACAGATTCAGTTCTTGAGCTGTCACAATTTGGAGAAGTAATCACTTTACTGTCAAAATGACTGAAATTTTCAACCTGGCAGAGCGGATAAGCCACATTATTCAAGTCCTGGTTTTGTAAAGAAGTAGATAAAACATTCTGATAAGGAGCATTCTTAGTCTTTAAAGTATTAGTATTTTTAGAGTGAATTAAACTACTTCCAATGTCACAATGACAAGCACAGCTCTCCTGTTCTGAATTACTCCTTTCATTCTCAAATGCGTTCTCTGATGTAAAAGCGGAGGAGATTCTTTCAGAACTGGAAAATAAATTCCACATCTCCGTATATTCCTTTTGTCTTTTATGGTCTCTTATTCCTGCATTTTCTCCACACAAGTCAGAAGCAAAAGTGTCATCTTTAGACATAAATGGAAAGCCGTAACATGGCTGCCACTGCTGACTTTTCTGTTAAAAATTTCAAAAGAAGAAAATAGAAATGTCTTTTAAAAAAAATCTTCTGATTTTAACATTTATTAAATTGAGGATTGATTTTTATTAGCTTTGTACAATCATTCAAAATTGGTACAAACACTGTACAATCTCTCAAAATTAGAGAGAGAAAATCCAATAGAAGTGATTGAGGTCTGATTCGGGAATGGTTGATCTTCCCAGACCACCACTGCTTTTCCTTTGTACAGTACCCATCTCACTTGGTTTATATTTGCTTTACTCAAAAACCACAGGAAAGTCAAAGGGTGATGCAGAAATTTATAAGCCCTTTATTATTTTTCCACACATGCACAATAAGTAATCCTATACTATCCAAGATAGCGTAAAATGTCCAACCGTTTAAAAACAACAGTGTAAAAGTCCACAAAAGTCCAAATTAGAGGTGTTGCAGCCCTCCTACTATTAAGGTTTAAATCCATAAAGATATTCAGTATTTACTCACCAAGACAAGCAATTAACCATGGTTCAAGCAAAAGTTAAGCAACAAAATACAGGGGGAGGGGTCTACACCTCAGTTTAAAAATACTTGCATGAACCCTTCAGTACATAGGCAAATTTGCCTGATGCTACTTGCTAATATTATAGATACCCTCACAATAGTGAGTTCATTGTGAGTCAAAAAATTGGAAGTAGTATTCTGAACTTCATAGAATCATAGAAAGCTTTGGGTCGGAAGGGACCCCTAGAGGTCATCTAGTCCAACCCCCCTGCAGCGAGCAGGGACATCGCTAACTAGATCAGGTAGCTCAGAGCCCTGTCCAACCCGGTCTTGAATGTTTCCAGGGATGGGGCCTCCATTACCTCTCTGGGCAACCCGTTCCAGTGTTTCACAACCCTCACTGTAAAGAATTTCCTCCTTATATCTAGCCTAAACCTACCCTGTTTTAGTTTAAAACCATTGCCCCTCGTCCTGTCACTGTTGTTTCTACTAAAAAGATTGTCCCCATCTTTCCTATAGGCTCCCTTTAAGTACTGAAAGGCTGCAATCGGGTCTCCCCGCAGCCTTCTCTTCTCCAGGCTGAACAAG
>Ga0065711_1007199_pt1 | contig 21864 bp, 11 predicted proteins | sample Hoacrofraction12_FD_59098 | JGI IMG/M metagenome (GOLD analysis project Ga0065711, IMG submission 59098) | Hoatzin crop microbial communities from Cojedes, Venezuela - Epithelial fraction 12 v2 (version 2) | ecosystem: Host-associated > Birds > Digestive system > Esophagus > Crop | place... | reverse complement strand
CCTCGTAGCAGAGATGCTCCAGTCCCCTCACCATCCTTGTAGCCCTCCGCTGGACTCTCTCCAGTAGCTCTTCATCTTTCTTGAACTGGGGAGCCCAGAACTGGACACAGTACTCCAGATGAGGCCTCACTAGGGCAATGTAGAGGGGAAGGAGAACCTCCCTCGACCTGCTGGCCACACTCTTCCTACTGCATCCCAGAATGCCATTGGCCTTCTTGGCAGCCAGGGCACAATGATGGTACATGCTTTTATCCATTGATTCTTATTGAAAACACAAATATGCAAAACTTAAATGAAGAATTAAAGGAACTAGCTTTGTGTCAAAACCACACGACCATTTGACAGAGTGTCATCAAAGCAGCGCTCTAACTTTAATTCAGGTACATAAGGAAGTTCTATTTAGCATGTACTGAAAAATATGAGCCAGTACCTGAAACAGAACATCTGGCTGAGTTGATTAACCCAGTGGTTGAAAATCTGAAGCTAGTATAGCAGATTTTGCCGAACGAAGCAAGCCAAATCTGTAACAATTTCAAAACACAATTTGTACTAAGCTAGATTATGCATACCCATTAATTGTGAAAATAAAAATAAGAAAAATAGATCTGCAGCTTTTTGTGTAATGTTTGCTTATACACTAAAAATGATCGGTCCAGCTTTTGGTGGTAGCTACTCATGATGTTTAGGTAGCAAATCTTTAGGTTCTTGATGGCCAATGAAGCAAATGAGTGATTCCGAAGAGTTTCTCAAAGAATAACGTGTCTTCCAACAACAGAAAACAAAATACGGACAAAATGTTCTCAGCAATGTCTCCTTCTGCACTGGGGCATGCATAGATGTGGTGAAGAAGTATTTGAAAATGGAAACCACATGGTTTGACTGTGTTCTCCAAACTCAGTATTCTGCTGGATTGAATAAATTTCTTTATCAAGTTCTTGCAAGAGAACATTTGCCCATAATTAAATAGCAGGTTTAGAGTAGGCTATCACAAGGACTAATAGTATTGTATTTACAATTATTTTCTGAATTTCTCCTTATTGGGAAATTAAACATTTGATGCAAGAAGAAGCAGAAACTCCCAGTGTTTATCTAAGCTTCAAAGGGAGCAAGTGCTCAAGGTTCAGTACACCACTTTCCCAAGATGCAAGCAGTGAGAGGTGGGCATAGGAGCCAGATAAAACCTGTTGTACTGCTCAGTGGTGTTTTTTTGGATCCAGCAGAAAAGATTGCTGATTGGCTTAGATATGTCCTGGACACTGGAAGAGCAGTGAAGTAAGGGAGCCAGCTGTACCAAGTCAGCTCTTGCTGACAACTTGCTTGATTCTTTTCCTCAGCTGCAGGGAATTTTCTTTTCTCCTTTTGCAGCAGGTCATACAGAGGAACTGAGAACTGCAGCAGAGGTGAGGCCTTCCCATGGACTGCTCAAGTGCCTCCTCTGCAGGTCTCAGTCAAGATGAATGGATTGGGCTTCCTCATACTCTACAAGTGAGATAGATGGTGGTGGGGACTTGGCTATTAATACCATTAATTTCACGTAAATGTTTTGAGTCATACTGTTCAAAATAGAATACTTTGTGTTTGTGGAGGTGAGGATGCTGTCTTAAAAGTTGCACATCACTGATTTGCAGAAGTCAGTGTTTGTTATGTGCAACTATTTAGGGTCGTAATGAAGGATAATATCATTTGCTTTCAAGCAGGAATTTACTGCATTTAAAGCATATGCAAGGTGCCAGCTGACCATGTTCTGCACTGAATAAGGCCATGTTTTAATACGAAAGTTATTTTTGTTTGTTTTGTTTTTAAAAAAGCTGATTTACAGACTAAACATCCCCACCTGCGTGTTCTTTTTAGTTTTTCAATTAATATACAGGAATTGCTTTGGAGGACTGCCTCAGTCTTCATCATCAAGTACTCCAGCCACACAACCAAGTCACAGAAGGCCAAGGTGGGGACTGAAGGGATGAAGAACTGCCCACTGCCAGAGAAGATCAGGTTCAAGACCATCTAAGGAAGCTGAAGGTGCACAAGTCCATGGGACCTGATGAGATGCATCCGCAGGTCTCGAAGGAACTAATGGATGAAGTTGCGAAGCCACTTTCTGTCGTATTTGAGAAGCTGTGGCAGTCCGGTGAAGTTCCCAGTGATTAGAAAAGGGGAAGCATAACCCCCATTTTTAAAAAGGGAAAAAAAGGAAGACCTGGGGAACTACAGGCCAGTTAGTCTCACCTCTGTGCCTGGCAAGGTTATGGATCAGATCCTCCTGGAAACTATGCAAAGGCGCATGGTGAATAAGGAGGTGATTTGTGACAGCCAACATGGCCTCACTAAGGGCAAATTGTGCCTGACAAATTTGGTGGCCTGCTACAATGGGTTTACAGTGTTGGTGGATAAGGGAAGAGCAACTGATGTTGTCTACCTGGACTTGTGCAAAGCATTTGACACTGTCCAGCACAACATCCTTGTCTCAAAATTGTAGAGACATGGATTTGATGGATGGACCACTCAATGGATAAGGAATTGGCTGGATGGTTGCACTTGAGTTGTGGTCAAGGGCTCGATGTCCAAGTGGAGACCAGTGACAAGTGACGTTCCTCAGGGGTCAGTTTTGGGACTGGTGCTGTTTAATGTCTTTGTCAGCAACATGGACAGTGGCATTGAGCGCACCCTCGGCAAGTTTGCCAGTGACACCGAGCTGTGTGGTGCAGTTGACATGCTGGAGGAAAGGAGTGGCATCCAGAGGGACCTTGACAGGCTTGAGAGGTGGGCGTGTGCAAACCTCGTGAAGTCCAACAATGTCAAGTGCAAGGTCCTGCACATGGGTCAGGGCAATCCGAAGCACGAATACAGGCTGAGTGGGGAATGAGTTGAGAGCAGCCCTGCCAAGAAGGACTTGGGGGTACTGGTTGATGAGAAACTCAACATGACCTGGCAATGTACGCTTGCAGCCCAGAAGGCCAACCGTCTCCTGGGCTGCATCAAAAGAAGTGTGGCCATCAGGTTGAGGAAGGTGATTCTGCTCCTCTGCTCCACTCTGCTGAGATCCCACCGAGAGTCCTGCATCCAGCTCTGGAGCCCTCAGCACGGGAAAGACATGGGCCTGTTGGAGTGGGTCCAGAGGAGGGCCACAAAGATGATCTGAGGGCTGGAGCACCTCTCCGATGCGGAAAGGCTGTTCAGCCAGCAGAAGAGAAGGCTGCGGGGAGACCTTACTGCAGCCTTTCAGTAACTGAAGGGGCCTTACAAGAAAGCTGGAGAGGGACTTTTTACGAGGGCATGTAGTGGTAGGACAAGGAGTAATGGCTTTAAACTGAAAGAAATTTAGATTAGATATAAGAAAGAATTTTTTTACTGTGAGGGTGGTGAGGTGCTGGAACAGGTTGCCTGGAGAAATTGTGGATAACCCTCCTTGGAAGTGTTCAAGGTCAGGATGGATGAGGCTTTGAGCAGCCTGGTCTAGTGGAAGGTGTCCCTGCCCATGGCAGGGGGGTTGTAACTGGATGGTCTTTAAGGTCCCTTCCAACTCAAACCATTCTATGATTCAGTGATTCTCTTTATCCATTTTGTTCTAGTTGTTTACCCTAGTCTAAAGTAAGGTTTACTTTGATGCAGATCCATTCAGCAACTATGAAGTATTTTAGGATTAACTGATTGGCTCTCCCACATGACCCACCTTGCTGGATCTGCCTGTTTGTTGTGCTCTCTCTTGTCTTTGGGTCACCTGGTGAGAATATTGGCTCCCTACCAAAAGTTTTGTGTTCAGCCAGGTTCTCTTTCCTTTCACAATTCCACCTAATAGTGAGTTCATATACTCAGAGCCACTTACAGGTTATGAAATCCGTGCCTGGTTTTACCACATGATTCTTGCTCTTAGAAATAAAGAGCATTCCATGAAGGGCAGTGATAAGATGCTAAGATGTAAAAATTAATCTAGAATAAACACAGATGATATGCAGCATTGTTTCTGCATAGCAGAGGAGTTCTGATAGCACTACAGTAATGCGAGGGATAACAGCAGGATCTCTAGGAATGCTCTTTTTGCAGCTGGACTGGATTTAGGCAAAGAGAGAACACTGCTCATCTTCAACATCAAGTTCTGGACAGTTCAGGATGGAGGACCTAAGCAGCTCTAAAAGGCAAGGACTTTCTGTGGCAGCAGAGATCTGGTGTCTTGGTGTCCGAGTCAGCGAAGGTGACAGAGAAACCCTGCACAGCACAAGCTGAAAGACAGTTTGAAAGCACTGCAAAGGGAAGCACTGTGAGCTGGGTGGTAGGAGGTATATTACGTTAAACTATTGTGGACAAAGATTTGAACAATTCATTCCAGACAACCCGTATCAAGCCTCTCACTGCCTGTTCTGATTGTACCTCCCCTAATGCACACACAGATAAGTTCTTTCAACACTCGAAATAGCACTTGTGGCAGAGACTTCAAGCTACTTCTTTCCCCATTCTTTGTCATGCTCAGGATGGCATCTTATCACCCTCACGTTTGCAAGTATGTTCGTTACACTAGCAGATGTACAGAGGGAGAAGAATAAACACTGGTTTGGTTTGATCCGAGTACTTAGTTTTTCAAGGACTCTTTTCTTTCATCATCACAGAGGTCACCAAAATTAGGTTTCAGAGATGTTTTAAGTGTTGAAAGTATTCCCAGCTATTTGTAATAAATCTGTCAGTGTGATTATTTGCACTGGGTTTGACTGTGTTGCTGAACAATGTGATTTTTAAAAAGTGTATGTTGGTGCTTTGCTTCAAGCCTTCCACTTCAGAAGTACCTAAGACAAAGGCATAGTGCTGAGTTTTGACATGCGTGTTGCCTGGCAGTAGATCTTCTTAGGGCAGCTGAGTAGGTGGGGTCATGCTTTCATTTCCACACGAAGAGCGTGTAATGGGCAGTGGTAAGCATTATCCTGTTAAGTAGCAGTACTGCTTATCTTCCTAACTTGGCTTTTGAAGAAGTTTCTTCTTTATCTCATATCCGGATAGACATTTGTATTGGTGTTCTGTACTAGAACAGTAGCTTGTACACGGGTACGCAGGCTGTTACCGAGCATACCCCTTTTAATCCCATAACCAGTGCACCCTGGCAGTCATTTACCTGCCTCCTACCCAAGCCCTCTCTTAATACATTAGTTGACATTGGTACAAATGCTGTATAGAAAAGAGATGCAAAGCTGAAAACCTCTTTCCATCTCCAACGCTAATTCAGACTAAAGAGAGAATGTGTTAGTAGCACTCAAAAAAAGAAAGAAAAAAAAAAAAGAGAAAAAATCCCTCTTTATTGCTACTCAACATTCATTTGATGTTACTTTTGGAAGAAAAATAACCTACTTAATAAGGAATACCTAGTTGCTTGTCACCAGCCAGATTAGCAGTTACTTCTCAAGATTAGCACTTCATTTAAAACAAAATGTATTTTTAAAAATTGCTTCAGAGGAGTTGGAATGAGCAATCATGAATGATTGCAGAAGTGATTCTGCCAGCCATGAGAGGTGTGCTCTGCCTGAGGCAGCACAGTCTCGCCAAGTGTGCAGTAGGGCCTGGAGCAGAAGAGTAACCTCGCAGGGTGCCGAAGATGGCTGGGTACGTGTGAGCTTTGAGAGGAATGGTGATCTTCAGGCAAGACCTAACATCATAAACATCTTAGGAAAGTAAGTTTTCTCTTGCTTGCTATATTCCTTTTCCTAAGCAGGCGATACATATTAGTTTGCACCATGACCTTGGTAAGTTTTATAGCTCACTGATTTCTGGTGGGTCTCGGTTGTAATTACACCTAACGAACGAGCAGTTGGACGCAGGAGCCTGTGTTAACAGCAGTATTAGGACTGCAGAATTCAGGAGGAAGGAAGTGGATTTTCATGATGGTCATCATTTGGAGGAAGCGCTTATGAGGAACTGCGAGGAGTAATTTCCCCTGATACCAGACCACGTGTTGGGAGCAAGGAGGGAATGTATCCCCCTACCCAGGCTGAGGTGGGGAAAGCTGTGTTTCTGTGCTTCATGGCGTGAGTGGAGAGCTCGCACTTGGGAGGAGTATTCACTGGGAAAATTGTAGCGATCCTGGCAATAGCTGCTATTGTTACACTGGTTCTCGAAATGGTTCCTAGGCTCACACTGCTGAAACTTCTTGGCAGTCTTCCATGGCAGCTGGTTCTTCACAGGAGCTGTGCTGTCTAGGGCAGTGAATTAAATCACCAGTGGTCTTGCACATTGGAAGGTGGTCCATGAAGTGGTTGTAAAGGACAGACATGGAAATACCTGTTTTTCAACATCTGTGATCCAGTGCAGTCTGTAGCCAGCCCCTGGCTCCCTTCATGACCACACTGGCAGAGGGTTGCAGTTACTTTGTCCGCAAAGAAACCCAGTGCTATAATTTTTCACCGCCACCACCTTCTACATGTTCAAGAACTGAAACAGTAGCAGGGACAAGATCATCCTGCAGGGATTTTTCCCCACAAAAGGTTGTGTGACCCTTAGCTTTAAGCAGTTTAGGGAAGCTGATAGGGTATGGAGAATGCTGGCTGTAAACTATAATGTTGGGTGCAAGCGACTTGGGACACAAGCTTTAGTGGGTCTTCAAGAGCACTGTCCCTGAACAGGAGAAAGTTTCAGGAGTTTTGACTTACGAGGGGTAGAGCTTTCGAAATGGAATGACGTATTTGGGAAGTAAGTGGCCCTAATAAGGAAGTACCTGCTCCAACTATGAGGCACAATTTCTGTTGCTTTATTACAGCTTCTAGCAAAATATATTTAGGTAGGTGCTGATTTTCATTGACACTTGTGCATTTTTAGGCTGTAGATGGATAATTCTATTTTGTGTCGCTGTAGATGCTCACAATCTCAGATACAAGGAAGCCAACACCTAGTGGCTAGTGTCCTGGGTTTACCCCCTTGCGACTATTTGAAGCCATACAGTAACTCATTGAATAAACAGAAGGTGCCTGAAACAGGTCACAGGGAGTGATAACTGCGCTGAAACATGTATTTGAATGTTCTTTAGGGGGAAAGTACTTTGTAACTAGGCTTCATCCTTGAATAACTATCATTTTGCAACCAAACAGTTATTTGAGTATTCTTAACTAAGCTTAGCTTTATTTATTAGGCTTCTTACATATTTTGAAGAACTTTTAAGACTTATACAGCCACTGCAGAAATTGAGTTATCTGTCTTTTGAAATAGTCTTTTTGAAATGATACTCACTCTGTTGAAGTTATATGTAGCAGCTGAACTGGCAAAACTTCATTCTTCCCCAAATTGCGCTTTCTTATGCTGATAACATTTCTCGTGATTTTTCAGTTCATTTTGGGTTCTTGTACAGTGATAAAGAACCTCAGTGTTTGGGTATACCTGTTCCTGTAAGAAGTTACATTGTAGTCTCATGTGAAAACAAACTGGTGTTGCATCCCTTCTCTCCTGTGTACTCACAGCGCTGTGTCAGATGCAGCTCACAAGCAAACAGAGGAGGTTGTGGGAAGGAGCTTGGGAAACCTGTGCTCCGTTTCCGATTCCGCTGCTGATGCAGGCCAAGGGAGGAAGTTGCTTTTATTAAATTGAAAATGGGATTGGACTTCCAAGGAACATTGCAAGTTTTCACCAGCAGTGACAAATTGTACTCTAAATTTGATCAAAAAACCTAGCGCTGATAAACTTTGTGGAGCATTTCAGAAACAGCAGTCGTTCCTGTAGCTGGGATTGCTGTCTGTCGGTTTCCCGAGCTTAGTGGTGCTTAGATCTTTGGGTGCTCGCCTTTGGACTGCATAGCACATTGGCACCCGGACTGCCCAGTTAATAAAGAGAGAAGCTGAGGAACAGGCAATGAGTGTGTTTTTCTTTTAAAAAAAAGAAAATATAAACTTTCCTGAGGGATGTTTTGGTTTTAGTTGAAATTGTTTACATTTCAATTTTCCTTTTTAAAAATACAGAAAATTCTTTACCACTTTTGCTGATCAGCTTTCATAAATCTGACTTGCACTTGTCACCTTCCAGAACAGAGATGTAAATATTTTTCAGTGTGTGTGGGAAGAGATAGCTAAGGTTTTTTTACTTTTTTTTTTTCCCCTTCCGTCAAGGCAGTTTGCTCTATCTGATATATATATATGGAGGGAGTCCAAGCTTATGTCTAAAATGTGGTTTCTTATATGTACCAGGATTTTAACTGTTGTATTCTTTTCTATAAAGCACTTTTTCTCTGGCTGGTTTTGTGATGCTGCTGTGTCACTGAGAACATAGAGAGAATAGAATAAGATCATGCTTGCAATTGTTGATCTTTTTTGTCACTTCTGTCTACATATGAGTTTCCATTATATAACTATATAATCTATATATTATTCCATTTTGTTAAAAGTAAAGGGTAACAGGATATAAAATAATATGAGTTAGGTATCTGTTGTAATAGGATGGTTTTTTGTCATTTTCCTTACCTATGTATGATACATTTTAGGTATGGGAAAATTGTATCCACGAAGGCTATTTTGGATAAGACAACAAACAAATGCAAAGGTACGTATGTCTGCTTTTATATTATGTTCATCTGAAAGTCCTAACTGATTTCATACAATACACTAACGTTAAATTTTAAATGCTTTCAACTCATATTTTTTTTTCACCCATTCTTACTCCTAAACTATTCTTATTCTTGCCCATGGTCAGTGTACTCAGTGCATTGGTTTCCAGAGGAGCTGGCAGATGGACTGTGCCAGTGGTGCAGCCAAGCCGGAACGCAGCTGACATGCATAGTGCTGCTGGCTGGCAGTGCGCCTCTATTTAAAAAAAGAAAAAAAGGTGTTAAAAGCAGCTTTTCGCCTTTTGCCTGGAGAACCTAGGGAAGCTTACAGAAGACCGTTCAACTGTACTAAGCATCTGAAAAAAATTATGTATTGTGGAAATCAGCTCCATTGATTAGTTTAACGCAGCACTTAATTACATGTTCCAGTCCTCTAATTGTGTTTTGTTATATCCAACTGAATGTATTGGGAGCAAAGAGAGGGTTCATTTTCACCAAAGTAATTGCAGCTGGAAAAAAATACTAGAAGTCCTTTAGATAAGCTGGATACATCAGTTCACTGATTTTCATCACTCACTGCAATTACAGTGAGATCATATCCCAGTAATGAGCATGGTGGGAGAAGGTGTGGTAGCAGACACTGAAATGTCAGATTTCAGACATCCTTTTTTACAATTAAGAGGATAATTTCTAAGCAAAGTGGAGAATTGAGTCAGCTAATTTAGCAATGTTGATAAGCATAAAGCTCATGAATGAGCATAAAGCTGGTAGGCAGAGACAGGAGAGGGCAGTTCGTCATGAGTCGAATGCAGTTTTTGTGCAGAACTGGAAGCAGTGAAGGGGCGTAGCTTCTTAGCTTCCCATCTTAAGTAATTAAAGGGGTGCTGACAGTTCAGAAACAGAAATTTCTAGAAATTTTTTTCCCCAGCTTGTATGCAGATAATATCTGCATGTATTCAGACTACGAAGGAGCAGATGCCCTTTTCAGTTATTTTAATTCACTAATACCTGTGACAGCACTGAACTGATTTATTCTGTCCATTCCTCCAGTTCCTGAAGTCTTTGGTAGCTCTGCTAGTGATACAGAAATTATCACGTTAATGTTTAAGAGATTTAAGCTGGCTTTTCCGATATAAATTTTAAATCTTGCTGGTGAAAAGCAGTAACTAACAGTCTGTTGTAAAAATACACAGCAAGTTAAGGCTGCAGGGAAGCTCACTGCATGTCATTGAAATTGCAGTAGGAGCATAAGTAGGCAGAATGCAGATATCTAACTGGAATTTAACCAAAAGATTGACAGCATCTCTGGCTCTTGCCAGAAAAAACACACCACGAGATTTAAACTAACTGGGGCAACAAGTAGTAGAGTTTATGTATCCACTAGAAGATGGCAAAGGCAGCTTTGATGGCATGCTTGGTATCAATCTGTAACTTTGTCTATATTGTGCCCTGCAGTGTGGTGGTGGTGATAACCTGGGCTGTCATGGGTATGGAAAGCTAGTTTTGGGTATGGAAAGCTAGTTTTGCCTTGGCAGCACAAAACTTGATATGAGCTAATTCACTGTGTTTCATGTCAAGATTTAACAGTCCACACCACCACATGTTACACGGAACAATATGCTGTTTTCTTCAACTTCTTGGCAGGTTAAATAAGCTTGCACTGATGTACAAGGCTGCTCAAGCTGTTTTTCCCAAGTTAAGGACTTTAAAGCTGCTTCAGTGATATTTTTACACAACCTTTTTGTCCTCCATATAGACATACTGTAAGAGAACACTGCTACCTTCTGAAGAAATAATTCCATTTTCTACTCCTCTAGAGCTTTTTTTTTCTAATAGTTGGGGGTTTTGTTTGTTTTCTTTTAACCCAGCTTAGATGTTGGAGAAGGATTTCTTTACTGTTTGAGGCTGTTCACTGATGGGAAGTAAGGTGGTTGAAAAATGCGGAATAAGGTTTGCAATAACATCTAGGGGAAGTAGCTCCCAAACTCTGACTGCATTTTGGTGAGAACTGAGCATCCAGCTCCCAGGTTGCATTAAAAATCCCAGCCTGTAAGGTCCTTGTCTGTAAAGGCCAAGGTACGTTGCTGTTCAGATGTCCTGGAATCCATTAGCTGTACGTTGTTGAAAGAAGAAAAGAAGTTACTGCAAATACGTGGAAATTGTTGCAATTAACTTTAGGTTTACTTTAGCATTTAAAGGTTGCATTATATGGCATAGAAAATGCTTTCAGGACAAGTTTTTTTACATTCTGGTTTCAGTAACAAGAATGGGAAAAACTCACTTGATTTCACGGAAGCTGAGTTTTCACTCACTTTTTAAATTTAACTGTCTTTTATGTATATACAATGAAGTAACTAGTTCACCAAAAATTGGGTTATGATGCAGTAGGTTTGTGACTTTTAAACTAAATTAATCTCCTGGTTTTGAATAAATGACGTGTAACTTAGAGGCTTATTGGTCCCTTAGTTAAACTGAACTAAGAATTTAATTTAGAAAAATTAACAGATTATGCTTTACGCGGTGATCTCTATGAAATAAACTGATGATGTCGCATTTGCTCTTGGAAGACACATACCAGATAACACAAAGCAAACCACCTTACTCCTTGTTAGCAGTTTGGACAGAGTCCTGATAATGAGTGGGCATGGCAATTGATTTGTTCCACGAGGGTAGGTCCCCACTAGTTCAAGGTTGAAGAACTTTGATTGATGGTTTTTTTGGGACTACATAAAGAACTTTGGCCCTCTTCACTAACAAGAAAATTGTATTAAATAACCATGGTAGTAGCATGTGAACTGTTTGATTATAAGCTGGTTGCTCTCTCATTAATGAAACACATTTTATATTTCAGGTTACGGTTTTGTTGACTTTGACAGCCCGGCAGCTGCTCAGAAGGCGGTTTCTGCTTTAAAGGCTAGTGGAGTCCAAGCACAGATGGCAAAGGTGAGTTGAAATAACCAGCTAATTCTTGCAGTGGGTTGTGAAGATGAACATGAACAAGCTTATACCTTAGCAGAGCATCAGCAATATGAATTTTCAAGCTGCAGGCCTTTTACAGAGAGCGCAGTCCTTGAGCCACAGGATTTATTAGGGAATTAAAATGGGGACTTTTAACTGCTGTATGCCAAATCATCTCAACTAATGAAATAAAGAAACAGAGTATGATAAAGTCTCCAAACTCATCTAGCTGGATTTATCAATCTATTCATTATACTGTTTTTCCATTGGCTTCATCAGAAGAAACATTAACAATAAATTGTAAGAACTACAGCAGGCTTAACAGTTTAAATACAACATGTTAATTCCTGGAACAAATCAATAGCAGAAATAGTCTACAGCACAAAGGTAAGGAAGGTTTTACACATTGCCTGCTTGTTGTTACTGAGGTTAGCAGCCTTGCAATTTGGGGATGAATTTTTAAGCACAGCATGGCAAAATTTAACCTTGTGACTTTGTCTTCAGTCTTTCTAGTATATTTTCTGTTAACGTAAGCAAAATTTAAATCTGGGCATTCATGATAGATGTCTTCAAATTCATAGCCAACTTTTTGACAGCCTAGTTCTGCATCAGGGCAAACCCAAGCATTATTAAAAATAAAGAAATATGATCGTTCTTTTTCTCTCATTCTTACTGATCCTTGCCTCTGAATCAGGTTATTAGCCAAAAGTGATCTTGAGAGCAGCGCTCTTAAGGCATAAGATAATTTTCTCAAATCTATAAAATCAGAGAGATGATACATTAGTAATGATTTTGTCATGTGTTCTTGTTAGGTCAGAAGGCCTGCTTCCAGTAGAGTGCCATAAACACCACTACAAATTTATTAAGTAAAGAAAATATTACCAACATAATCTGTTCATATAATTTGTGGTACCTCCTAAAGCAAATTTTTTTTGAGTTTGGAAATTATGTTCTAATTAAAAAAAAAATTCTGGTAATGAAATGGTAATCTCAGAGACTTTTCTTAATAAAGTCGTCTGCCGCAGATCTAGCAAATCTTTTATAGTTATCCATTAGGTACAGATTTTTTTCAGATGAGATATTTTCCACAGCTTCTCAGCTGAGGAGAACAGTTAAGCTAACAACATAAAATGTCTTTGGATGGATTCCAGGGCAACAAAATGGAAACCATATGTTTCATACTTAATGCATGTTTCATTACTGCCATGACACAAACATCATGCTTACTGGAAAACACTTGGGTTTTTGTTTTTGGTTTTTTCTTTTTCTTATTTTGAAATAAGGTTTTAGATATACTTAATAGAGACCTTTTAATTAATCTTTAGATTTTAGATGATCACTTTAAAATATAGACTAGATTTTTCAAAGCCTCTGTCTGCCATCTTAAGGATATGATATCTAGGTAGGAGGGGAGAAAAGAGAATGTGAAGTCATGTAAATTCATTTTGCTAATGAATTTTGATGTCTGATGTAATTGTCTTCATGAGTAGATGGAGAAGCTCTAATAATTCACTATAGTAATCTAATGAACAGTTTCTTAATTTTTTCCCATAATATAGTTTTCTGACTCATTTCCTCTGACAGTTAGTTGCAATATTGCTAATATTTCTTTCTGTTAGCATTAATGAAAAAATGTGCACCATAATTCCTGACAGTTTTGATTGATTTTTCTGACTCCATGTCAAGCCTGGTGACCTGTGGGAAATCTGTGACTATAAAATTTGAATTCCAGTGAAAATTGTTGCTCTGCTGCTTAATATGGAAAGAGTGTTTGAATTATTAAAAAAACAACCCCAAAACCAACGCAATGAGCAGTACCGCAACAAGCAGTCGCAAGTGACCAAGAGTTTGAGTGCTTTGATTTTTGTCTATTTTGAGCCATTGGATTTTTTTTTTTTTCTGGGCAGTGTTGCTCTCCTTTTGTCTGAAAAATCGTATCTCCCCTTGGATGCTCCAAACTGGGAATTGTCAGTCACAAACAGTTGTTTTGGCAAGATGAGCAAATCGGACTCTTCACATGCAAGACACTAGAAAAGTTTACTTGGGTTTTTGTATTTAATATTTTATGCTTTTGCATGTTATGACCTGTGCCATGAAGTGGTCTTCTGGCATTGAAACTGTTCAGGCTTTAGCCTGAATGTCACAGAGAAAGATGTGGAGGACAGCTTCTTGGCTGCCTGGCCAATGGATTTCCTCACTGACCACTATGACTGCTTCGGCTGCAAAGTGAAATCAATGCCCGTCGACGGGATTTGTCTGTGGGAAGGCATTGGTGTTATGCTGCACCCGGGGTGTCAGCCAGCAGTGTGGCTCCTTGGTGTTCTCGTCCTCAGCTGACTTGGTGAGCTTTTGCTATCCAAGGGATAAGATCATGCTGTACTCGGCAGTCTGTTTCCAAGCTGACCTGGCTCCAGATAAATACGGTCTTGTCCGCTATGTTTCGGCCATTTGTTGAGCAGACTGTGAGGGCCTGGGGCCCGAGATGTGGCTTCAGGCCACATCCTGCCAAATCCGTTCTGGGGGATCACTGGCTGTGGAGGAGTGGCCATGTCTTGGGAGACGTCATGATGACTGTCTGCGAAGGAACCTAGTGTCAGACCATGGCTCAAGAAACGTTATGTCATCAGTTGTTTTGCTCTTTCCAAGATCTGAACTGAGAACACTTGACTAAGATGAAGCAGCTTGGTAAGTGTTTTGCTCTGTGGTGGTGAACAGCATCTTCCAGTCATGGCTGAAACCAAAATGCCTCCAATGATTCCTGTTGGTCAGATAATGCTGCTAAGAGCTTGCATAAGGTGGTACTGCATTGCCAGAGCATCAGAGTAGCTTTTGTATGGAAATTTAAAATGGAGGTAGTGGGCTATTGCCCCTCTCCTTTCTTCACACTGAGCATTGCCAGTGTTCACTCTTGTCAGTTGTCTTTGTCAGTGGGTACAAGTGGCTGTGGAAAGGGATCAGGAGAAGATGTTGGCAGTAGTGGTAGCTGGTTTGTTTCAGGACCTGGTACAAACGCAATAGCTTATCTCTTACTCTAGAGATAAGGTACAGAAAGAGCTGATACATATCTTGCAAGAGTACTGTTATTTCTAAGCTAGTTAGTAACTGGCTGAGTGTCTAATTTTTATTTTAATTCATTTTAATTTCTTGATATTTCTTTGGTGTAATTAGTTTATTGTGCTTGCTCCTAAAGGAGCGCCTTGATAATAAACCAATAATAGTCAGTCCAAAAGCTCTGAATTTGCAGAGCTGTGCATTCTTAGAGAAGATTAGTAGTAGTATTGAAAAGCTATGCCCATTTTCTTTGTTAGAGTAGTTGTTATGGTTGCTGTCAGAGTGAATTTTCTGAGAAATGTCTCTCTTCCCCCACCCTACAGGTAGAATCACTAAGATAACTGTAAGTTTCTACACTGTTCAGAGCAGATAGCAAAAGGCTTTGTGCAGCAGAAGTATACAGCACATCTGCTGTATATTGACATTTTGAACAGAGATTTAAAAACCTGAGAATCTGTAAGGGATGTTTTAGAGATGGTGAGGTCTAAATGCTATGGCGGTATGAGTCACCTAAATCCTCACAGGTTTTTGGCCTTGAACTTAAGATGAGGCATTTGAGTCAGTGTCAGGCAAAACTCTGTCTCATCAAATGATATTCAACCTAGTTTGACTGTAGTTACTGAAGTAACTGTGTTTCAGATGATTGGAAAAGTGGCACTTTCAAGTTAAATTTAATTCTTATTCTTCTGGATGTAAACTAATCTGTAAATATAAAAGGTAAAAAAGAACTACTGAGTAAGAATCGTTAATAAAAAACACAGTTCTTTTGATGTTTCTATCTAGCAAACTTAATCCAGGAGGAGAATGATTGTGTTTGCAGCCCAGGTGAGGTCAGGTGGAGAATATCTATATTGTACTGACAGCAACGTGGAGACACAGAAGCCAGCTGGAATGCCAGTCTGGCTGTGGCAGCTTGGAGATCACCAAGTGCTGAGCAGCTTCCTTCCTGGCGTGGCAGTGACATTTGTATAGCCATGTTGTCTAGCTCTTGGTAGGTTAACAGATTCCAGAGAGAATATAGTGAAAGGCCTGTATCTACTAAAGCTGTTCTACGTATGGAGTTACCACTTTTTGCAAAGAGCTTCTAAAGTACTTTGAGCATCACAGGAAGGATTAACACATGGTCCAATGTTCTCACAATTGTATTTCAGCCTTGTCCTTATAATTAATATAGTATCCTCCCTCTAAAATGATTTAACCATCCAAGTCCAACACAATTGCTGTAGACTCAATGTGCCTCATCCTCCAGACTTTATGTTGTTGAAGACCTTGCCTTCTTTTGTGTCACTTCTATTCTCTCTCTCTATTAATGAGATTTTTAGTTCTTCCATATGTACAACTTTGTTATAAGATTGTCAAGATCATTTATAACTTAAATAGGTGATGTTAAGATCATTTATCACTTAAGTGATATTAATTCTTTTTCAATTTGTGTTTTCCTATATTTTTTTCTATGAAAGCACAAATTTACCGTTAGTAAACGTAGGCCACTTTTGATAGAACCCATGAAAGCAGTCCGTGGACGTGGAAGATTTCTGTGGTCAATGAAACTCATTAATTTGAGCCAAGGAATGCTATTCCATGTACTAATGTGTGTTTTTGGGGGCAGACTCATTGTTTATCCATTCAAAGATTTCCCCACATACGCACATTTTTAGGACTTAGGGTTTCAGATTCATAATGTTAAAATTTCCTCCTCCTTAAAATCTTTACTACCACTGACACAATTATGTATGCTCCTGCTTAGATTGTATTAGCTCTTGCATTATCAAATCACTAAATATTTTCAGATATTTTAGGCTTGTGCAGAAAATTATGGCCATTTCAGAACTGTTTCTTACTCAAATTGTGTCAGGAGGATGCCTGTGATAATAATGCAAAGTATGTTGTACCATCATGTACCAACTCTTCCACCGTTCTTAAGATACAATTTCTGTTTTCTGGAGCAGTCTGTTGGCCCTCAGAGCAACAGGCCAAACTCTCTGAAACTTGTTACATGGGGGTGGTTTTTGGCTTGTGATAAATACCCATTGTCTGAGTTCATGTTGATCCTCCAGAGCCCAGAGATGACATGAATTTGTAATCTTTGTATTTTTTGTTAATGGTTACAAAGGCAGAACTGTGAAGCACTCCCCATATGCTGGTAGCTTTACCTTTCTTTCCAATTAATTTCAATGCAGAAGCATTTTTTTATATTCTAAACTTACTTTAGGTGACTTTTTTCCAAGCATTTTTGGAAAAGTTGAGCTGTCACACTGTATCAGGTGTGAACTGCACAGCAGGTATGGGGTTTTTGGGAGGGAAAGGCTGCTTAGCCACTTGTCCTCGTCTCTGTAACAGAAATCAAGGCGTTTCCACAGCTATTAAACATAATGTAATAAAGGCAGTCTTCCCTTTTGTTGCTGATGAAGAACATGGTTTTGAGTTAGCAAAAATGAGAAACAGCTAACTTTTATGACTTTTAATAATGTCTTGCTTTTTGTACTTGTCTTCACTGTGGCAACCTTCTGGAGAATTAAATCTGTTTTCATTCCTACAGAGTAAAGAAAGAAAATAAGTTTAGGTTACCATGGTAGCTAGTGCACTTAATCTATCTAGAGAAGGTAGGCATATTGCAGGTTTTTTTTTATTTTGCATCTGGGCTTCTGAATGCCAAAGAGTGGATGACAGGCAAACAGGAGCTAACTCAAGCAGATTTCTACAGCAGTTTTTAGCAACTGTCTAGTAAGAGTTTTCTTTTTGCCTAGGTTGTAGTACTTTCTGTAGGCAATAGTATTAAATCGTACTTTAATAGACCAATTTAAGTAAATATAATTGATTTTTCTCCTATGTGTAAAAGTCCTTAAAAGTTATTATGCAATAGTGAGAGTAAGCCAAATTTTGCTTACCTGGGGGCTAAATGACCATCATTTCCGGAATTGCATTTGCATTAAATAAGACGGTTAACAACCACTTCCCTTCAGTACACAGCTTCAGCCCACAAAAGTGTTATCTCAGTTGCTGAGCAGTGCTGTGACTTGTGCAGACCAGGGTCCAGTGCCCTGCTATGAACTGTGATGGCTTTGTTCAGCTTTCCATTGGAAGCGGTGGCATCCACGAGCAGCACGTGGGACTGCCAGGGTGCACCTTGGTGCACTTCAAGGAAAGGGAAAGCAAGAATGCCAAGGAACAAAAAGGGAACATATGATTGCAGCGATAGTCTGATTGCAAACTTGAACACAAGGCTTACTGTAGTTAAAAGTTCCTTTTCTTACAGTTCTTATTCCTTTGTAACTCAATGTGCCTGTGGAAATTAAAATGTTTAGCTTATTAATCATATATGATGTTTATGCAATGCTGGAGAACAAGTGAAGATTTGGGTAGTGATTTTTCCACTGAATTGTCTTGTTAACAGTCTGTGGTCAGACAGTATTAAAACTGTGGCTAAACCAGACATATTTCAGTGAGACACAGGCCAATTGTAAGTTTTGAAGTAGTTTCTATATGAAGGCAGACAAGCATTTAATCCCTTCCCTATCAGCCCGAGGATCTTCCATGCTGTGAGCAGTGCCTCGTCACATGTTCCTGAATGGCTATCTGTTTGCTCTGACCTTACACAGAGCAAGAGAAAACAGATGTCCTATCATTCTGCCAAGTTTCTTGCTTGCATTTTAGGAACGGTTCCACACGCATAGGGCAGTTTTTGTTAATTTCTTCCAGATGATGGTAGAGCATTTCGCATTATGTAGGACTCTGTTCACCACTTTTCTACAGAAATGAGCATTAGCAGTTGATTATTCCTATTCCTTTTATGAGAAATACTGTATTTTGTAGTCAGCTTATTAAGCTAGTGCTGTACGTGCTTTTTAGGAAGAAGTGCATTAATGTGCAAGAGCACTGTTCTGTATCTTTGTATTCCTATGTTCTGCTAGAGAAGTTCTGGAGATGTAGCTGAAGGTGTTTGGTGAGAAAAGACCGATAGAAACTTGCTGACTTGAATTGTTAAAAATAAAACTTCCTAGATTCCTCAGTGATACGGATACTTACATTAGCCCACAAATTCCCTGATGTTGCCATAACCTGCAAATATCAAGCACTTTCAGTGTCTTTCAGGACCTGCTGAAGGTTCTGTTAACTGAGGAGACCCTACATGAGATAGGAAGACTATCAAATTAAGCAATTTTCGCAAATCATGGAGAATTTAGGAAAAAAACTCTCAGTGGTGCAGTGGTTTATATTTTAATGTTAGCTTGCTACCCTAATGTAGGAAGTTTTCCACTGACTATAGTACTTCTTTTTGATCATTCCCATAAAGTAGTACAAATAATTTAAAGATATTTAAGATTTCTAAGGTGAAAGCAGCTTATATGATTTCCCGGATTTTAAGCACAGGAAATACCCCTACCAGATATTCTTGCCAGTTTCACTTTTTTTGGTGAATTCCAGAATAAAAACTAGAAACTTAGATATCAAAGGGATTATTTTTCTCTTCTGAAGCAGAACTGTAATAACCATGTGAATTAAACTATGGTGAGACAGGTTTTGGTAAGAAAGGATGTCACAGAACTTAATATATTAAACTGCTGTTTGCCAGAGAGACAGAGGGACGAGTTACAAAGTTTATCTGACTTCCTGATTTTTTAACTGTTTAACCATTTTCCATGCCAAAACCTTGTACAAAAGCAAACATCTGTTTGTACATTGTGTTTTGTGTAAGATAGGATAAAGATGGATGGGGAGTCCTAGTTGTGGTTGCCATTTGGAAGTCAGCTTGGAAATGCAGCGTGTTCTAAGGGGAAGGAAATGACTCGCTGCTTACGATCTCCCGAAACGTACCCAGATAGCTGTTTCGAGGTTTAATAGTCTTGTGGAGATGACAGAAGCTGCACGGTGACATCAGTAATTAACAGGAGGAGAGGAGGTGTTTTGCACATTAATAGATACAATTTTTCCACTGCCAAACTGTATAAAATTCCAAATACACTCTAGAAAGAATTCAGTCTTGCTTTAGGTCTACCCCAACAGTATTATGGTAGTATTGTAAATGAGCTCTTTTCAGAACCAATGGCAGTTTGTTGTTTTTTTTTCCTGCAAAGTGCAGAAGTGGATTAAATTAATCTATCCTGAGCTAGTTAGGCTCAATGATCCTTATGGGTCTGTTCCAACTTGAGATATTCTACAACGCTATAATTTGTCCTTACAGCTGGACTGCTGCCGCTCCCCACGGCGGCCATGGGTTTGCACCTGCAGTGCAGATACAACCTTTGTGCACTGTGGAATGTATTAGCTGACATTTCTATTTTGGCAAACTATTCTGTTCTGTTGGCAAACTATTTTGTTCTGGAAGAGTTACAGATGAATGAAATTTCAACTCATATTCCAGGATTTTGGTGTGATGTCCTTATCTGTTGGCTGCTTTTTGCTCTTTCTCTCCCACGTCTGCCATCTTTAACAGTTCTAGCTATGGCCATGTGTAGAAGTATCTTCAAACTCCCCTTTTTCCACCGTGGTCAGTATGTCTTATTGAAGAATCAAAAGCAGAAATAACTGAATCCCTGGGAGTATTCAGGCTGTAATAACCTGACACAGAGGAAGGGTCTGGAAAGCAGAAGTAAGTCCTTTCCAGTCACTCAATTCAGCAGGCACCTGACCAAAACGCAATCTAGTTACTAATACAAAATACACATTGTTTTGTGGGCTGCAAGTCATATTTTTCCCTCACAAAATGCTTTCTGTTCAGAGAAAGCAATTTCCTCAGAACAGTTTCCTCAGATGCACTTTTTTTCCTCCGTTCCTAAGGGATTTACAGTGTCATTTAGTGGTAAAGTTGCTACTACTCTTTCAAAGTTGAGCATTCCCTTCTCTAACAGCATTGTTACATGACTTTATGGCAGGAAGTTTTCTCTGCTAGGTGGACAGGTACAAGAATCAAGCTTCCCAGCGTGTATGGAGGAAAATCTTAATGTATTCCAGTGAGTCGTAGTGGGTCTTTGTGTCCCCTTTGGCAAGGAAAGCTATGGCTCTCTCATCCTGAATACAGTGCCTGTATAAGGCACAAGTGTGGTAACCCCCTGGGCTGGAATAGGAGCCCAAGAGAAGGGGAGTGCCATCTCCCCAGTTACCTGTGTAAAACAGATAGCTCTGACATTCTGCAGTTGACTGAATTTCTTTCTCTGTTAGGTGTTTCTGAATGTAAGTATTTCTTTTTTGCATGTAAATTACAATTTTATTAGTGTGAACAAAATGGGGCGCTTTTTTTATCTTTCCAAATGTTCTTCGGCTTTTTAATGAGAACATTTTTATAATACAATCCAGACTTTCTGTTATTATAGAATAAAAACCTTAGCAAATTAGATGAAAATATGGAAAGAGTCTGATTTTTCAGCTTGTGTACTGTTTTAGGTTTTTTAGGGAAGTTTTAGGATATTTGTGTGTGTTATATTTTACAACTTATAATAAAAAATGAAGAAATCCAAAAATTCTTTTCTTTCAAATACCATTCTGAGTTTCAGGAAATGATGCTATAGCTACAAATGCAATTTTGTGATCCTTGTGGCTAAAACCTCGTATAAAGCTTTTGCTAATAGTGTTCATTAAAGAAGGAAATAAGCCTACATATCTCAAGGTACAAACCCAAACTGACTAATACAATCTACGTAACAAACTAAATATAAAAGTGTGAAGGCTGTCTTCATTTCACATTCCTATCTGAGGAAATTGAAACTGTATGTCAAAGATGTAAGTACTGTAACATAGGTTTTCCCATCACAGTTGAACACTGCGCAGCAGTGAATGTTAATGTCAGCTCTGGCCCCTCAGTGAATCCATTTTCTTGTCTTCTCTTTCTGCTGATATTTCTAATATGAAAGAGAAATCAGATGTTCTAAAACAATTTAAATCACAAACTTCTATGTGTACTGCACAGATTCAGTATTTTTTTGGGGGGGGGGCGGGGGCGCATATTCCCACTAAGTAGCGCAAGGGAAAACATAAATGGTAGTCAAATGCCATTTGTAATGGACTATAAAGGGACTGACTGGGATAACACTTGGGCACTTGGAAAAGTTTGTGTTTTGTAATCGCATCCGTGGCATAGTCTGCAGATCAGGAGGATGTAAAGGGAGTATATTTCCCTTTTATAGGTCCTTTGATGCTGAAGTTTCTTAAAAACCTTTACAGAAAACTTGAAAGCCGTTTCTAAATGAATATGAGACTTGGGGTGAAAATGCAAATAGCGAAGGTCCATAAGCATAGAATTTACTTCTCTGTTTTTAAGTTTTATTAGCTTTTGGAACATGAGAGTTCATTCTTGTGCCTAAAAGGGGCAACCTCCCCCCCAAGCCCCCAGTCCTTTTTTTTTTTTTTTTTTTTTT